>Ga0247608_10007661_pt1 | contig 11023 bp, 1 predicted proteins | sample 176DNAGHGlowgp2_FD_193490 | JGI IMG/M metagenome (GOLD analysis project Ga0247608, IMG submission 193490) | Sheep rumen microbial communities from Palmerston North, Manawatu-Wanganui, New Zealand - 1766 DNA GHGlow gp2 | ecosystem: Host-associated > Mammals > Digestive system > Stomach > Rumen ... | reverse complement strand
GGGGATTGGGGATTGGGCCCAATCCCCAATCCCCAATCCCCAATCCCCAATCCCCAATCCCCAATCCCCATTTTATACTTTAAATAATTTAGTTAAATATTTAAATTAAAATTTAATTTTTAATTTAATAAAAAAAAATTAATCTATATTTATATTAACGTATTTTTAAAATTTTAAATAAAATTAATTATTTTTATTTTTTGAAATATAAACAAATAAAATATGAAAGAATATGAAGTTCACCAAAAAATAAAATATGGAGATATTATCTACATAGAAATAACAAATCCAAAAAAAAGAATTCGTAATATATTAACAGCAGGAGATATTAAAATAAAAGGTAAGTTTGATGTGGAAATTAAAAGATTAAATTTATCAAATGATTCAATATATTTAAAAGATTTCGAAAACAATTTATTTATCATTTTTCCTAAAATGAAAGATGAATTTATGATTAATAAAACATCTGTAAATAATGGTATATCTATGCTAAAAGAAAGAATAAATACATCAAAAAAATTAATATATGATTCAGAGTTTAAAAACGATATAACAAAAGTAATTCAAGCATTTCAAGAAACGAAACAAAATGTATATTCTGAAAACGAAAAATTTATGAAATATATAGGAACACCAATAAATTATGAAGATGATTTTATTTTAATTCATTTTAAATCTCAAAACTTTGTAAAAAGAAATGAAAATAAAATAAGTAGTAGATCCAGTTCCTTAACTCTTACTTCAAATTATTCTGAAGATTGCATTTTTTTTTTTTCAAACTATAATTATTTAAGTTTAAATGTCAGAAATATTTTTTCTAATCAAAATGTCCTTATTTGCAAAAGAGAAAAAAATGTTTGGATTAATTCTCATTTTTTAATTGCAAGGGAAATTAATGCTGAAAAAAATAAAAAAGAATATAGTAATAATAATCCAAAGAATAATAATATAGAATCTGCAAAAAATGAAACTACTGAAAATTCACCAAAAACAAATATTAATACTACTAATTTGGTATTGGATTTTAATGAAGGACAAGGACAAGCTTTTCAAGTAAAACATTGCTCTAATTATATTGATCCTTCTTCAAGCAATTTATCTTTTGCAACTCCTGTATGGTTGGTTCTTCAAAGTGTGGATAAATATCTAAATATTACTACAATAAATAGAGGAGAAAATGTCAATACTGAGTTTGAGCCAATGCATCATTATGGGAGAACTTCTATTAATAGTGTAAATAATATTAATTTAAATAATGATATAATGACAAATGGAATAAATAGGCTTCATTATAATATCAATTCTGCTGGTAATTATTCAATTATAACTCGATCAAATAATCCATTAAATATTTTAAATGATAATGAAAACAATACAAATAATATTAATAGCAATAAAACAAATGAGCCAAATAATGCTAACCCTAATAATGATAATCAAAATAATAACCAAAATAATGATCAAAATAATAATCAAAATAATATTCAAAATAATGATCAAAATAATAATCAAAATAATAATCAAAATAATAACCAAAATAATAATAATCAAAATAATAATCTTAGCAATAATCCAGACAATGATCAAGAAAATAATCCTAATTTATATAGACATATAACAGCAAAGACAAACTTAACAAATAATAATATTCTTTCTCATTTTCGTCATCAGAGCAGTTATATCCATAAAAAGCAATCAGTGAATAATTTCTCTTCAAGCCCTTTCAAAATATCTTTCGATACCACAGATAAAGAAAAATCTATAAACAGTATTAATGGTCTATTTTATATCGAGCAATATGAAGATTCAGCCTATATTAAGTCATATACAGATGAATATCTAAAACAAAAAATGCAATTAAAAATGGAATTAAGAATGCCTTCTTATGTAGAATTTCATAAAATAGTTAGATTTCGGCATATTACAACAAAAAAATATTTAGGCTTTGAAGAAAAAATAATTGACAACATAAAACTAGATCCTAACGATAAAAATAAAGATGAGAAAAAAGGAAAGTCAATTGGAAGTGTAATATTATTGGATGTCCCTAATGATTATTGCAATTTTATGCTTTTGGAAAGTTATAAACTATTAGAGAGTAAACAATATTTAAAATCAAAAGTAAATGGGTTAAAAACTTTGGAAGATGAAAACAAGGAAAAAGAGGAAGTCGAAGCAGAAAACGAAGAAGAAGAAGAAGAAGAAAAAGAGGAAAAAGAAGAAGAAGAAGAGAAAGAAGAAAAAGATGAAGAAAATGAAAATAATGAAAATAGCCATATTAAAAACACATTAGAAGATAAAAAGGAAGTAACTCATAAAATAAAAAATAATGAAATTTTGAGAATTTTTCATATTAAAACCCAAAAATTTTTATGTTTTGATGATGTAAATAATAAATTTGGAGATAAAATGCAAAATCATACTTTTATAGCTGATGATTTGTACCGCCCTAAAGCTGAAAAAAAAATTTATGTTCATAATTTAACTTTGAGTAAAGTTCCATATGATTCTGATCTGATAAGACTAATTCCATCTGATACAAATCAAGCCATGGAAATTTCAATTGTGCTTCATTTTAAAAAACAGTTATCTGAGCAAATTGATTATCTTATCAAAAAAGATTTCAAAAAAATATTAGGAATACAAAATAATAATTCACTGAGAGCAAGCATTGAGCCTAATACAAATCCAAATGCTAATAATGACATCAATAATGCTCCTATAAGCAATAATGTAAATAATGACAACAATATTCCTAAAAGTAATAACATAAATAGTAATAATAACCAGATTAGCAATATAAATGAATTAAAAAACAGAACAATTAAAAGTGTTAGTCTTAATTATAACTATAATAATACTACTACTCCAAATAATGTAAATAATAATATAAATCGAGCAAGCTTAAATGTTAATTATGGCAAGAGTCAAGATTATAAAAATAAGAAAACTCTAATTAATGAGCTTAAAGCAATAAATAACAAAACACTAAAATTATTAGATTCATTTAAGGATATCACTAACTATTGTCAAAATAATTTTTCAAAAAAATATGATATAAATATATCGCCAGGAAAGCCCCTATTTTATAGACAGCAATTTCTCTATGATCAAGGTCTACTGAAAAAAACTTTTAAATATTTGGAAAATACCAAGATATTAAATGATATATATAAGGATTATGCTAATTATGAAAAGAAAAAAATGGAAAAAGAGGACGAAACAGAAAAAATAAGAAAAACTTTGCATATTAATGAAAAAAAAAATTATAAAACATTCAAATCTTTTGAGAAAAAAAATGTTTTTGATCTTAATAATAATCCAGATTTTATAATATTGGAAATATTTAAGAATATAAATGAATCAATCCGATTAGGGTTTGAATTCATTTATGCAATGTGCAAAAATAATTCAATTAATAAAAAAATTGCATTCAATCACAAAAATTTATTTTTATTTTATTTTTTGGAATATGAAGAAGCCTCCAAGTGCTTCATGGACTTATTAAAAGAAAATGAAAATATAATGAACTTGGTAAACAAAAGCGACAATCAAGAGAATAAATTCCTGGGGAATAATCTGGATAGTGAATCTGAGGAATATGAGAATAATATTATAGATAAAATATTATTGTATCTAAATAAATCCAAAGTATATGAAACTAAAAATTTGTCTTTATTATCCAAATTTTTGATTATTGGTGATTCAGGTATAACATCAAATCAACAATATATTTTTGAGGAGCTATTCTTTAAAGGAAAAGATCGGTTCTTAATAAAGATAAAACCTTTATATAATGATATAGAGTTTAGAGTAGTATATAAAGACCAACATAGAAATTATAGCGAAAAAAATTTGGAAGAATTTTGCAATAATAGAATTTTGGCAGAAGAAGGAGTAATAAAATATTTAGCTGAGCAATTAAATTTATATGCTAATTTATGCTATGGGAGGAACTATGTTTGCATTGAAAAAATCAGAAAAATATTTCCTTTGGACCACCTCATTTACCACATAAGCAAAATTGAGCTGAATCAAGAAATTTTAGCTGGTTTAATTAATATTTTAAATTATGTATATATTGATATTGAGCCACATATTATGAATGTTTCGCCTTCTTTAATTAAGAGAGTTGCACCCAATCTCCGCATAGAAAGAATTAGTAAAGATAAAATTAAGACTTATATACCATTAAACAAATTAAATTTAATTTTATGTATATCACTTTTTCTTTTAAATAATATCAAATATGGAACTGTATATGTGAATGCCGCTAATATTAATATGATATATAATATAATTAAATTTCATTTGTATGAAAATGTGGTATATTCCCCTATGAATATAAGTGAAGTTATAAACAACAATTTAGACCAGAGATTACATAACTTGAAAGATGAAGTCAAATATAATGTGATATATGGAGAGGAATTATTAAATAACAGAAAAACAGAAAAAAAGAAGAATAATAAAAAGTCAATCAATAATAATAATGAAGTAATGGATGAAATCTCAGACCTCATTGATGAAGAAGATCATCGGCCCTTGAATGAAATATATGAAGAGGACTGGGAAAAATCCAAAGAGAAATCTGTTTTAGGAAATGTTAATTCTTTTTATAATAAATTCGGATATAAATTTATTGATTATAATTTCGACTCACCCCTGGGGGAAGAATATATTTTATTTGTTTTGGACAGAATAAATGATTTTTTTTTGCATAGTCTCATACTTAATAATATTGATAATAACACAGAGAATAAAAACATAATTTCCCAAAACTTTAAAAGTGTGAGTAGTAACGATATATTGACTCAGTCTAATATCAATTATTTAATGGAGACATTAATAGAAATCAAAAATATACTAACTAAGGAAAATAACGAAATGGATAATACTTATATATTAATAATGAAACAAATTGAGAAAGTCATAAATTTCATATTGAATATAAAATCCGAAGACATGAGTGTTTATTTATTGGAAAATTTACTAAAAATTAATTATCAAATAATTGATTCAACTATTAAAGATAAAGAAAATTCAGACTTAGAAAGTGATGTTCTATTTTCTAATTTAAGAGATAAATTATTCAGTATACCTAATATAAAAGATATTTTGATGGATAATGAGTTCTACTATTATCAATTATTTAATAAAATCAATTATTATGATGAAATTCCTAAATTTTTTTCAAATTCTGTGAATATAAGTGACAATGAAATTTTAAGTGCTCTTTTAAAAAGAGATAAAAGCCAAGAAGAAAATAGAAGATTACTAAATAATAGTTTATTTGATGAAGAGTCTTCTTTAATAGAAAATAATTATTCAAGATATAAAGATATTCAAGAATTAACTAATAATTATTTTTCTGCCAATTCTAATTTAGTAAATGAAGGTTATCATGATAGTGAATATTATTATAATTTAAAAATGCCAACTCTTGAAATAAATTTCGAAAATTTTTTTATGAATTCAGTCATATTAAAAAATTTAATGGAATTAATTATAAGAATATTAGAAATGAATGTGAGTGCGAAGATGACTAAAATTTTATTAAGAATATATAAAAGATTAATCTCACAAAGAAAAGAATTATTCGAATGTATAAAAAATGTCTTATTATTATACAAAAATGAAGATTTGCAAAAATATTATTTGTGCAATACATCAATCAAAGAACTAGCACTACTGGCTGAGAAGACAGAGAAATGGATGACAGAAGACCATGTCCCAAAGGAGATTCGATTCATTAAAAACCCCTCAGATTTGAATTTGAACGAATTGGATGATGATAAAAAAGATTTTTTTTTGGTTTATTCTACGATACATAGATATTTATCTATGATAATTGATAGTGAAACGAATACATATTATCAAGACGATGAAGTCAAGTTAATTCAAAAAATATTTTATTCATTTCAAATGGAGAATATTTTATCTTCTTTAATGAAAGAAATTATACAAGAATATCCATCTAAAGAATATAATAACAACACACTTGAAATATTAAAAAATAATATATCAGTTACTAAAAGTTTTAATTCGAAAGCTTCTGCCAGAAATTTTTTGAAAAAACAGAAAAGTAAAAAAACTAAAATTATTGAAGATAAAAAAGAAAAGGAAGCAGTTTATAAAATAGCTTTAGAAAAATTAATCAAAATAATATTTAAATTATTTCTTGCTCTAATTCATAATACTTCTCCAAATATAAATAAGCAGATAGTAGAACTAGTAGATTTCTCCAGAGAATATAAATATTTACTTAATTTTGGACTTTTAAAACTTATTGTGGAATTGTCTTCAGATGAAAAATATGTCATATATAATACAAATTATTTACTTGATTTAATCAATGACCAAATAAATATAGAATATATAAAATCAATAAAAAACCATTTTTATGACTATAATACCTGCTTCCAAACTGATAATAATATTTCCTCCAAAGGAAATTTTTCAGTGAGCTCAAAAAGAAGTTTTCAAAAAGTATTAAAACGTTATTCTTTTTTGCTTAAATTAATGAAAAATGTAATAACAATATTGTCAGACGAGAAACATCTTGGAATATTATTACAAAAATTTGTGGAAATTATTACTGAATTTGACCTATTAGTTGTGCCTATAAGTCAAATAAATAATTTAAATATAAGATCAACAATGGTTCCAAAGGATTCCAGAGTTGATTTAACGAGAAAAACTTTACTGCCCACAAAAACAATTAAAAGTGTTGCTACTATAGATATAAAAAGTAATAATAATCAGAGTATTACTGATATAAATTGCAAAATTGGATATTATAAAATGTCCTTTATTTATTACTTGATTAAAGCTTCTTGCGAACTAAGTAAAAAAAATCAGCAATTAAAACAGTATATATTAAACCTATTTAGTATAAGACATTTAATTAAATTTATTTTTGAGTTATATCCTCCTTTTTCGGAGGACCAAATCAATTATATAATAGAATCTAATCAATATAAAGAGACTAAATTATTTCTAAAAATACAAAACTATTTTAAAGTTAAATATATTGGATGCACCTTGATTTTATCTTTGTCGAAAAATTTAAAATATAATAGGAAATATATAACCAAAAATATTGAAAAATATTATTCAAGATTAAAAGAGGATTTAGATTATGCATTTTATTTTAGTAATCAAATTGAAAATTTTGCAAAATTCAACGAAAAAACTTCAAATTATTACTTCGTATACGAAAAATATAGAAGAAATATGTATAAATATTTTTTTAAAGGAATTTTTCCTTTGATATATTATCATTTATCAATATTCAGCGAAAAATTATTCAAAAATAATGAAGACTACCAAAGAACAAAAACTAATTATATAAAAATTAATAAAAAATGGTCAAGACTATATACAGAATTATATAATGAAAAAAATCAAAAGGCATTTAAAAAGTTATATATTTATATTGGACATAGAAAGAAAGATTTCCATCATGTATTTAGTTTAACTGATTCTATTACAAATTATAATCAAACAAAAATAGAAACAAGAACGACAAATTATATTCAGAATTTAAAAAGAAATTTAGTCGGCCCAGAAAAAAATAAGTTATATACCTTATTGCAAGACCCTAAAAATCATGAGAATATAATATTTGAAATAACAATAAATTTTGTCAATGATATAATTAACGAAATAGAAGATAATGAAATTATTAATAAATGCATAGTTAAAGAAAAAAAGATAACGGCAAGACATTTGAAAGCTAAAATAAATTTCCATTCAATACTTAAAAGATATGTAGAAAATGAAACTCGAGTTCAAACAGACTATCAAAGTGAGCATGAAGCAGAAATACACATAGTAAACATTTTCATAAAATTTATTCAGGAAAATGCAGATAATAAAAAGTATTTTAATGTAATCAGAGAGCTTATTGAGTTAATGGCTTATATTGTTTTGGCTACACCTGAAATAATCAAAAGAGAATATAAAGTAAAGAAAAATAATTTAAATTATTTTGATCAAAAAGTTTTGGAATTTAAAGAAAACTTTATTTATGAATGCCAAAAATCATTTTTGAATAATGGAGCAATAGAAATTTTTTTAAAAATAGCATGTCAAGGTGGTAAGTATTTTCATCAAAAAACTTTTGATATGATAATATATTTTTTCAATTCAATTCTAGAAGGAGGAAATACAGAAGTTCAAAAAAAATTTATACAACTATTTCAATTATTACCAAATAGTAGTAATTTTTTTAGAAGTATATATCAAAGTTTTAATCATGATATATTCCACAATTTAAATGATGATCCTTTTATTGAAGAAATAAATATAGATAATAAAAAACTTATAATGGTTACAGATAAATTAAGGTTCCTTCAACTATTAGCAGAAAACCACAATTCTTTTTTACAAAATTATTTAAGAGAGCAAACTAATAACAGAATGTCATACAATTTTATAAATATTTTAATAGAATATCTGAGTATGTTGTTAGAAAAATTAGGAAATTTAAATGATAAATATAATATATTGCCCAGATATTGCACAGAATTATATTATAAAAGATTACTATTTTTACTAGATACAATATGCGAGTTTTTGCAAGGACCTTGCAAACAAAATCAAGAGAATTTAATAGATACAAAAGTTGTCGAATTATTCAATAAAATAATGGATGAAACATGCATAATAACAGATGATGAAGATAAAAAGGAAGAAATAAACAATGATGATAATTATGTTGAACAAAATACAGTTTTTACAAATTCAAATAAAAAATTTAATCCAGATTCATTTTTTAGTGAAACTATTACATATACTCATAATAATAATAGCGGATCTGATGAAAAGATCTATTATGGTGATAATAATATGAAGCAAAATAAAATTTTTTCTTCATTGAGTGATTTCGACAAATCAATGCTCCTATTTAAAATTAGTTTAGTTCTGTTATCTATTATTGAAGGCAGAAGAAAAAAGGATTCTGTTATTAAAAAGATTTTGAGAGATATAAACTACAAATTAGTTTTTGAAAAATGTGGAGAAATATATGATAAATTAAAAAATGAAATGTACTTCTTTTTATTTACAGAAGAAAATACAAAAGATATAGATGATTTAGATGACAAGATCGTTTCAGAAGCAGGCTTCAATTTATATTTCCTGATGGAGACCCTTATCTCTTTGGAAAATGAAGAAACTGAATTAAAAGTAAATTCTTCATTGCTTTTGGAACCCGAAAATAAGAGCGATAAATTGCAGAAAGAAAAACTGCAAGAAATTTTCAGAAATTCAGAAACTATTATTGATGCAATTGAATTCTATAATGAAAATTCTCTGAGCATTGAAATATTAAAAGATGATGAAATTTTTAAAGTCTTTTGTCCAAAGCTGCAATTTTTCAATGCTTTTGATGAAAAAATGAGAAAAGATTTTGATGACAATGCAGATAGATCTTCTATTCAGACCAAGTTAATGTCATTAATTAATAAAAAAGAACAAATTTATATGACTTTAAGACAAATTAATAATTTGGAATCAAAATATAAAAAATTTTGGCCTCTTAAATATTTATTGATGTATCCTAATAAAGTTCAGTTAATAGGACTTATTTTGATAATAATCATGAACTTTCTCATTTTTATAGGATATAATGCAGAAAATGACAAAGATCAGCATGATGTTATTTATAATGTTAAAATTTTTGAATTAAATGAAACTGAAAGTAAAGTGTTTTTGCACATTTTTGGAGTTATTATATTATGTTTTATAATACTTATGTTTATAGAATTCATGACAAAAGACGCAATTCTTATATATAAAAATTTATATACAAATTTTCTGAAAAATTCATATGAAAAAAAGATTACACATATAAATGATTTGGAAATACGTCGAGTGCATAATTTTCTTAAATCAAGTGGCTCAGCTCTTTTTTGTAACAAATTACTTATTTATTTAAAATTGCTATGCAATTTTAGGGTTTTGTATTCAATATGCTTTATGCTTTTTGCTGTCTTAGGAATAGTCGTTCACAATTTTTTTTTTGCCTTCCATTTAATTGAGTTCATTAAAAATCACCCAATATTACAATATGTATTTCTGGCATTTATTGAACCTTTGGCAGAATTTGTTTATACTTATATATTTTTTTTTATTCTTATATATTTTTATTCGCTATTAATTTTTTACCATTATTTTTATGAAATGCCTGATAATAGTTGCGATAGCCCATTAATATGTATGATGTATATTTATTCTAATACATTCACTTCAGGAGGAAATTTAGGTAACTTTATAGATACAAAAGAATCAAGTATGAATGTCAATGGTGATATGAAAAGATATCTTTTGGATATTTCTTATACAATTATTATGGTATGGCTAGTTTGGCAAATGGTCTCAGGGTTAATTGTTGATACCTTCGATAGCTTAAGAGGAGATAGAGAAGAAATAGAAGAAGATATGGATACTAATTGCTTTATCTGTGGACTAAATAGAGAAAAAATCGAAAAATATTATATTGGGAAAGAAGGATTTGAAAAGCATTTACAAGATCATAATATTGATAATTATTTTTTCTATATGTTTTACTTAGAGGAAAAAGATCCTAATGAATATTCAGGTCTGGAGTCTTATGTAAAGGAACATGTTGATAAAGAATCTATAGTGTGGTTTCCTATTGGAAGATCACTTAAAATTGAAGATTGGGAAATGAAGCATAAATCTTAAAAATTGATATTTTTTTCATATTAGAATTATTTTTGTTTTGATATAAAAACTATGAAATATAGTTTAATCAACAATATTTTGTGAAAAAAATATTTTTAAAGATGTAGTCATATTTTATTTTTATTTTTTAATGAATATATAAATAATTTATATTTAATAAATATTAAAATTTATTTATATTAATTATATTAATTATTTTTCTCTTTAGCAATGGGGATTGGGGATTGGGGATTGGGGATTGGGGATTGGGGATTGGGCCCAATCCCCAATCCCCGATCCCCAATCCCCAATCCCCCATCCCCAAACCCCC
>Ga0247608_10007660_pt1 | contig 11026 bp, 6 predicted proteins | sample 176DNAGHGlowgp2_FD_193490 | JGI IMG/M metagenome (GOLD analysis project Ga0247608, IMG submission 193490) | Sheep rumen microbial communities from Palmerston North, Manawatu-Wanganui, New Zealand - 1766 DNA GHGlow gp2 | ecosystem: Host-associated > Mammals > Digestive system > Stomach > Rumen ... | reverse complement strand
TAGTAAATCTGAAGAATATGAAGAAAAGAAAAAATTTTTAGATAGTTTACAAAGGGGAAGCAAATTAAATATTGATGTTTATCAGAAAATATTAAAACATTTAAAATATCAAGAAACACATAGATTAGATAAAAATATTATTTTAGATGCTCTTCCATTAGGATTAAGAAATACTTTGTTACTTGAAATATATAAACCTATAATTAATAATTTTATTTTTTTTAAAAACATCTCAAATCAAAATTTTATAATCCAAATATTATTATGTTTTAAACCAATTCTTGCAATAAAAAATGATATATTAATAAAAGATGGAAATTTAGTTGAAGAAGTTTTTTTTGTTAAAAACGGAAAATTAAGTCTTGAAGTTCCAATTAATATGAATAATAAAATTTCAGAAGAAATATATGACTTATTTCAAGATATAAATGCTTTACATGGAATTGAAAAAAAAAATAATAAAGATTTAATCGAAAAAATAAAAAAAGATAATGAAAATAATTTTAATTATATAAATGTTTTAATGATAAGAGAATATGAACATTATGGAATAATAGAAAGATATTTGAATCAAAGAAGTTTTGTAAGAGTTAAAGTGAAAACAAAAAAAGCTGAATTATTATTTTTAGATAAAACTGACATTGATAATTTATCAGAAAGTTATCCTCAAATTTGGAAAAAAATAAATAAAAAATCTCTATATAATTATTATAGAATGAAAAAATTAATTCAAAAATCAATTAAATTACATTATCTTTCAAATGGAATTAAAATAAATTTTGAAGAATTAGAATCCAATAATGAAGAAGAAAAGGAAGAAATTGAAAGTGTTGAAGAAGATGATGAAAATGAGAGTAATGATTATCATAATAAAGAATCTTTTAATTCAAATATTATTGAAGAAAATGATGAAGAAGAAGAAATTTCAGATAAAGAAAAAAGTTCTAAAAATAATTCAAAGTTTTTAACTAAAAATAGTAAAGCCAGAATAAGAAATGCTTTGTCTTCAAAAAATCTAAATCCAGGCCATGGAATTTTAGAATTTTTAACAAAACAAAGAACATCATCAATTCGACAAAATGATTTAAAAAAATATATTAAAAATATTGAAGAAAATAATCATAATAATAATAATAACATTAATAATAATAATACTATTAGTAATAATAATAATAACAACAATAATAACAATAATAATAACAACATTAATATTAATAATAATAGTAATATTAATAATAGTAATATTAATAATAATAGTAATATTAATAATAATAGTAAAATTTATAATAATTCATTACCAGCAAAAAGAAAAAAAAAGAAAAAATCAACAATAAGCCAAACATTGAGAAAGAAACATAAAAGTGAAATTTTTAAAGAAAATAATTCAAAAGAAACTATTAGTTTTGAAAGTAATATTTATAAAATTAAAAATTCATTTAAAAGATTAGATAGTGAAAGTTTGGATTCACATTTTGAAGATAGTGATATTTCATCTAAAGTAAATGAAAAAAAAAAATATTTAGAAGTGAAAAAATTAAATACTTATTATGGTAGTAAAAAAACATTGAATTTTACCATTCAAGATGAAAATGAAAATAATTTAACACCTTATAAAAAAAATGAAATTAATAATGAAATTTATCCAAATGAACAAAATATTTTTCCAATAAATTTAAAAAAAAATAATTTTGAAAATAAAACAAAACATTTATTAAATCATCACATACACAAAAATACAAATATTAAAAATAAAAATAATTCATATGAAATATTTAAAAATGAAAATTTTATTATTCCAAGATCTTATGAAAATATAAATAATATTTGTAATAACAAATATATTAAAGATTTTAAAACTCAAAATGAAATTAAAAAAATATTAGAAAAAAAATATCAAAATATTAATATTAATAATATCAAAAAAAAATTTCAATTACATTTTAATAAAAATAATTCATGTGATTTTGATAAAAGAAAAAAAAAACCAAATAAAAATATTTTTAATATTACAATAGTTAAAAGTGAATTAAATGAAAATAACCTCAAAAATAAACGTTATTTAAATGAAAATAATTTTAATGAAAAAAAAAGTGATTTAAATTATGATACAATTTCAAATGAATCACATCAAATTTTAAATAATATAAATACAAATGATAATGATTTTATAAAAAATAATTTAATTATAAAAAAAACTTTTAATAAAACTAAAAATAATTCTTTATTAAATATTTTTAATATAAGTTAGCGTTTTATATTAAAAATAAGTTATTTATGTAAATTATGCAAAATAAAATATAAATGAATGTTTTAAATTTCATATTTTATTTTAATAAAAATATTTTATTAATTATAATATAATAATAATTTAATATAAATTTAAATAAAATTTAATATTAATGTCATTATTAAATTTAAGTATTAATAATTCTCAATATCAAATTATTTCAGATAAAGGAAAAATTGAAAATGATAGAGATAGAATAAAAAGAAAATTTTTATTTCAAATTAATAATGAAAATGATAGTGTTTCTTCATTAAATCATTCTTCTAAAAATTTCATTTTTAAACAATCAAATTCTCCTGAAAAAATTATTAATGAACAAATAAATATTTCAAATAACATAAATTCAAATAATAATATAAATAATTCTTTAATGAATAATTTAAGTAATAATATTAATAATGAATTTAATGATTCTTATTCATCTTCTCCAACACAAATTTTAGATAGTCAAAATATGAGAAATAGAAGTAAAAATTATTTTAAAAATGTTTCAAACAATCAAAATAATATTTCAAATAATATTTTTTTAAATACAAATAATTATTTAACTGAAGATTATTATAATATAAATGAAGAAAATGAAAATAATGATAATAATTCAAATATAAATAATATTGATAATAAAATTATTAATAAAACACAAAATAATTTAAATTTTAATAATTCTATTAAAAATTTTTTTATTAATTCACATAGAACTGAAGTTTTATACATGGGATTATTAGATGATGAACATACGAATATGAATCATCAAAATATTCAAAATAATTTTAAATTTATTAATGAAATTAAAAATAAAAATAATGAAATAGAAAATATTGATTTAAATAAATTTTTAAATCTTTCAGATAAAATTAAATATAAAATATTTGAATATATTTATCCTAGTTTAAATAAATTAATGATTATTAATAAATCTATAAGAAATAATTTCTTAAATTTATTTAATAATAAATATCAATATATTATTAAAAATTTCAATGAAAAATATAATAAATATTTAACTATAAAAAATTATAATTTTATGATTAATGAAATTAAACGAAAAAAAAAATTATTTATTTTTAGTTTATATTTAACATGTGAAATAATAAACACAGATCAAATAAAAAAATATGAAGATATTTCATATGAAATTTCTTATAATTTTATAATAAATAAAAAATATAAAATCAACAATAAAGAAAATAAATTAAAAAATAAAAATAATACAGACGAAAATTATAATTTATTTTTTAATATATTTAAATTAGATATTCATTCTTCAAAAAATTTCCCAATTTGGTTATGCAGCGAATTAGATGAAAAAAATATTAAAAGTAGAAGACTTTTATACACAAGTCCAGTAATGAATTATTATATTAAAGACGAAATTATTTTTAGAATTGATTTAATAGAAGATTATGTTTATTTTGAAAATATTGATTTTAAACCAATTAAAATTGAATCCGCTCCTAAATTATATTATGTCAAAAGTATTTATAAAAATGATTTAATTTATGATGGAATGAGGGATTGTGATATTGAAGTAATGATTTTAAGATGGAAAAAACTTAATGAAAATAATGAATTAAAAAATATGTTAAGTAAAAATTTTGAAAAATATTTTAATATAGGTGATATTTTTTATGATGAAGAAAAAATATTTTTTTATAAAGTTAATATGAAAGCAATTAAATGTGGAATAATTAATAAAAGGTTATTTAATATTAATTTAGAAATTTTAGATAATAATGAAAATATAAAAAATGAATGTGTTTATATTTCAATGATAAATACATTTACAAATAAAAAAAAATTTCAAATTAGAAAAGGAACTGAAATAACATTGTATTTAACTGATATTAGAAAATTTTTTAAATAAATTTTTATAAATAATTTTTTTATATATATCAGATTATTTTTATAATTAAAAATTGTATAGTATTTTTATAAATAAAATTTAAATTTAAATTAATTTAATTAATTAATTATGGAATATGAAACAATATTTAAAAAAAATTTTAATTTAAATTTATTTATTATTGATAATATTGATGAAAATGATAAAAAATTAAATTATTTTTATTGTTTTAATAATAATTATTTAATTTATACAGAAGAAAAAGAAATTGATCATATTACTATTGAAAATTATAAAGAAAAAAATATTAAAAAAAAATTTATATTAATAAATAATAATTTATTATTAAAAATTAAAAATTTAATTTGCAATGATTTTTTCATTTATGTTTTAACTGATAAAAATATTGTTTATTATTTAGATTTTAATAATAATAATTTTATTTTAAATGAATCCAAATATTTTAAAAATAAAAATATTTTAAATATTGATTGTAATAATAAAATTACTTGTTTTATAGATGAAAAAAATATTTTATATCTATGGGGAAATTTTTATAATAAAAATAATTCAATTGAAAATCCAAAAATTTTAAATATTTTAGAAAAAAATAAAATTATTAAGAAATTTTTATGTAATGAATTTTCTATTGTTTTTTTACTAAATGATTTTAAAATTTATTATTTATATAAAATAAGTGAAAAAAATGAAAAAAATATTATCAAAAATGAAAAAATTAATAAATTAAATTTTAATAAAAAAATAATTGATTTTATTATTAGCCAAAATTATATTGTTTTTTATACAGAAGAAAAAAATAAATTATTTATTTTTAATGAAATTAAAAATATTTTTGAAATTAATATTAATAATTTTAATTTTATTCAAATATTTTGTATTGAAAATATTATTTTTTTAAAAAATAATATTGATAAATATAATATAATTGATATAAATAAAAATATTTTACAAGAATTTGAGTTTACAAATAATGAATATCAATTTTTAATTTCAAAATTTTTTATTTCCTTTATTTTTATATTTAAAAATAAAAATTATATTGATAATAAGAACAATAATAATGAAAATATTATTTTAAAATCAAAAAATAATTTTAATAACAAAACAAAAGAAAATAACTTTTTTTCATCAGAAATTGATTATAATTTTGAATCAAATGAAGATGAAAATATTTATAAAAATAATAATAATAATAATAATAATAATAATAATAATAATAATAATTATAATAATATTAATAATATTAATAATGAATATAATTTTGAAAATAAACAAAAAAATTTAAAGAATTCAAAAAGTTCTTTGAATTTATCAAAAAAATCAATTGATATTGGAAATAATAAAAGTATTTTAATTCGCTCAGATTTAAATTATTATGATGATCATTTTGAAAGTTTTTTATCATTGTATAATTTATTAAATAAAACAAATAAAAAAATAAATAATAATAATAATTATAACACAAATATTTCAATAATTAATCCTCAAAAAACAAATATAAATTTAATATTAAAAAATAAAAATTTTCACAAAAATAAATATAAAAAAAATAATTTAAATCATTTTAGAAATAATTCAAATAATTTTAATGATTATCATACTAATTATTATAAAATACAAAATAATAAAGATTATGAAAGATTTAAAGATTTTTCTACTAAAAATTCAATTCGATATTCAAATTTTTATAATAAATTAAATTCAAATAGTATAAATAATTTAAAGCCCATTAGCAGTAAAGATTTTTTAATTAAAAATTATGAAAGATTGTTTAATAATAATAATAATAATAAAATTAATAATCAAATAAAATTAAGAAATAATAATATTTTAAACAAATCAAAATCATATTCGTTTTTAAATTTTCCTTCAACAAATTCAAAAAAAATAAAAAATAAAAATAATGATATTATATATAATCAAATTTTTAATAATATATTTTCAACTAAAATAAATTAATTATATTTTTTTTCGCATTAAATAGATTAATAATAAATAATGATAAAATAACATAGTTTAAATTTAATTACTAATTTTAAAAAATTTATTTATAATCTATTATAAATAATAATAAATAATTATTATTTAAATCTATTTTTAAGCCCAATCTATTAATTCTTCAGTTTTTAACATCCCTTTTTTTCTTTTATAATATCCTAATTTTCTTAAAATTCCACTATTTTCAACAATAATCTATAATTAATTTTAATTTAAAAATATTAAAAATATTTTTACAATTTTTTGTCCATTATTTTTATCAAAATTTAAAAATAATGTATCTTTATAATTATCAGTTAATTTAAAGATATTTATATTATTTAAAAAATTATTATTTTTAATTTCCTATAAAAATAAAATAAAATTATATTTAAATTTTTTACTTCATAACTATGTTTTTGAAATATATCTAATAATCTTTTATTATGATTAATTTTTATATCTTTCATTTTATCGCAATTACAAAAAACAAAATCATCATCAGTTGTTATATCAAAAATTATTAATAAATTATCACTAGAAACAAACATAATTGCATTATCATCATTATTAAAATAAATATTATAAATTGAATCTAATTTTTGTCCAGAAAATAAACAAAATTTTAACTCACCATTACTTAAATCATATAAATGAAATTTATTACCAAATTCAGAAACAGTTAAAATAAAATTTCCATTATTACTTAATTGAATATTTGAAATTTTATTGAAATTTACACTTATTGAATTTCTAAAAATATTTGTTGAAATGTGTTTTTCAGTATTAAAAATATTTATATAAACAACATTATTTTCTTTATTATTTAGATAACCTATCATATCATATGAATTATAAGCAAATAATCTAACATCATTTATAATGGATTTTATACTAAAATTGTTCATTTCTATTACTACTAAATTAGTTTCTGTAAAAACGAAAATAAAATTTAATGTTAAATTAAAATCAATTATTTTTTCTTTTTCTTTAAAAGAAATTTTAGAAAATATTTTTCCATAAATATCATCAAATATTAATAATTCATTAGGATGATAAATTTTTTCATTTCCGACTATAAAAACAAATCTGCTTCGAAAAAAAGTATTTGCTAAAATTAAATTTCCTAAATTTTTATTTTCATTTGATATTTTTTTGTTCATTATTAATGACTTTGAAGAAAATATTCTATACCCTTTTTCAGTAGCTAATGTAAATAAAGTAGCATTTGAATTATATTTCATTGAATTAACTTTTATTGGTAATTCATCTTCCCATTCATTCCATTTTAAATAAGCAGAAGAATAAAAATTTACATGTTTATTTTTCATTATTAAACAAATAATGAAAAAAATTTAAATAAATTAATTAATATTATTAAAAAAAATATATTTACATTTAAATAAATATATAATTTAAATATAAACATATTATTTAAATTATTATTCATAGGTTTCTAATAATTTTTTCAGAATGTCTTCTTCATCTTTTAATAATTCATCTTCTTCTTTTATAACATTTTTATAATCATTAAATATAAATTTAACATCTTTTCCTGATGAATTATTTTTAAAATCAAATATATTTAATGTACTTATACTTTTTCCTCCATTTTCTTCTTGCTCTTCTTCTATAAAATTTGTTATAAAATTAGAAGTATTTTGAAAATCTAAACTTTTTCTAGTATTTTTTTCTTTTCTTGCTGTTTTATATTTAAATTTTAGTTCCTTAAAAGTTTTAGATGCCAAAATATTTTGTTCATTATTTGTATTCTTGTCTTTTTGATTAAATTTAGCATTTTTCTCAGATTGATAAGATGAAACATTCATGGAAACTTTTGTTGATTTTATTTCATTATCATGATTATGAACAGTTTGAATTCTTTTGCATGAGATATTTTTTCCGGTTCTTACTGTTTTAGGTGAATTTATAATATATTTTGGGAGACTACCATTGTTTCTTTTCTTTTTGTATGGAAGTATATTTTTATTTTTTGGTTCAGTTTTTAAATAAACCCCTGCAGCTTCTTTTTGTTGGTTTTTCATTTTTAGTCCTTCTATTTCTTGTTTCAATTTTATTTCATTATGAGTTTTTTGTTTTAATTGGATATTTAATAATTGAATTTCATTTTTTGCTTTTTCATAATTTTTTTGTATCTCTTAATCTTTAGAATTTTGTTGAATTCCTTCATAAAATTGAGATAAATCTTTTAACATAATATCAATTAAATGATCAATTTTAATATTGATTTCTCTTTTTAGAGTTGTATATTTTATGCTATAATTTGAAATAATTCTTTCAATTTGATTTTTGTTTAATGCTTGATTTAAATATTGAACTTGAAACATGATTTAAATAAATATTTTAAATAAAAATAAATAAAAAAAAAAATATTATTTACAAAATTAATTATTAATTAATTTCATTTATATTATTATAATTTCCATTATCAGGTTTTCCGTTAATAAATTTTCCTTTATAAATTTTTCCATTATTCCATTTAAATATCCCATAACCTTCTTTAATTCCATTACGATATTCACCTTCATATATTTCTCCTTCTTTCCAAATATATTTTCCTTTGCCATCCATTTTTCCATTTTTAAAATATCCTTCATAATAATCACCATTATTAAACAAATATTTTCCATAACCTTCTAAAATATTATCGATATATAAACCTTCACTTACAGTGAAATTATTTGAATCTATTACTCTACACCACCCATTTAATTTATTACATACCCAATTTCCTTCTGAAATAATACCATTTATTGTTATTAATTTTCCATATCCACAACGTAAATTTAAATAATTTAAATTTCCTATATAATATGAAATAATTTCACTCGAATTAAAGTTTTGATATATAAAAATTGGACAATAAAAAATTTTTCCATATTTTTTTGAATTATATTTAAATAAATAAGATTCTGATTTATCATAATATAATTTCCAATTTTCATAATCGAAAGGTTTAAAGTATTTTTTATATATTATTTTATTTATTGAATTTAAATATGTTTTTGGTTCTAATTTGTTTTTACAATAGTCAATTTTCATTAAAGTATTTTTTTTAAGTTCTTCTTTAATAAAAGGAAATTTTTTTTTACGATAAATAAAACCTTTTATTATTTTTTGTAAATAAATAATATTTGAAATTGAATATTCATTAATATTATCTTTATTATTATTATTATTTTTAATTGAAGATTTTTTAATTTTAAATAAATTTTTATTTTCTATTAAATTAATATTTTCTTGAAAATTTTGATTAATTATATTTTTATTATTTTCTTCATTTTCAAGATTAAATTCATTTTGTTTATTTTTACAATTACAATTTCCTCTACAAATACTTTCATTTATTCCCATAATTGCATTAATTAAATTTTAAAATAAATTAAATGTTTATATAATATTAATTAAAATTAAATTTATAAAAAACTTTATTTATTAAAAATATTAAATTCTTTAATTATTTTAATATCTTCTTTTTCTTTTCTGTTAAATTTAATTGTTTTTACTTTTCCATTTAATTGATATAAATTAATTATATTTTTATTATATTTATCAAAAATTATTAAACTTTTATTATTTTTTATATCTTCAATGCTATAATTTATTTTAATTTTACAATATATAACACTCCTAAATATTCCAGATTTATGAAGTAAAGAATTTATTAAATGTCTTTTTTCACTAAAATCTATATCATTATCATTATTTTTATAACATAAACAATTTTTACTTTGTTCTGATAATTTATATAATTTTAAATATTTATTATTTGTTATTAAAGAAATATATTTATTTTTATTATCATAATTGATATTTGTTATTTGATATGGAAAATTACCTATAATTAAACAATATTCAAAAGAATGATTTTGAATTATATTATAAATATGTAATTTAGTTTCATAATGACTCATTACAATTAAATGTTCATTTATAATGTCAAAATTAGAAATTTTATCTGTATTTAAATAGCAATTTAATTTTTTTTTCTTAGAATATAATTTTTTATTTATATAAAAATATAAAATTATTTCAATATAATCATTATTATTTAAATAATAAAGAATAAAATTTATTTTTATATTTTTTTCAAATAATTTTAAATTATCCAAATATTTTATATTACAGTTTAATACTGGATTGATAATATTTATTAAAAGAAAATCTTTGGTTTGATAAATTAATATTTTATCATTTTCTAATAAAACAATAATTATATTTTTAGTAAAAATAAAATATTTAATATTTATTTTTGTTATTAAAATTGCAATTTTTTTTCTTAATTTAATATCAAAAAATATTAAATTTAAATGATTAAAATTATTTTCATTATGAATATATGCAATTATATGGCAATTAATTAAAGTATTACAAAATATATTATTTCCAATTTGTTCATTAATATGTTTATCAAAATTTGATATATTTTTTAAAGTTATTGAATCATAAAAAGAACAACCGATGTTTTGACTAACACATAAAATAGTTTTATCAATATTAAATTGAATTGAATTTATAATCACATCAGACATTAAAATATTTTTATTGAATAATTAATTTGTTTTAAAAATATATGCTAAAATTAATTTCAATAATATGAATAATAATATTGTTATTGTTTAATTTAAAAAAAATAATTATTAATTAATGAATATTAATAATTTTTTTCTTATAATAAATATATTCTACTTTATTTATTCTATTACTCCATACAATAAAAGAAAATTTATTTGGCAATTACATTCTTATAATGATATTAATGAAATAGGTCAAGAACTAAGAAAAGGTTCAATTCATTTTAAAATTGATTTATTTTTTGTGCCAAAAGATGAATGTTTAGTTCATGATAAAAGAGCAAATAAGGACCAAAGTGGTTG
>Ga0247608_10007655_pt1 | contig 11028 bp, 13 predicted proteins | sample 176DNAGHGlowgp2_FD_193490 | JGI IMG/M metagenome (GOLD analysis project Ga0247608, IMG submission 193490) | Sheep rumen microbial communities from Palmerston North, Manawatu-Wanganui, New Zealand - 1766 DNA GHGlow gp2 | ecosystem: Host-associated > Mammals > Digestive system > Stomach > Rumen ... | reverse complement strand
TATACTGCCCTTGTCAGCGTGAATGCAAGCGTCAATGACATCAGTACACATATCAGAAAGACTGACACAAGCATCGGTATTATCAATGGAAGCATCGGTTTGCTGAATGATGCTGATGCCGAACTGCTGAACCGCATTATAGACGTAAGCACTAACCTTGAATCTTACGAGACATACATAAATGAGGAAATCGTCAACATCAATGAAAAAATTATTCAGTGTGAGAGCAGTGTTAATATTGCAACAAACCACATCGACTCTTCTCTTGAAGAACTGCTTATTGCATTTGATGAAGTTCAGAGAGTAACTGCTGCTTCTCATGCTGCTCTTGATGTAAGTGCAGTGGATCATGAGACTCGTATCTATGCTCTTGAACATAATATGTCTGCTCCTGCTCCAGCAACACGTTCTACTAAGTCTATTGCAATTGACAGTGAAGTTTCTTCACAGATTGACGTAACAGACATTTTCAATTCAAATGTTGATGATGAACTTGAGATTTCACTTTCTTCACTTATCAAGGCAAATCTCTATACAACTACAAAGACAGACAAATTTGTTGATGTGAGATTCGGTGATGCTGATCCAAGTGTAGTCATTTTCTACGACTGCTTCAACACTACAAAGAAGTCATGGACTAAAAAGTATGTAGTGTTTAGTGATGACAATGACAAGAAAATTATCATCAATATGAAGAACTGATTTTGATAACATTGCTGAATTCAAATATATAATTGATTTCAAAACTACGGGTGATGTTTTATTCATCCGTAGTTTTTTATTTAAAAATTCTTAAAACTGTTTGATGAAACCACAATTTTATGTATCTTTGCACCAAATTTCATTATAAATAATGTAAATGAATAATTAAATAACAATATGGAAGTTCAATTCACAAAAGATGCATTAAAATCATTCAAGAGACTACATGATTTATATGATGATAGTTTCCTAAGTACATGGCAAATTAAAATCAGATACTGGTGGCTTGACATAACAAGCTGGTTCAGAGTCTGCTTCAACAAGCATCACTATAAATTCGTCAAGGAAGCATTCACTTCATATCCATGGGACTTCATCTACATATACAGGGTAGAAAGAGAGCAATTGAAAGTATTCCGTGAATATTTCAAGAAAGGACATATCACGACTACTGAGACATATGCTCATATGATATATTGGATTACTGTCCTCATAAACCTTCTGGATATCATAATTGATGATGACCCGGATAAAAGCACTTTTGAGTATGATGGAGTCAGCAAGTTCGTTCCGTGTGAAGATAATCCGGAATTCTATAAACTTGACCAGTCCGGTGTTACATATAGATGCAATGTCAAAGTGAATTTGAAGAATATAGACCGGTTCATTAGAAATGAGCATATGAAAAAATATGCTCTTGAGCATCCACATGAACTATATGAAATTAAAGCAAAATACTTGTATCACAAGATAAAGTACAATTATATAGAGTGTTTTTGGGATTAAATCGATTATATATGAGTGATGATTTTTTCAGCCAGTTAGATAATAATGTCATTGAAGAATCTCTGGAAGACAACATAACTGTCCAGAGAAGAACTCCGGACTTCACATTTGTCTTGAGAATCGGAAATCTTACTGATGTCCATTATACAACAGATGCACATAATAATATCCTGAGCATTATAGACAGCACAGGAAATTTCATATCTAATAAAGATTCTATACAGGAATTTCTGATTAACAAGAAGAAGTTTATAACATATGTTATGTCTGTCATTACTAATGCATTCAATTCTGTAAATAGTGATATAGACATTAATGTAAGCATAGATGATTCTGAACAGATATATATCAAGTTCTACGGTAAACTGTACACACCAGAAGAATGTGAGGACATCATCAAGATATTCACTGTCATAAACAACAAGAATAAGATAGTTATATCAGATTTGTCTATGTTTATGGCTGACAATATGAATGATATGGTATCAGTTTCCAACAGACATCATATAGTCTTGATGAAGAATATTTTCAACAATAATATTGAGACTGTCAATTCTTTTGATGAGCATCAGCCTCCGTTCAATGAGATTGTCAATATCATTTCAAGGATGATTAGTGATCCTCCAGAGAATAACTATTATCAGCAGTCATTCAATATACACAGTCTCAGCAAACATCTGGAATACAAGCACCAGTTTTTCAATCCTGATGACATTTCACTGTATATAACCCAGCATTCTTCTCTTATCAGAAGCGTTACTAATAAACTGTCTGGAAGTTCTTCTATAGCAGCAATAAGAACCAAGCGTTCATATGACAATTTCACTTCAGAAAAAAGTGAGTTTATAAAATATTTCCAGCAACACAATGATTTCACTAATCTTCCTGAGTTCATCAATAACTGTTGGTTCAACATAAAACAGCCGGTATATACTATAGGGTTCACAGATGGAACTGTTTCATTCGGTTCTCGGTTCGGTTCTAATTTCACTGAAGTCGGAATCAAGGAAATCTATACAGTCAATAACTGGCAGAGCAGATATAGGAAACTGTCTGTAGAACCATATGACGGAAGGACAAAATGGATTTATCCTGAGTTTGATTATGATGAGTCATTTAAGAGCAGTGAACTGTATGACATTCTTATAATGCTCGGAAGCATAGTCAAGAAGAGATACCCGAAACCGATGTTCAATATAGAGATATATGATGACAATACTGTATCAGTCGTGTTCTATGTTGGACAACTATATATGAGTTATTCAGACATTATCAAACATGTCACTTTCGGGATTGAAGGAAATCCGAAAGATGTCGGATATGTATTGAATCATCTTTTCTCTACCAATGTAGTTCTTGAATGGCCACAGTTTGATAGAAGTATGTACTTAGCGAATGATAGAGCAGCAAATTACTAATATGGAAACAAAGAAATATAAAGTCAAAGCATGTCCAAACTGTAAGTTCTTCAATAAGAAAACTCTCAAATGTGAGAATAGTTTTCAGAATACACTTGAAGAATGGTATGAGAATTACGGAAGAGTTCCACAGAGAAACTGGAAACCGGATATGGATCTCGACTGCTATGAAGACTCTGATGCAGTCCGTATAGCAAATGAAAACAAAGAGAAAATAAATGATTTCCTCAGTGAACTGAACGGATTCTTAAAAGTATAATTTATAGGAAAAATTAAAGTTTGATTTATGTTTACACATATACATACAACAGAGTGGGTGTATAATCCGGACTGTTCCAGTGATGACAACAGTTATTTCGTGAACAGGGTTGACGGACGCATACTGCTTGAGAACAAGAGAAAGAAAGGATATGAATATTATCTGTGTTCTGATATCCAGATGAAGAAAGGACTGACAGGAATATATGTCGGATGTGTTGAGAAATACAAAGACGGAGAGTATCCTGACGTGATGGTGTTTGACCACAATACACAACCAGAAAGAACAGTGTCTCTGAATGATGAAGAATATCTTTGAAATACATTGTCAATTATTGTCATAGGACATTGATGGAACAAAGATATACACTATCAATTGTAGTGATGTCTGTTTGTTCATTATAAATCGAACTGATATATATACTTTCAAAAAAGAAGACTTATTCAACAGAAGCGGAAGTTATATTCTATCAAGCGGAGTATATATGGACAATCGCAGAAAAGTGTATATTGGGCAGACACATAACTTGATAGAAAGACTGATTCAGCATGATGCACACAAGGAATATTGGACATATGCAATGTGTTTCACTACTGATGATGTTTTAGATAAAACAGACACAGCATATCTTGAATATCTTTTTATAAAGGAGTTCATTGAATGCGGATGTATAGGATTGTTACAGAATTATCAGGTTCCTGTTGAACCAATCATCAAAGAATCATCAAAAGAGATTCTTATGGAAAAGTTCCGATATATGAAACTTCTTCTTGAGTTCTCAGGTTTCAGATTGCTGTCAAACAAAGTGCTTGAAGTTGGTGACATATCACAGAAGAATTCAAGAAGATTGATGGATAGGATAGTCAGGAGTTATTCAAAAATGAATAATAATGACATCACAGATGAAGATGAACATGATGAATGTGAGAAGTTCGTGCTAAACGGAGAAGATTTCCATGCTGAAGTCATTACACTTAAAGACGGGAGATATATGGTTCTCCCATTTGGATTCATCAGCAAATGGGCCAGTCTTGACTATATAGAGAAAGAGTTCGGAGAAAATGTAGTAGACAAAAAGACAAGGAAACTGAAGAAAGAAATCATTATAGATAATCTGAATAATCTCGGAACTATTATAACTGGATTCTATGTTAATCCAGAAAACATTAAGAAAGTTGTTGGACATTAAAAATACATAAATTATGACAGAAGACAGAAATAAGATGTCAGTGACTATTGTCGGATCCGGTAGTGCTAATCCAAGACCGGGCAACAATTCATCTGCTCAGATATTGAAATGCTATGGCGGGACATATCTGATAGACTGTGCTGACGGAACTACAAACAGACTGATAGATATGGGTATCGGCATTCAGAAGATTGATGCTATATTCATTACTCATGCTCATGGAGACCATTGTCTTGGTCTTCCTTGTCTGCTTGCAACAATGAACTTAGTTCACAGGACAAAGCCGTTGAAACTGTTCTGTTGCAAAGATGTCTGGGATATGCTTGAAGATTTGACAGATTTGATGTCCGGACACAGAAATTATAATCTGGATGTCATATATGTAGATACTGAGAAGAACTACCAAGTCTATGAAGACGGATTTGTGAAAGTAAGCAGTTTTCCTCTGAAGCACGGAATGCCATGTTGCGGATATAAGTTCACTGAGATTGAAAGACTGCCGCATATCAAACCAGATGTGATTCAGAAGTATAATGTGCCGTTCCATCTTATCAAGGGAATCAAGAACGGTGAAGATTATATAGTTCCCGAGACTGGTGAAGTCATCAAAAGCAGTGAGTTCCTTGAAGTAAGGGAGAATGACAAACCGAAGTCATATGCATATGTCTCAGACACTGAGTATTTCATTGAACTGCCTGAATATATAGGAGAATGTGACTTGGTTTATTGTGAGGCATCTTTCAGCGTTGATGATGCTGAGTTGTTGAGCAAGTATCACCACTGCTCTGGCTATGGTGCAGGATTGCTTGCAGCAACCAGCAGGAGCAAGAAACTGATTATCGGACATATCAGTGCAAGATACAAGTCAGAAGAGGAAATTGTAGATGAAGCAAAGGAAGTGTTTGAGAATACAGAACTTGCTGAAGTTAAGAAAAAGTTTATAGTTTAAGATATATGGAGCAGAAGAAAGTGAAGACCATTGTTCTTGGTGAGAATGGTCAGAGAATGGAAGAAGAGATTGAATGTGTGTCAATCGGTGAAGTTAAGACTGATAACAAAGAAGAGACAAAATAATTCGTCTCTTCTTTTTATTTCTATATAAAATCTGCTCACCAGATTTCTCCAATGAGCAGTTGTAATAAAACAAATCAAATACTTATAATTACATAATCATTATCGTCTTATATTCCACATCTTATTGGAAGACCCGTCAAAAAGAACATCAATACTAGCACCTTGCTTTTTTTCAATCACATCCCATGCTTTTAACTGAATGAATTGCTCTGTGCTTAAATTCATTTCTTTCATATATGCTTTATCTGCAATAGCACGCTGACGTTCTGCTTCACCACGAGCTTTTTGTGCTTCTGCTCTTCGCTGTTCAGTTTGTTTTGCTTGAACTTCTTTTGCAGTTCTATTCATTTCATCCAACTGCTCTTTATTTGGTATTGCTTTTCCTACAGTAACTTGCACAATTTCAACAGGGAACTCTTTATCTTTTGATAATTGCGCAACAAAATCTCTCATTTCTTTAGTGATTTTAGTATCAATATTATTCAGAATTTCACGATTAGACATTAAATCAAATGGAGAATACTGTGAAAAATAATCACGAACACGATTACTATAATAGTTAAATAAGTTTGTATCAAACCAATCTACACCATAGTTCTGATGAAGTATTGGAGATTTGCCTTCTTTGATTTTAGTAATAATAACGCTATGGCAATCCAAGGGTGTATTTTCAGTGCTCATTAAATCTTCAATGTTCACTTGATGCTTTTCAGGGATGATTTTGTAAATAACACTCTCTGTTGAGAATGCACACCAAGTCAGACCAGTTTTAACTGGTTCAGGGTCAACGCCTTCACTACCGACGAACCACGGTTTGTAAACAAGTACTGCTTCTTCACCAGCATTTGGTTCAACACCATGACAACTACTCATAGCCACTACCGTAACCAAGAGCATAAACAAATAGAGAATTTTCTTCATAATTTTGTTGAATTAAAATGATAAATTGAAATTTGTGCTGCAAAGATACATCAATATTTTTAAACAAAGAAATTTCTTAACAAAATTTAACAAAAAAGAAAGGGCTATTCTCTCGAACAACCCTCTCAACAAAAGTTAATCTATTGTATGTAATTTGCATTATCCTTTCAGATTATATAGTTTCGGATTTATCTTACCATACGGCTGCATAGCAATAAAATACTCAGCACGTCTTCTTGTCTTATGTCCCGGCAAAAATACATTCTGTTTGTTAATTTGAGCAAGAGTATAATCTATATCTGATTTATTAATACATCCGTTTTCTTTATCTATACGGCAATTTCCAAGTCTTCTCCAGAATTCACTTATAGCATGGTTTCCTGTACCAGTCAGATTTCCTGCACCCATATTGAACAGAAGGCTAAGTACACCGTCATAGAAACCCTGAGAGTAATTCACTTTTGCATCATACGGAAGTTGTGCAAGATAGTTATTCAGTATTCTTTCATTAGCAGCAACATCTTTCTTGAAGAGTTCCATGGCTTGTTCTCTTGTAACTTTCTTATCAGGAGACCACTTCTTTCTTTCTTCAACAGTCAGTTTATGTCCAAATCCGATAGTCAAATCCATTTTCAGATTTCCCATATCTTTTCTTGTTATTTTACGGGTTCTGTCAGCAGTGTCATATATATGATCAACAAAATGCTCTACATCAGCAAGTGCTTTAAGCATTTCACTTGAAGCATGTCTCTGGATTTTGACTTCACCCGGTTTCAACAAACGGATTGGTGAAGATTCATTTTGTTTCTGTACTTCTTCAGAAGAAAGTTTATTGGCATTATATACAGTCTTCATCTCAGGGATGGACTGGTTCGGATTTCTTGATACAAATATTTTATCTGGTCCGTCATTGACAATCATCACATCAATTCCGTCTTTCTGTGTAGTCTGTATAGAAGTTCCGCTAATTAATGGTCTTTCATTATATTTGTCTTTGATAGTATTTCCGACATACCCTATAGTGAAGAACAGTAGAGAATAGAACAGGTACTGGAGTGCTTCCTTGTTGTTCTTTGAAGATTTGTAAATCTGCTTTGCATATTTAACAGTTGCATTGACAGTTGCTTTCAGTCCGATTTTAGTCAATCTGAGAATCATGTCTGGAATTGCCTTAGCAATCAGTTTCATATCTTCTTTGAGAAGATTGACATCCTTTGTAGTACTGAAAACACTTTCATTTATGCTATCTACACACAGCAATTCAGACAAACCATATTTCTCAATAATGATTTGTCTGGTATTTTCTATATCAGTTCTATTTCTTTCCATCATAAATTACTTTATACAGTATTTGGAACAGGATAGCGTTCAGAATCAGGTTCATCAGTAAGCAATGTAAGCAGTGAACTGTCGATATATGCCTGAGACTTGTCATTAGTAGTAATGATAAGTACAGAGCCGTCAATAGATGCATACTGTCCTTTATCCGGCTGGTCTGTCAGGAACAGAGTACCGTTGTTTGCAATCTGAGCAAACTTGTCACCGATTCTTGAATAGTCAATCCAGCTTGGTCCGTTGTCATTATACTTGCTTGGTGAAGTATGTTCTTCACCTTTATTAATGATGAGACTTACACGCGGAATCCACTGGAGGTCTGTATCCTGCAAGAATTCATAATATTCACTGTAGTTATCAAACTCTTTCAAATGTTTTGTATATTTTGAAGTCATATTCGTTGTGAACAAATTAGCTTTATCTATTTATCTTTATATTAGATTGTAACTTTATCTGTGCCGGTCACTTTATATATAAGAGACAGTATGTCTTTCTTCAGTTCTCCAGTATATGTGAGGAACGGTATGTACTTGTGCTGCCAGACTTCTATCATCCTGACTTCTTTTATGTTCTGTGTAAGATATGAACGGTACAATATTTCGGTATGTTCCAACTTGCAAGTATTTTTGATATGCTCAAAGAACAGTTTTTCTGTATCTCTGTTCAGGAATATTTTAGCGACATTGTTTGATATTGGTGCTTTTTTATTGTTAGCCATATCAAGATTCCCCCTTCTGTAGAACTCTAAGTCAAGATTATGTAATGCATTGATGATATATGCCCTAAGTCCGTAACTACACAAATTAAGATTTATTCCACGTATTCTTCCCTACTCAACATGTGTTACTAATATAATCGGAAGTGAATCATAGTATGAAAACTTGATGTTTCCGTCATTATATGTACTCATACTGTTTGACTGATATATGAATGCATATATATGTCCTGGATACAGAGTAGATTTCCCAAACAGACTTTCACCGTCATACTCATCTATTTGTCTTGCTTTTTCTTTTCCTCTCAGTTTCATACGGAACAGAAACTGAATAATAGATTCATATGCAGTTTTCTCTTGTTTGTTCCATCCATCCTTTGCTGATTTTCTGCATTGGTTTATAAATTCATAGTCCATAGTTACTTATTTTCCGGGTCTTCATCAAGCGGGTCAATGACATGTTGTGTCTGTTTCGCTTTCGGATTAAACACTCTGTTGAAATCACTTTTTATCTTTTCCTGATTCTTGACTTTCTTTATCTTTATCTGTGTCTGATATGCTCTTATCTGGATATTTTCTCTTCTTATTCTCCTGTTATCTTCTTCAAGCATTTTGATATATCCGTCTACTATGGCAGTTATCGGCATTTCAACAAGTGCTTCTACTTTTGCTTGCAACTTTGACTGTAAATTTTTCAGTTGTGCAATAAGTGGTGTCAGGATGCTTGCATATTGGTTAGATAAGTTCACGAACAAGACAATCGGCCATATATACATACCTCGGATGCTAAGTCCGAACACGATGGTTATATCAAGCATCTGTATATAAACTGATGTCAGACATATGAATATACAGGGGAACGGTATAAGTTGCACATATGGCATTATATCAAGTCCACAGTTGAGGAATGGAAGGCTTATGACGGTTGCAAGTGCAAAATATCTCTGCCAGTATCTGAAATCTTTCGGTGTCGGTTCAGTATCAGACGGATCCTTGTCATTTTCATTCAAGTCATCCTGTGTATATGGAGGCGGTTCCATTGATGTCGGTTGTTCTGGAGGTGTAGTCTGATAGTCTATACCCAAATCTTCATCCGGTTCTTCACCAACCGGCCCCTTTGGATTTCCGAACAGATAATGTTCGTATGTGATTCCTCCGATATACAATGAAGACGGACAAGGCCAGACAGCATACTGGTTTACTTTGTCGCCGATTGACTTGCATTCTTCTATAAGACTTTCAATGGTTATGTTCCTGTAGTCTGAAAGAACTTTGGACCAGAATTCTTCAAGTTTCTTGTTTTCCTGTTTGACTAAATCAAACATATTATTAATTCCCTCAGAATCTATTTCTTTCCAGCCTTCTTTATATGTATATTTTCTTTCAGTCTTGACTTTATATCTGTTATAGTTCTTAATCAGCATATAGATATTGGCCATCTGCTTGATTGCAAACTGTGTATATTCATTATACTGCTTGTCGTTCTGCTGTTCTGTTATCCACCCCTCTACATCAGCGACAGTTACATCTCCTTTTATGGTTCTCATTGCATAGAAGAGTTTGTTGAAAGGACTCTTGAAATATTTGTTCACTATTTCATGGAATAGATTGTCAAATTCATTCTGAAGCATACTTATGTCATATTTCTCACGAGACAGTCTTATTTCTATAATTTCTTTAAGGAGTTCATAATACTCTTTTGTATACGGATTATTTGTGTCTTGAGTGTCAAGTCTTGAAAGAAGAGCAACATAGTAGTTGTTATATTCTGTATCACCGACTTTGGTGCTTGTCCTCATATCACCATGTGTAGTGACTGATGTTCCACCGAATAGTGAATATGAGTAGTGTTCAACTGGCTAAGTCCATGCAAGATGCTAACAGTCATCATATTCTGGGTCATACTCACATTTACTGAGAGTAGTCTTGTACTCTTCATACATATATACTATATCAGCAATATACTTGTTTCTCCTGTCAATGACATCCATTCCCAATTTATTGAGTTTCCTCATATTTCCGTTAGTTTTTCGGACATTCTCTTCTGTTCCGATATTTTTCATATCTTCTACATATTGGTTTCTGATATCATTGACTATATCCATATAATGACCGTATATCTCTCGGCCGTTTTCTCTATAGTCGATTTCACTTCCTCCGCCGAATGTGAACCTGTATACATATTCCTCATATCTGTTTAATAGTATGTATGGAAGAACAGATTCACAAAGGTTGTCTCCGATGAATTGCTTCAGATATGCTTCTTTCTTGAACTTGTTTGTCATTTCATCAATGACTTCTGTAGTTATTTCCGGTGCTTCACCAGATTTAGTGAAATCTTCAATAATGAAATGACGTTTCGCCCCAGCACCTTTATATAATCTATAGAAGCCACCGTTTTCATCTTCCATTACAGTTCCGCTTCCGAATACAGAACGTATTTCTTTAGTCACTCCGTTTTGAGTAACTGTTCCTATGATAGTGTCTTGAGTCAGTTGCTGTCCGGGTTTGATATTCAGTTTGAAATCAACTCCGTTTGGATCTTGTAATGATGGAGTAGAAAATTCAACTATTGCTCTATTTAATCCAAAATTTTTGTCTGCTATCACTGCATCAGCAATTGCAGATA
>Ga0247608_10007654_pt1 | contig 11028 bp, 9 predicted proteins | sample 176DNAGHGlowgp2_FD_193490 | JGI IMG/M metagenome (GOLD analysis project Ga0247608, IMG submission 193490) | Sheep rumen microbial communities from Palmerston North, Manawatu-Wanganui, New Zealand - 1766 DNA GHGlow gp2 | ecosystem: Host-associated > Mammals > Digestive system > Stomach > Rumen ... | reverse complement strand
TCATTGGTAAGATATATTTCTTCATCACAGGATATCTGACCGAATAAAAACATATCATTTATCTTATTCTTAAGATCATCAAGACCGAATCCTGTCTTAGCGGAAATACTGATAATATCACCACCGATGGATCTTAAGAATTCATCAGACTCATCACTTAAATTTTCACCTGAAATATCAGTCTTATTGAGAAGTATTATCACCTTTTTACCTTTGATCGCATCAGACAATTTCCTGTCATCATCATCGATCATATCAGTTGGATCAAAAACATAAAGGATCAGATCAGATGAATCGATCATGGAAAGGGCCTTATCCACTCCCATTTTTTCTATCATATCATCCGATGATCTGACTCCCGCCGTATCGGTGAGATTTAAAATAATACCGTTAAGATTGACAGTCTCTTCTATCACATCTCTGGTAGTACCTGCTATATCGGTGACTATTGCCCGCTCATGTCCTGTCATTGCATTTAAAAGTGATGATTTTCCGGCATTTGGTTTTCCTATTATCAGTGTTTTAATTCCGTTTTTTAATAACATACAGTTAGCGGAATCATCTATTATCTCACCGGTCTTTTTATATATTTCAGAACACTTTTCCTTTAATGCTTCCCTGTGCTCATCCACATCATAATGTTCGGGATCATCCAGGGCGGATTCTATAAACGCGCATTCATTCAAAAGAGAGTTTCTGAGTACACTTATTTCATCATGTACTCTTCCGCTTAAATGTGTAAGGGAATTCTTAAGAGAAAAATCATTCTGAGCATTGATTATATCAATGACAGCTTCTGCCTCTGACAGATCGATCCTTCCGTTCATAAACGCCCTTTTGGTAAACTCACCGGGCTGTGCTGCTCTGGCCCCTGCCTTTAAAACTGCGGAAAGTACCTTTTTTGTCACAAAATAACCGCCGTGACAATTGATCTCTACGGTGTTTTCGCCCGTAAATGACCTGGGAGATAGGAATATACTCACCAAAACTTCATCTACAGCCTCTTTTTCATCAAAAATATGCCCATAATGTATGGTATGAGACGCTGTATCTTTAAGAGAAAGCTTTCCTGAGGGTGATCTGTATATCTTATCTGCAATTGATATAGCATCATCACCGCTTATTCTCACTATACCTATTCCACTGTTGCCAGGGGCAGTCGCTATCGCTGCTATTGTGTCACTCATCTTTTTTACCTTATTCTGAATACACCTCAAAATCTTCGATTTTTCGGTGAATCGGATAAATCCGATTTTTGAAATAATAAAATATATTCAGAATATTTTAATCTTATGATTTGGCTCTGAATAGTTACAAAAAATAAAGCGACTATATGATAACATATAATCGCTTTACATACATAACTTTTTTTAATTTAATATGATCAGTTATATCTCTTAGGCTTTACTACCACTTTCCTGTAAGGCTCTTCACCTTCGCTGTGAGTATATACATACTTATCATTCTGAAGTGCTGAATGGATCACTCTTCTCTCATAAGGATTCATAGGCTCGAGAGAATGTGTTCTCTTTGTTCTCTTAACCTTGGCTGCAATATTTCTTGCCAGGTTCTCAAGAGTTTCCTTTCTCCTTCTTCTGTAATCTTCGGTATCAAGCTTTACTCTTATATAAGCTGAAGTATTTTTATTGATCACCAATGAAGTCAGATACTGAAGGGAATCAAGTGTCTGTCCTCTCTTACCGATGAGAACTCCCATTTCTGCACCTGAAAGTTCTACTGAAAGCTCGCCTTCCTTCTCATCATACTCACTCTTAAGCTCCACTTCCATGTTCATGGCCTTAACCACATCTTTGATGAATTTCTCGGCATCTTCCTTTACCTTATTTCCATCGATACCGGAAAGATCCCTGTTATCATCCTCTGAATGTCTGCTTTCCTTTGATTCTGAAAATTCTTTCTTTTCCTTCTTAGGCTCGCTTTCCTTTTTAGGCTGAGGCTTTACGGTTTCCTGAACCTTTTTCTCTTCTTTCTTCTCAGACTCAGTTACTTCTGCTGCACTTTCGAAAGACTCATCCTTGATCCTGGCCCTTATAACAGCATCCTTTGCGCCAAGTCCAAGAAATCCTGTACTTCCCTCTTCCACTACTTCAAAGTCCAGTTTGTCACTGGTTATACCAAATTCCACACATGCCGCTGTTTTGGCATCTTCTACTGTCTTTTCGGTAAACTCCTTGTACTCCATATCAATTCTCCTTATTATTTAATCTTCTTACCATAGCGGCCTTTTCAGCCATGCTTCCCTTTTTGATCTCTTTACCCGAATTATCTATTGATTCGATATTCTTTGTCTTAAGATTGTTGGCATATTTCATCATTGATTTTGACACACGCTCTTTTGATTCATCCTTTTTAGCGTTTTTCTTGGCCTTTTCCATATTCTTCTCAATGATCTTTTCCAGGCCTACCTTATCAAAATACTTATTGATGGCAACCTGCTGCACACATCTTACACATGCACTGGCAATCCAGTAAATACCAAGACCTGCAGGAAGAGAAAAACAAAATACCGCAGACATTACAGGCATCATCACATTCATGGATTTCATGGACTGGGCCATGGGATTATCACTGTCATTATTATTCTGCTGAGGCATGAACAAAATATTCAGCCACTGCGAACCGGCTGCAAGAAGGGGTATGAGAAGTGCTCCTATTATAAGGATTATATCCTTATCGCCCCATCCTTTTGCCAGGGTATCACCGGGAGTGGATGCTATATTGATCCATCCGAAGGTATAAAATGAAATAAACTGTGAATGTGCCTTTTCATAAATATCAGAAAGCTGAGGAAACTGATCGGCTATCTGATTCCACTGATCCATTGAACAACGGTTCAATACATCAATAATAGTAGATGTCTGAGTATAATCATATTTTGACTCCGGAAAATATGTAGCCATCTTTTCAAGAGACTTCATAAAATCCGATCCGCCGTTTGCAGCTACTATTCCTTCTGCTAAAGGCATCAGAGTATTCTTAACATTCTCAATGTAAGCGGGAATATTATAGATAACCCTGTAAAGTGCGAAAAGGATAGGCATCTGGATAAGCAGCTGAACACAGCTTCCTGCAGGTGATACTCCGTACTTCTTATATACAGTCTGGAGTTCCTCATTCTGCCTCTGCATGGAATCCGTATCATTCTTACCTTTATACTTATCCTGGATAGCCTTTATCTCAGGCTGCATTATTGCAGACATCTTTGCAAATTTCTGCTGTTTAAAAGTAAGTGGAGTCAGAAACATGTATATGACAATTGTCAAAATAATGATCGAAAGACCTATATTTGGCATTCCTAATCTGTCCAAAACATTAAAAATGGCATTAAGAATGATTCCCAATACCTTTGCTATAGGACCTAAGATTTTGCCATTGTACTGTGTTAATAGAATTCCCATATAAATTTTTCACCACCAATTTTGATTGGATAATCCTTATTTTAAGGGATCAAAACCACCCTTTGAAAAAGGATTACACCGCAACAGACGCCATGAAGTAAGGCAGGTTCCCTTCAATACTCCGTATTTTGTGTATGCCTGAATGGCATAATCCGAGCATGAGGGATAATAGGGACATTTTGTAGATTTGTATGGTGATATATATTTCTTATATAATCTGATGAGATATATAAATATATTTTTCATCACTTTATATCCTTATTTAAAACCTTCAACCTTTCGGCCAGGTTCATCATGGCAATTTCAATTTCATTGCATTTTTTAACGGTGTTTGCGTACACCCTCGCTACGATGACTATGTCCAAACCGCTATTGAACTTTTCTTCATTTAGCCTGTAGCTCTCTCTCACTAATCTCGTCAGCCTGTGGCGGATCACCGAATTACCCACCTTTTTACTGACCTGTATTCCGATCCTGTTATGATCTAAACTGTTTTCCAATACATACATCACCAGATATTTATTTGATAAGTATCTTCCATTTTTGAAAACAGAACGGAATAAATCGTTTTTCTTTAAAGAAATCATAAATAATTATAAAAGACCACATATAAAATGTGGTCTTTCCTTAACTTACATTAAACCGTTAATTTCTTACGACCCTTTGCTCTTCTGGCAGCGAGTACTTTTCTTCCGCCCGGAGTGCTCATTCTTGATCTGAATCCATGAACCTTGGATCTCTGTCTCTTTTTAGGCTGAAAAGTCATCTTCATAATAAAATCACCTCCCGTCATTATCAGGTGTATATGTCTGTATTAAAAAACATCAAGGCATATTATATAAAAAAAGACCTTTAAAAGTCAAGCATTATAAGGCTTTTTAGAAAACTTGTATCTGTAACGTATGTTTACCACATTATATTGTGTGATAATAAGTATTAAATGACTTATTAACGCCGGAAAATGGCTTATTTTAGACATTTTAAGCCATTTTTGACGATTTAGTTTACGTAAAGTTATTCACAAATTGTTGATAAGTTGTGGATAACTTTAAAATATAAATTAAATAAAAATAAATTTTTCAACGTATCAATCCTGTCATCATATACATTATAAAACATGTAAAATCCGCTAAAATCAAGGCATTTCGACACTTATTAAAACTAATCACAGTCATAATTGCAATCAGTTAACATATGGGTGTTGATAAAAATAACTTAAAAAGTTATCAACATATTTACTTTGACTTGATATAAAATTATTTTTAATGTAAAATTATGTAGATTGCGTTTAGTTAAAAAAGCAGGAAATTTTATTAAATATGGAAGAATTATTATCTCAATGGGAAGAAATTAAATATTCTATAAAACAGGATCTGGGAATCTTTGACCTTCCTTATAAAACATGGGTTCAGCCTTTAAAGCTTATAGGCGTATATGATAATACATGTATCATAGGAATTCCGGATACCATGGATATGGAAGGCTTAAAGTTTATTGAGTCAAAATACGGCCAGCATTTCAAAACATATATCCAAACTGTCACAGGTAAAAAATATGATATCAAATTTATCATAGGAGATAATGATTCTAAAGATTATGACGGAGTTTCTTCTTATTATAATAATGAAGATAGTAAACTATCGTCATCACCTGATCCATTCAGAGAAAAAACAGTTACTAATATAAATAATAAAGCCAATCTTAATCCAAAGTATACATTTGATAACTTTGTAGTAGGTAAAACCAACAGTATTGCGAGATCTGCAGCCCTGGCTGTTGCGGAGGATCCGGGTAATAATTTCAATCCCCTTTTCATATGGGGAGGTTCGGGATATGGTAAAACCCACCTTATGCATGCAATAGGACATGAGGTACTTAAAAGAAATCCCGAAATGAATATAATGTATGTTACATCTGAGATGTTTACCAATGAAGTAATAGAAGCTATAAGATTGGGTAATCAGACAGTCATATCAAAATTCAGGGATAAATACAGAAGCCTGGATCTTTTGCTTTTTGATGATGTACAGTTCCTGGAAGGTAAGGAAAGTACACAGGAAGAATTTTTCTATACATTTAATGAGCTTCACTCATCAGGAAAAGCCATAATCATATCATCGGATAAACCTCCTAAAAATCTGACTACACTTGCTGAGAGAATCAAAAACAGATTCAACTGGGGAATCACTGTGGATATAGGTGCTCCGGATTATGAAACCAGATTGGCTATATTAAGAAAAAATGCTGAACTTAATTATAACAGCATAAATATAAGCGATGATATTCTTCAATATCTGGCTACAAAGGTTCACTCTAATGTAAGAGAACTGGAAGGCGCTTTAAATAATGTAGTTCTTCATCACAGAATGAAAAGAGAAAATGTGATGACTATAGAAACTGTGGATGAAGCTATCAAAGATATAATAAGTCCCGATGATAACAGGGAGATAAACATACCTGTTATAAGAAAGGCTGTATGTGATTATTTTGATATAGAAGAAAGTAAGATACTTTCAAGTCAGCGTGACCAGAAGACTGCAGATGTCAGAATGATAATAATGTATCTGAGTTACGAAATGACCAATTCATCAAAAAAACAGATAGGAGAAGCTCTTAACAGAAATCACGCCACCGTAATACATGGCATAGATAAAGTAAAAGAAAACTTAGAAAATGATGAAGCATTTTTTAACCAGATAACAGAGATCAGAAAGATCATAAATAATGGTTAATTAATTAAAAGTTATAATATTGATATTTTTGATAATTTGTCCCATGCATAAAAAAGGTTTAAATGCTTTTAACATTAAAGTTTCACTTTTCAAAAGGTTAACGAATGATAGAAATGGGATGATATAAAGCATGAAAGCACTTTTCAACTTTTGAACGTCTCTTAATAATAATATTAATTATTTAATAATAATAATACAGGGGTATGAATCATGAAGATCGTATGTAAAAAGTACAATTTATTAAAAGGACTTAACATTGTATCAAAAGCAGTACCGGCTAAAACCACAATGTCCATTCTGCAGTGCATACTTGTAGACTGTACAAAAGGAAACATAAGACTTATTGCAAATGATACCGAAATGGGTATTGAGACAATAGTTGAAGGTGATATTTTGGAAAAGGGAGTTGTGGCTCTTGATGCAAAGATGTTCCTTGATATTACCAGGAAGCTTCCTGACAGTGATATTACTATAGAGACAGATCAGAGTTATAAGACCAGTATTAAATGTAACAAGTCTAATTTCAATATCCTTGGTAAATCAGGTGATGAGTTTTCTTATCTTCCTGAAGTGGACAGGAATGATTATATTATCATTTCGCAGCTTACCTTAAAAAATCTTGTAAGACAGACCAGCTTTTCTGTTTCATCTAATGATGTAAACAAGATCATGACCGGTATATATTTTGAGATAAAGGGAGATAATTTAAGAGTAATATCTCTTGACGGACATCGCATATCCATCAGAAATATAATCCTTAAAGAAGAGACTGATGATAAAAAGGTGATAATCCCTTCAAAGACTCTTGATGAAATAGCAAAGATAATAACAGGTGAAAGCGAAGATGAGGTAAATATTTATTTTACGGATAAATATGTTACTTTTGAATTTGATGATACTATCGTTCTTTCCAGAATAATAGAAGGTGAGTATTTTGATGTGGACAGGATGCTCATAAATGATTTCAGTACTAAGATAAGCATTGATAAAAAAGAGTTTGTTGAATGTATTGAAAGATCTACGCTTCTGGTCAATGAAGGAGATAAAAAACCTGTAATTTTTGCAATAAAAGGAAATACCATTGAATTAAGGATCAAATCTACAATGGGTTCCATGAATGAGTCAATAGATATTGATATAGAGGGTGATGACCTGACAATAGGTTTCAATCCCAGATTCCTGCTGGATGCTCTTAAGGTGATCGACGACGATGTCATCGATATCTATCTTAACGGTTCCAGATCTCCCGGAATAATAAAGGATATTGACGTAAATTATATCTACCTGATACTTCCAATAAATATAAACACGGTTGATTAATTATGGAATACGAGATAAGAGATGAACATATAAAACTGGGTCAGCTTTTGAAATGTGCAGGCCTGGTGGAAAACGGCGCCATGGCAAAGATCATCATCCAGGATGGTGAAGTTAAGGTTAACGGAGAAGTATGTACCATGCGCGGTAAAAAAATGTATAAGGGAGATTATGCGGAATATAATGGTAATACTGTAAAGGTTATTTGAACAGATGTATATAAAAAGTGTTACCCTTGACAATTTCAGAAACTATAAGGATCTTAATTTAGAGCTTGATCCCTTTGTAAATATAATCTATGGGGATAATGCTCAGGGAAAAACGAATATTCTTGAATCGATCTTTATAGGAGCCACTACCAAATCTCATAAGCAGAGTAAGGATAGAGATATTATAAAGTTTGGAGAGGATGAGGCTCATATAAGGATAGAGCTTATAAAAAATGATATTTCATACAGAATAGATATGCACCTTCGGAAAAATAAAACCAAGGTTATTTCTATAAACGGTGTACCTTTAAAAAAAGCAGCTCAACTGATGGGAATATTAAATACAGTTTTCTTTTCTCCGGAGGATCTTTCGATCATAAAAAACGGTCCGTCGGAGAGACGAAGGTTCCTGGATATGGAACTTTGTCAGCTGGATCCTTATTATCTGCATAATCTGTCCATATATAATAAAACCGTCAATCAGCGTAATAAACTGCTTAAGGATAAAAGGATAGATAATGACAAAGATGCCGTTTTGGATATTTATGATGAGCAGCTTGTAAGGTGCGGGAAAGAGATTATTGACCGGCGTGATAAATTTATAAATGATCTGAATGAGATAATAAGGAATATTCATTTTAAACTAACCGGTGGTAAGGAAGAATGTAAAATTGTTTATGCTCCGGATGTAAAAATAAATGAATATAAAAACAGATTATCAGCCGGCAGAAATAACGATATTAAATTAAAAACCACGACTATCGGTCCTCACAGAGATGATATCATATTCTTTATAAATGATGAGGATGTGAGAAAATTCGGATCCCAGGGTCAGCAAAGAACCGCAGCTTTATCACTTAAATTATCTGAAATAGAGATAATAAAAAGAATAACAAAGGATTATCCCGTGCTGCTTTTGGATGATGTGTTATCAGAACTTGATTCCAACAGACAGAATTATTTACTTGAAAGCATTAATGATATACAGACCATAATTACCTGTACGGGTATGGATGAGTTTGTAAACAGAAGATTCAATATAAATAAGGTTTATCATGTTGTAGAAGGTAATATACTGAAACTTCCCACATGTCATCCTGAGTGAAACGAAGGATCCTGAAAGAGTTAAAGGATTTAAAAAGATCATCTTTATAAAGATTCTTCGCTGCGCTCAGAATGACATAAATTGCCTATTTTATCATCAAGTGGGAAGTTTTAGATATTAATAAAATAAAAGAAAGAAGTAAAACATGAGCAATAATAATTACGAAGTGGAACATGAATATACGGCTGATGAGATACAGATACTGGAAGGTCTGGAAGCAGTAAGAAAAAGACCCGGTATGTATATAGGCAGCACTTCAGCCAGAGGACTTCATCATCTGGTATATGAAATAGTGGATAATGCCGTGGATGAAGCATTGGCAGGTTACTGTTCCGTTATAGATGTATCTATAAATGAAGATAATTCCATTACCGTTATAGATAACGGTAGAGGAATCCCTGTAGATATTAATAAAAAAGCAGGTAAATCAGCGGTTGAGGTAGTATTTACCATTCTTCATGCCGGCGGTAAATTCGGCGGTGGAGGATATAAGGTATCCGGTGGTCTTCACGGCGTGGGTGCATCTGTTGTAAATGCTCTTTCCGGATGGCTTACCGTGGAAGTAAAGCGTGACGGAAAAATATATACCCAGAGTTATAAAAGGGGAATAGCTGACGGCGAATTAAAGAAAGTAGGTACCTGCGATAAAAATGATACAGGTACCAAGGTTACTTTTATGCCTGATGATACCATATTTGAGGAGACTGTTTTTGATTATGATGTACTCAAGACCAGACTCCGTGAAATGGCTTTCCTTACAAAGGGTATAAAGATAATATTGAGGGATAAGAGAAATCTTAATGATGATCCTGATTTCACCGAAAAGGTGAGGGAGTTTCATTATGAAGGCGGCATAAAGGAATTTGTCCAGTATCTCAATAAGAGTAAGGTTCCCCTTTATGATGATATTCTATATTTTGAGGGTAATAAAAATAATGTATATGTGGAAGTGGCTCTCCAGCACAATGATTCCTATAATGAGAGCAGCTTCAGTTTCGTAAACAATATAAACACGCCTGAAGGTGGAACTCATCTTACGGGATTTAAAAATGCCATTACCAAGACTTTTAATGATTATGCAAAGTCATCAAAGATGCTTAAGGAAAGTGAGCCTGCCCTGTCCGGTGAGGATATAAGGGAAGGTATGACCGCTATCATCAGTATTAAGATAGAGGAGCCTCAGTTCGAAGGACAGACCAAGCAAAAGCTGGGTAATTCAGAGGCAAGAGGTGCGGTTGAAAGTATAGTTTCAGAACAGCTTACTTATTATCTTGAGCAGAATCCAGCAGTGGCCAGGATCATCTGCGAAAAATCCATTAATTCACAAAGAGCAAGGGAAGCAGCAAGAAAGGCAAGAGAGGCAGCAAGAAGAAAGAGCCCTCTTGAGGGCGGTGGACTTCCCGGAAAGTTGGCGGACTGTTCCGATAAAAATCCCGAAAACTGTGAGATATTTATAGTGGAGGGAGATTCCGCGGGCGGATCCGCAAAAACCGCAAGAAGCCGTGCGACCCAGGCTATCCTTCCTCTTAGAGGAAAGATATTAAATGTGGAAAAGGCAAGGCTTGACCGTATATATGAAAATAAAGAGATAAAGGCTATGATTACCGCCTTTGGTACGGGAATACATGAAGATTTTGATATCACAAAGCTTCGCTATCATAAGATAATCATCATGACCGATGCCGATGTGGACGGTGCTCATATAGCTACTTTGATGCTCACATTTTTATACAGATTCATGCCCGAGCTCATAAAGCAAGGATATGTATATCTGGCACAGCCTCCTCTTTATAAACTGGAGAAAAATAAAAAAATCTGGTATGCATATTCTGATGAAGAGCTTAATTCTATATTAAAGGAAGTAGGCCGTGACAATAACAATAAGATCCAGAGATATAAGGGTCTGGGCGAGATGGATGCGGAACAGCTCTGGGAAACCACCATGGATCCCGAAAAGAGAATACTGCTTCGTGTAAATATGGATGATGAAGCAGAGTCAGAACTGGATCTCACTTTCACCACCCTGATGGGAGATCAGGTAGAACCCAGACGTGAGTTTATAGAAGAAAATGCAAGATACGCTACGCTGGATCTGTAGAAAGATTCTTCTTGTTGCTTCGCAACCCCTCGATTTTCATCCTAAGGGGGCGCTAAACGTCCGGGGGACGTTTGTTCAGCGCCGCAAAATCATCCTGTGGATGATTTTGGGGAGTGGTTACGAACGCTATGCGTGAGTGCGACCAGGA
>Ga0247608_10007652_pt1 | contig 11031 bp, 8 predicted proteins | sample 176DNAGHGlowgp2_FD_193490 | JGI IMG/M metagenome (GOLD analysis project Ga0247608, IMG submission 193490) | Sheep rumen microbial communities from Palmerston North, Manawatu-Wanganui, New Zealand - 1766 DNA GHGlow gp2 | ecosystem: Host-associated > Mammals > Digestive system > Stomach > Rumen ... | reverse complement strand
AAAAAAGCTACTGGCCTATGCGTCCATCGGCGCGCTGGCAAGTATCGGGATCAACTTGCTGCTGGCCCTGTATGTGATGGGGATCCATCCTGTCGATATGATGTTCCAGTCGCTGGATAACGCGATCCCGCAGATCGCGTCCTCGTTCAATACGGGCAACATGACGCCGGAACAGTCCGCGGCCTTTACGGCGCAGATGACGGAAATGGTATCCATGATCAAGATCATCCTGCCGGGAGCCATGGTGCTGATGGCGCCGATCCTGGTCATGATCAATTACTGGGCTGCCCGCAGGATCCTGGCCCGTACCGGCGAAACGTTTCCGGAGTTCCCGCCGACGGAGGAGTGGTCGTTTCCGCCGGCAGTGGCGCTGGCCTATGTGGTTTCGCTTTTTGGAATCCAGTATTTCCAGAGCGACCGGACCCATATCGTGTTCACGCTGGCGGCCAACATCTGGGCTATCTGCAGCATGCTGCTGATGATCCAGGGACTGGTGTTTATTTACTGGTATCTTAAGACCCATGGCAAGCCGACAGGCTGGATGAAGGTCATCATCCCGGTGTCCATGTTCATCTCCCTGTTTGGCCTGATAGTGACCTATATAGGAGGCTACGATATTTTATTTGACGCCCGCAAGCTGCGCGCTAAAAAATATGCGGCAGAGAAGGGGCGGAAAACGAAGTAAGGGGAATCCTGTTTTATCTGGCGGTGGCGCCGGCAATTTTAATTCAGGGTTCCTGAAGCAGGAAATGTTGGGGTGGTGTTATGTTGTTTATGAATAGGAATCTGTTTTCCGGCTGGAAAGAGGTCTTTGTGTATGTATTGGTGATCGTCCTGCTGGTAACCGTCATTTGCACATTCCAGCCTTATCTGATTCCGGTGGGGGTTGCGTTGGTCATTGCGGTGATCTGGTTTGCCCGTCGGGCCCATCAGAGCAAACGGCTGCTGCTGACCGGTTATCTGGATGATGTGATCCGCAATATCGAAAAGACGGTCCATTTTTCTACCAAAAATCTGGATGTGGGTATGGCGGTTTTTTCCGGGGAGGGGAAACTGCAGTGGAAAAATGAAAAGTTCCAGCAGATGACCGGATTAAAATCCATGGAGGGAAAGCGCCCGGAAGAGTTGCTTCCCCTTCCGGAAAATTCTTTTGAGACCATGTGTGTGAAGGATGACAGCAAGGTCATAAAAATGAAAAACCGGTACTACCTGATGAAATATTTCAGCGTATCGCGGCAGAACAGCAGCGTCTGGAAGAAAAACAGCGAAAGCACGGGCGGCGACAGCCTGATGCTGTACCTGACCGATGTGACCGAATGGGAACAGCTGAAGCAAAAATTTGCAGAAGAACGGGTATGCCTGGCCTATGTGCGTTTTGATAATTACGAGGACGTCATCAAGGGGATGAGCGAAAGCGCCAGCGCCAATCTGAACGGGGAGATCGGCGATATCATCAACAAGTGGGTGGAGTCGCTGCAGGGTTTCATCGTACGGGCCAACAAGGAAAATGTAGTGGTCGGGTTCAATTATAAGAACCTGCAGAAGGCGATAGAAGAAAAATTTACCGTTCTGGATAAAGTGCGCGAGATTCGGCAGGGAAACAAAATTTCCCCGACGCTCAGCATCGGCATTTCCAAGGACGGAGAAACACTTGAGGAAGTCAGTATGCACGCCGCCAAGGCGTTGGATGTGGCGCTTGGCCGCGGCGGCGACCAGGCCGTGGTGGAAATAGATAAACAGCTGCAGTATTTTGGCGGCACCAACGCAGTTACGGCTAAAAGCACCCGGGTGCGGGCTCGTATCGTGGCCCATAATATCCGGAAAAATATGGAAGAAGCCGAAAAAATTTTTGTTATGGGACATGCCAACGAAGATTACGATGCCATCGGCAGCGCTGTTGGCGTGGCGAAACTGGGGCTGTCCCTGAAAAAACCGACCTTTATTGTTGTGAGCGATAGAAGTACTTCGCTGCAGAAGCTGAAATCCCTTGTGTTCAACAGCGAACTGAATATTTCGGAAGAAGACAAGCAGTACGAGGGCATGTTTTTGCATGAAGAGGATGCCCTGGCAGAGATTACGCCCAAGAGCCTGCTGATACTGGTGGATCATCACCGGGCGGCCTTGTGCGCCAGCCAGAAAGTGCTGGAGGCTATTCCCCAGAACCGGATCATCATCGATCATCACCGCAGGGCGGAAGATATGATCCAGAATACGATCCTGAAATATATGGAGCCGTCTTCTTCCTCCACCAGCGAACTGGTGACAGAGCTGACGGGATATTTTGACGATAAGCTGGAATTTACCAAAGGGGAAGCGACGGCGCTGTACAGCGGCCTGGTGGTGGACACCAAGAACTTTAACGTGCAGACGGGCGCCCGTACTTTTGAAGCGGCGGCGCTTCTGCGGACTTCCGGCGCGGATCCGGTGCTGGTACGGCAGTTGTTCAAGGACGATCTGGAATCGTACCGGGAACGGTACCGGCTGATTGCGGAAGCGGAAACTCCGCTGCCCCATCTCGCAATTTCCGTCAACCGGAATGTGGAGAACAGCAGCGAGACTTCTATTCTGGCGGCGCAGGCTGCAGACGCCCTGATCAATATTACGGAAATTTCCGTGGGCGTTGTAATCTCCGCCTGCACAGACGGCTGCGTGAATGTCAGCGCCCGCAGCGACGGCAGTATCAATGTACAGGTCATCATGGAAGAGCTGGGTGGCGGCGGCCATCAGACGGTGGCCGGCGTGCAGATCCAGAATGCCGATGCGGATGAAGTGAAGCAGCAGATCATAGAGCTGACGAAAAAACAATTTGACGAAGTAGAGGAGAAAGAAAAAAATGAAAGTAATCTTACTGAGTGATGTAAAAAATTTAGGCAAAAAAGGCGATATTGTGGAAACTGCGGAAGGGTATGGCCGTAATTACCTGATTCCGCGCAAACTGGCAAAAGAAGCTACCACCGTGAACATGAACCAGGCGCTGCAGGATAAAAAAGTGGCGGCGCACCGGGCGGCCCAGCGTAAAGATGAAGCGGTGATGCTGGCTTCCCAGGTGGAAAAAGTGACGGTGAAACTGAAATTGAAAGTCGGCGCCAACGGCAAACTGTTTGGCGCTGTAACGTCTAAAGACGTGGCGGAAGCCCTGATCAAACAGACCGGGCTGGAAGTGGACCGCCGCAAGATCGAACTGGACCAGACGGTGAAACTGCCGGGTTCCTATACGGCGGTGGCAAAACTGCATCCGGAAATTTCAGCCAAGTTCAATGTGATCGTGGAAACGGACGCAGAGTGATTTTTTGCGGCGTGAAGCCCGGGGCGGGATCTGAGCGCGGCCAGCGGAATTGATTGCGGGTTTACAGTAAGGGACAGTGTCCGGGAAGTTGAAGCAGGGGATTAAGATGCAGGACAGAGTGCCGCCGCAGAATATAGAAGCGGAACAATCTGTGATCGGCGCTATGCTGATCGATAAAAATGCAGTAACAGTAGTTACGGAACGGCTGACGCCGGAAGATTTTTACCGGCAGGCACATCAGCTTATCTACAGCGCCATGCTGACGCTGCACTCCAAGAATGAGCCTATTGATATGGTCACGGTGGTAGATGAGCTGAAAAAGATGAATAAACTGGACGACGTGGGCGGCGTTTCCTATATAACGTTACTGGCCAATGTGGTGCCCACGGCTGCCAACGCCAAGTACCATGCCCAGATCGTGGAAGAAAAAGCGACCTTGCGCCAGTTGGTGGAAGGGGGAACGGCTATTGCCGCTATGGGATATGAAGGTTCTGAAGATGTTCGGGACATCATGGATAAGGCGGAAAAAACGATCCTCAGCATTTCCAACCGGAAGGGCGGAAAGGATTTTGCCGCCATCAACGAAGTGGTGGAAGCGACGCTGAATCATATCCAGATGGTCATGGACAGCTCCCAGTCCATCACAGGGTTGGCGACAGGGTTCAAGGATCTGGATGAACTGACGGCCGGGCTGCATCCGTCTGATTTTATTATTCTGGCGGCGCGTCCTTCCATGGGTAAAACGGCGCTGGCGCTGAATATTGCCCAAAATGTGGCGATACGTGGCGCAAAGCCGAACGAACCAAAAAAACGCGTGGCCTTTTTCAGTCTGGAAATGAGCCGGGAACAGCTGGTGCAGCGCATGCTTTGCGCAGAGGCGGATGTAAACGCCCAGTTGCTGCGTACCGGCAGCGGGAAAAAAACCATGACCGATGATGAGAGCGCGGAAGTATGGAACCGCCTTTGGGTCGCGTCGGACCTGCTGGCAGGCTCCCAGCTTTTTATTGACGATACGCCCGGTATCTCTATTATGGAAATGCGTTCCAAGGCCCGTCGTCTGAAATCGGAAGGCGGCCTGGACCTGGTCGTGATCGATTACCTGCAGCTGATGCAGGGGACGGTGGGACGAAGCAATTCGGATAACCGGCAGCAGGAAGTTTCGGAAATTTCCCGCGGGTTGAAAGCGCTGGCCCGCGAGCTGGACGTGCCCGTACTGGCATTGTCCCAGTTAAGCCGCAGCGTAGAAGCCCGTCAGGTGAAAAAACCAATGCTGTCTGACTTGCGTGAATCCGGTTCATTGGAGCAGGATGCGGATATCGTCATGTTCCTGTATCGGGAGGATTATTATAAAGCGGCAGAAGAAGAACCGACCCATGTGACCGAACTGATTGTGGCCAAGCACCGTAACGGACCGGTAGGGCGGGTCAACCTGTTCTTTAAGAACGATTGCACGAAATTCAGGGATCTGTCCCGGCGTCCGGAAGACGGCGGCAGATAAAATAACAATGGTTATTATGCAGTACATATAAATTATTTTGCGGTTGCGAAAGCAGAAGGGGGACAAAGAGATGATTCCAAGATACACACGTCCGGAGATGGAAAAGATCTGGAACGAGCGGAACGAATGGCAGACGATGCTGGATGTGGAGATCGCTGCCTGCGAGGCCAATGCGGAACTGGGGCGGATACCCAAAGAAGCGGTAGAGGTGATCAAGGCCAAAGCCAATTTCGATGTGGACCGTATCCATGAAATTGACCGGGAGATCAACCACGATATTATTGCGTTTCTTTCCGCAGTTGCGGAATATGTAGGCGACGAAGCCAAATACATCCACATGGGCCTGACGTCTACCGACGTGAAGGATACCGGCCTGAACGTGCAGGTGAAACAGGCTTCCGACGTAATTTTAAAGGATCTGGAAAAGCTGGCGGAAGTGCTGAAACGCCGTGCCGTTGAATTTAAATATGTGCCCACCATCGGCCGTACCCACGGCGTGCATGCGGAACCCACTACTTTCGGCCTGAAGCTGCTGCTCTGGTACAGCGAGACGCTGCGTAACATTGAACGCATGAAACGGGCTGCGGAAAATATGTGCGTGGGCAAACTGTCCGGCGCGGTGGGAACCTATGCGGATATCGATCCTTATGTAGAAGAATATGTCTGCAATAAATTGGGATTAAAAGTGGAATCCGTAGCGACTCAGGTGGTGCAGCGGGATCATCACGCGGAATATATCGCAACCCTGGGCGTGATTGCCGGAACGTTATCCCAGATGGCGCTGGAAGTCCGTCACCTGCAGCGTACCGAAGTGCGGGAAGCGGAAGAATATTTCAGCCCGAAACAAAAGGGATCTTCGGCGATGCCCCACAAACGGAACCCGGTGCGCAGCGAGCGCATCTGCGGCATGGCCCGCCTGGTGCAGGGCTACGTATTGCCCGCTTTTGAAAATATTCCGCTGTGGCATGAACGGGATATCTCCCATTCTTCCGTAGAGAGGGTGATGCTGCCGGATGCGACCACGGCGCTGGATTATATCCTGAACGAAACCATCAATCTGATCGACCGGCTGCTGGTCTATCCGGAAAAAATGCTGGAAGACCTGAACATGACCGGCGGCCTGATCTACAGCCCCCGCGTGCTGCTGGCGCTGGTCAGCAAAGGCGCGTTCCGGGATACTGCGTACCGCTGGGTGCAGCGCAACGCCATGAAACGCTGGCTGCAGGGAGAAGATTTCTATGAGAATCTCTGCAAGGACGAAGATGTGCGCAAGTACCTGACGCCGGAGGAGATCAAAGCCTGCTTCGACTATAAACCGATGCTGGTGCATGTAGATAAAATTTTTGCCCGGTTCGGGCTGTAACGGTCTGCGATTCGCGCGCGGCGCGTATGCATAAACGAAATGAAAAAAAGGAACTGACGATTAAAGTTTGCCGGCATGCTTATTGCAATCGCGCGAACTCATTTGATCCGTGTTTCCTTTAGTAAAAATAGAATGCAGTTGTAATTTTTTTGAGGGAGATGGAAAATTATGTCATCGGTTGTCGTAATCGGCGCCCAGTGGGGCGATGAAGGAAAGGGTAAGATCGTAGATTATCTGGCGCAGAAAGCGGACGCTGTAGTGCGTTACAGCGGCGGCTCCAACGCGGGGCATACCGTGGTGGTAAACGACGTGCCTTATAAACTGCGACTGCTTCCTTCCGGTATTTTGTACCATGGGAAGATCTGTGTGCTGGGCAACGGCGTGGTCATCAACCCCGGCGTAGTGTTGCAGGAAATCAAAGAGATGCACGATAAGGGCGTGGACATCAGCCGCATCGCAATCAGCGACAGAGCGCACGTTGTGCTGCCGTATCATCAGAAGCTGGATGTGTTGCAGGAAGAAGCGCTGGGAGATAAAAAAATCGGCACCACCAAAGGCGGCATCGGGCCATGTTACATGGATAAAGTGGCCCGCGTGGGCATCCGTGTCTGCGATCTGATGGACGCGGATGTGTTTGCGGAAAAACTCAAAGCCAATCTGGCGGCGAAAAATGAAATCCTGACAAAGATTTACGGAGCGGAACCTTTCGATTATGATACGGTATTAAAAGAATATCTGGCATATGCTGATGAGCTGCGTCCTTATGTGACAGATACGGGCGTGATCCTGGACGAACTGTTTGCCCAGGATAAAAAAGTGTTGTTTGAAGGAGCCCAGGCTACCTTCCTTGACATTGACCACGGTACGTACCCGTATGTGACCAGTTCCAATCCTACCGCCGGCAATGCCTGCGTGGGCAGCGGCATCGGACCCCGCTTCATCGATCATGTTGTGGGGGTAGTGAAAGCGTATACGACCCGTGTGGGCGCCGGTCCTTTTGTAACGGAACTGTTGGATACGGACGGGCCGGGAAACCAGATCAGGGAGACCGGGCATGAATACGGTACCGTTACGGGACGTCCCCGCCGCTGCGGCTGGCTGGATGCGTTCATGCTGCGGTATTCTGTGCGCCTGAACAGTCTGGATGCGATTGCAGTAACACGGCTGGATGTGCTGGACCAGATGAAAAAGATCAAGATGTGCGTAGGATACAAGATCGACGGCGTGGAGATCAAACAGATCCCTGCCAGCCTGAAGACTCTGGCCAAAGTGGAACCGGTTTATGAAGAATTCAACGGATGGATGTGCGATACTACAAAGTGCCGGAAATACGAAGACCTGCCGGAGGGCGCAAGGAAATATCTGCGCCGCCTGTCTGAAGTAGCCGGCGTGGACTTAGGTATTGTATCGGTGGGACCCAACCGGGAACAGACGATCGTGCTGAAAGATTTAATTTAAAGCTGATTGTGAAAAGTTTTGCGAGTAGTGCGATACGGTTAAGCATTTAGAAAGCGCAAAGCGAATCGGAATAATTTTATAAATGATAAGATGTTTTAAAAATAAAAATCCCCGACAGTGTTGCCGGGGATTTTTTAAAAGATAGGAGCGGCGTAAATTACATTTATATGTAACGCGCCAGGGCTCGGTTAAATTTTTGTGGATGTGTAAGGATTCTGAATGGTGAGCGACAATGAATAAAACAGTGTTAGCCTATAATTTTAATCCGGAGCGGCTGCAACAGTTACGGCAGATCTGCATGATTCTGAAAACGAACTGTAAAGCTGTAGAGCCGGAAGAGTTTGACGATGCAGTCGGTTTCCTGGCCGGGATAAAAGATTGCCCCCAGGCTGCGGTAAACCCGCCGGAAACCCAGGGAGATAATTTTTTTGAGGCCTTGGAAGAAGCTGCCAAAAAAGCAGGGGAGGATGCGGAAGCTGCAAAAAAAGAAGCCGTGCAGTTGCTGAAGCAGGCGGCGCAAAAGGAAATGGTATTTCTGTGCGGTTTTGACATGCATCTGCTGAATCAGTTCCTGGCTGCCGTTAAGCGGAGCAAACTGAAAAATATTGAACTGAAAGCGATGCTGACGCCGAACAACCGGCAATGGAGCGGTCGGCACCTGCTGCAGGAAATTGCGTCAGAGCATGTGTATATGAAATGGTTTGGAAAGAGTGCGCATAAGTAAAATAATGTCAAAAGCGGGAATGTAGGACTTTTTTACAGAAATGCGCATAAAAGCTGGCGTTGTCGTTTACTGAAATAAAATTCAGTAAATGGCAACGCCGAAACTTTTTATTGGTGGCAGGACAAAAATTAAAAGCCCGTGCATCGTACCAACGACGTCACGGGCTTTTAACTTTCGAAGTCACTTAACCTCTGCATTGGAAACATCTCCTAACTAATTTCCCTATACTGCTCATCACGTTTTCGGTGGAACCACTCCTTTCACATTGTCTTCCGAAGTATCCTCATTTCCTGTTCAGGACATCCCCTCGCAAGGGGCTTTCGTTGGTACTTCCTTTGTTCATCTATAATATAGCACAAATTATCAGAAAAAACAATAGGATATTTTGTTAAGGATGTTACAGATAATTCAAAAAATGTGATGAAAATGAAAAATCATATGACTGGCACCCAAACGAATTCATTTAAAGTGCCATTCTATTATAACGCAAAATGAAAAAGGGCGATGTGGAAAGTCTTATCAAAAGGCTTATCATAAGATAAGGTTAACTTAACATAAAATTGAGTTGACAATCGGTGAAAAGTTCCTTATAATAAGAAACGTGGTTAACCTTTTCGTTAAGTCGGGTAACTGCTAAAGATGCAATTATTCCATAAGCAGATGAATCAGGAATCATAGTAAGGGATAATGCAAAATTCGGAGATGAAAAAATGGAACAGACTTCTGTAACGCCGGTGCATCGCGAGAGCGCGGCGGATAAAACGCGCAATCTGACCAAGATGGCATTATGTGTGGCGCTTCTGGCGATTTCCGCTTATATTTCTTTCCCGCTGCCGTTTACGCCGGCGATGGTGACAGCAGCGACCATCATCGTTAACATGACAGCCTTTATTTTAAAACCTAATGATGCGTTTCTTGTAATTCTGGCCTGGCTGCTGATCGGCGCGGCAGGGATGCCGGTATTTCCCGGCGGCTCTGCGGGACTGGGAAGGCTGATCGGTCCCACCGGCGGATTCTATGTATCGTTTGTGTTGGCTGCCTGGCTTATGAGCAAGCTGCTGAACGGTTCCAACAGCTTTAAGAAGATGGTTTTCCTGGGGATTGCCGTTGGAATGCCGGTTATTTATGTAGGCGGCTGCATTTCTATGTATCTGGTAGCGCATATGAGCGTATGGGCGACGTTGGTAGCGGCCGTGTTCCCCTTTATCTTCGGGGATGTGGTCAAAGTTTTTGCAGGCGCTTTTCTGGCGACGAGACTCAATGCGTTTTTGAGAAAGTAACGGTGGATAGCGAAAGCTGTCTGGAGTTCCCGGTCTTCCAAGGGCCGGGATTTTTTTGTATGAGGTGTTCTCGATGGAAAAAGTTTTTTTGGTTGGCGGCATGCGCAGCCATATCGGTCTCACCGGCGGGATATTTAAAAATTTACCGGCGGAAGAACTGGCTGCTTCGGTTTTGAAAAAACTGGCAGAAAAATATTCCTGCGTTTTAACTGCGGATGGACTGTTTTGCGGCAATGCGGTGGGGACCGGCGGCAATATTGCCCGGCTGGCGGCGCTGAAGGCAGGGTTTTCGGAACGGATCCCGGCCCTGACGATCGATATGCAGTGCGCTTCCGCAGCTGCCTCCATTGAACTTGCCATGGCTAAGATCGGAAGCGGGCTGGCGGATATTCTTGTTGCGGGAGGATTTGAATCAACCTCCATGCAGCCTGTGCGGATGTACGCAAAAACAGACTCCCGCTACACAGAAGAAGGCTTTACCGTGGCGCAGTTTTCACCGGATACCACAAGCCCCCGGGCGATGCTGGAAGGCGCGGAACGTACCTGCCAGAAGCATGGATTCACAAGAGAAGAGCTGGACGCGTTTGTCGTGCGCAGTCACCGGCTGGCAAAACAGGCCAGAGAAGAAGAACGGTTACGTGAAGTTATCGTTTCTGTTTCCGGCAGTACGGCAGATGAAGGAATCCGGGACCGCATGAGCCCCAGGCTGGCAGCGCGTATGCCAAAGCTGTTTACGGAAAAAGAAGTGGCAGCATTGCTGGATGCTGATACCGATTTGACGACCCAGCCGCCTTCTGCAGAAAAGCTGCGCGGCATAACGCCGTTGCTGACAGCTGCCAATGCCTGTCTTACCAATGACGGCGCGGCATTTGTCATATTGGCTTCAGAAAAAGCAGTGAAGAAATATGGATTACAGGCAGAGGCAGAACTGCTGGCAGGGTGCGAATTCGGCGTGGATCCGCGATACAGCCCGGAAGGGGCTGTGGAGACAGGAGTCCGGTTGCTGCATCAATGTGATTTGCAACCGGAACAGATTGATGTATTTGAATATAATGAAGCCTTTGCAGTGATCAGCGCCCTGTTTGCCCGCAAGTACCCTGCGCTGACAGAACGGTACTGTCCCTGGGGCGGCGCGTTGGCATACGGACATCCCTATGGGGCTTCGGGGGCGATTTTGCTGCTGCATCTGTGGCAGGAGTTAAAGCAGGAGAATGGATCGCTGGGCATGCTGAGCATTGCAGGCGCCGGAGGACTGGGAACAGCGCTGCTGATCAGAAATTGCAATGTGAAATGAAAACAGGAATTTATGCGATAGCCTGCCCGGGTGATGCCGCCTTCATAAGGCGTCGCAAACGCTTCGGTGCGTGCCTGCGCAACGTGCCGTTGGCACGAAGCTTAGACGCCTGCGGTTCAGATAGTGAA
>Ga0247608_10007651_pt1 | contig 11032 bp, 6 predicted proteins | sample 176DNAGHGlowgp2_FD_193490 | JGI IMG/M metagenome (GOLD analysis project Ga0247608, IMG submission 193490) | Sheep rumen microbial communities from Palmerston North, Manawatu-Wanganui, New Zealand - 1766 DNA GHGlow gp2 | ecosystem: Host-associated > Mammals > Digestive system > Stomach > Rumen ... | reverse complement strand
TATTGCCCACAATAAATGCCTGAATGCCGATCGAGACAAGCATGGCAAGGCCAATGATGATATCGACAAAGCAAACCGTCATCTGGCGCTGTAGGTTCTTGAACAGGAAGATATCGATGAAGGCGAGCAATGAAATGAGCACTACCAGCATGAGCATCAAGGGATCAATGTGAGTGGCTCCGACTTTTCCCGTCTCGAGTGCGCCATACACAAACTCCCTGCCACCCAGCTCAAATGACAATGCGGGGAAGAAGGCAAATACTACCATTAGTATAACTGCAATGAGCAGATAAACCGATTGAATGCGTTGAATAACCATGTAATCAATTTTTTAGTGTTATTATATTTGCGGCAAAATTACGGAAATTTTTCTATAATTTGCATAAATCAAGAAGAAAATTCGCTTTCAACCACTTTTATTATTTAAATTTGCACAGAATTTGCTGTATTGCGGTGTCAACATCACATTATATTTATTGCACTCAATGACAATCCAGGAGATAGAAAAAACATATCAGTCTGCACAACAATGCATCAACGAGGCACGAATCTGCGATGCATTTGTTCATGCGACAGCCCTTTCCAATGCACTTGGACGCGCCGACCTCAACGATGAGATTGAGCGGTTGCGCATGTCCTACACGTTTATGCTCAAGTATTTAGAGCAAGGTGTCATGGATCCTCAACGCGACCAGATTCTTGCCGACATCCGCCAAACACTCTATACCCTTATCGACCAATGTTACATCGGGCTCAAGGAGCCATCGAGTCCCGAAGTCATTTACTCGCGCCGTCGAGAACTGACATCGACATCCCTGGTGGATATTGTCGAGGAGTATCGCCGTGCATTAAAGGAGTTGTCTCTTGTCCAGTCGATGCCAGCCGATGACAGTAGCAATCATGCCATTTTGTCACATCTGCATGCCGCCGAAGCTCTCGAGACAAAACTCTTCAATCGCATCTGGTCTTCTTTCCCTCTCTCGACCGACGATTACAACAGTATCAAGTTGTGCATCGGGGGAGACATCCTTCCGGTTCACACACGATGCCTGCTCATTGCTGCGCTGATGTTGGGACTGACGAAGTTCTACGACGAGAACAAGTTGCTCATCCTGCTCGAGGGTTACACGCTGAGCGATGACCCTCAAGTGCAATTGCGCTCCTTGATTTGCGCACTGTTGACCTTGCAGACCCACAGCAAGCGCACCCTGACGTCAAGGGCCGTACAAGCCCGCCTCGAGACCTTGCTCGACACGCCTGGCTTTGAGGCCGACGTGTGGTGCATTCAAGCTCAACTGGCTCGGTCACGCAACACCGAGAACATCAAGCAGCGCGTTCGCAACGAGCTCATCCCCAATATCATGAAAATGCGCCCCGACATTATCGACAAGCTCAAGGACAAGGATTCTCAAGTGATCGACTTGAGCGACATCGAGGCCAATCCCGAATGGCAAGACTGGCTGGATCAGAGTGGCATCACACGCAAAATCGAGGAGTTTAACGCCATGCAACATGAGGGTAGTGACGTGTTTATTGCGACATTTTCACACTTGAAGACCTTCCCCTTCTTCAAGACCTTGAGCAACTGGTTCCTCCCCTTCTATCCTGCACATTCGGCAGTCCTCGAGAACCTGAGAGCCCGCACCATCACGCTTGCCGAGGCTATCCAGCACGCCCCCTACCTGTGCAACAGCGACAAGTATTCATTCTGCCTGTCGTTGGGCGCCTTGCCCGACTCGCAGCGCAAAATGATGTCTGCCCAGCTCGAGGAGCAGAACGCTGCGCTCAACGAGGCTCATCAGGCCGAGTTACCCGACGAGCGCAAGAAGCGCGTCAGCATCATCAACGCTTTTGTGATGGACCTCTATCGTTTCTTCAAGCTTTTCTCACGCCGACGCGAGTTCATTGCCGTCATGGACAATCCCCGACTCGACATGACCGACTACTTGCCTCTTTCCCGTGTCACCCGCAACGCTCACGTGCTTGAATTGCTTGGCACTTTCTATTTCAAAAACGGCTTCTATGATGATGCCATCAGGTGCTTCTCGCATCTGGAGAGCTCAGACGAAGCAACCGACGAGCACATTTACCAGAAGATTGGCTTTGCCTACCAGAATGCAGGCAATATCGAGAAGGCCCTCAACTACTACAAGCGTTATGAGTTGCTCCACGAGGATGATGCCTGGAACATCAGGCACCTTGCCGCCTGCTACCGCCAACTGGGCAAGCAGGAACTGGCTCTGGAATATTACCGTCGTGCCGAAGCCATCAACCCTGAAAACATCTCGCTGGCCCTGACCATCGGCCACGTGCTGCTCGAGCAGAATCGCACCAGCGAGGCGCTGCAGCAATACTTCAAGGTAGACCTGATGGAAGACAAGAAACATCGAGCCTGGCGGCCCATTGCATGGTGTTCCTTCTTGTTAAATGACTATGACCGGGCCATCGACTACTATGACCGCATTGCCCGCAATGGCAAGCCTTCGCCACAAGACCTGCTCAACCGTGGCCACGTCTTGTTGTGTCAGGGCAAGAACCAAGAAGCCATCGAGACCTATCGGGACTGCCTCTTGAGCATGGATGGCAACACCGACAAATTCCGTGCCGCATTCAAGGGCGACGCACTGGAGCTCAGGCTGCATGGCGTGACAGCAGTTGACCAGGCCCTCATCCCCGATGCCGTGTGCGGCATGAATCCGTTCACACCACAACAATAGCACTGATGATTGACCACAATACAGTACAGCTGATTCTCGACACCGCCGATATCGTTGACGTGGTGAGTGACTTCGTGAGCCTGAAGCGGCGCGGAGCCAACTGGATTGGCTTGTGCCCCTTCCACAACGACAGGAGGCCTTCATTCTATGTCTCAAGGGCCAAAGGGATTTGCAAGTGCTTTGCCTGTGGCGAGGGCGGCAGCGCGGTCAATTTCATCATGAAACATGAGCAACTCAGCTATCCCGAAGCGTTGCGTTACCTCGCCCGCAAGTATCACATCGAGATCCATGAGAAAGAGCTCACCGATGAGGAAAAACAGGCTCAGTCCGAACGTGAAGCCATGCTCATGCTCAACGAGTGGGCATGCACCTACTTCGAGAAGCAGCTTCATGACACTCAAGCTGGTCAAGAAATCGGTCTCTCATACTTTAGGGAACGTGGATTCAATGATGCCACCATACGGGAATTCAGGTTGGGGTATTCCAGCGAGAGCTACGACGATTTCTACAAGGCGGCAGTGGCACAAGGCTTTAATCCCAAACTGCTGTTTGACGTGGGACTGTGCATCCCCGACGACCGCAGCGGCGGCCACGACCGTTTTAGGGGGCGCGTCATGTTTCCCATCATGAACATTGCCGGCAAGGTCATCGCCTTTGGCGGGCGCACCCTCAGGAAAGACAAGGATACAGCCAAGTATGTCAACTCGCCCGAGTCGGCAATCTACTCCAAACGGGATGTCATCTACGGCCTGTTTCAAGCCAAACGCGAGATCAGCAAACAGGACAAATGCTTCATCGTCGAGGGCTATGCCGATGTCATCTCGATGCATCAGGCAGGCTTCAAGAACGTGATCGCCTCGTCGGGGACAGCGCTCACCCTGGGCCACATCCATGCCATCAGGCGGTTCACCAGCAACGTCACCGAGATGTTTGACGGTGATGCTGCTGGCATCAAGGCGGCCATCCGTGGCGTTGACATGCTGTTGAAGGAGGGCATCAGCATCAAGGTGCTGCCCCTGCCCCCTGAGGATGACCCGGACACCTTTGTGCGCTCACACAGCAGTAGCGAGGTCGAGGAGTACATACGCCAAAACGAGGTCGATTTCATCGGTTTCAAGTCAAGTGTCGTGCTCAAGGATGCCCAGAACGATCCCATCAAGCGAACGGCGGCAATCACCGATGTCGTCAAGTCCATTGCACTCATTCCCGACGAAATTGCCCGCATGGTCTATGCCAAACAATGCAGCACGCTCTTTGGATTTGACGAGCAGACGATCCTGCGACAAATCAAGCAATATCGGGGAAAATACAAGGAACAGTGGCGCAAGGAGCGAGAGCAGCAACAGGCCAGGGATGAACGCATGAGCCATTTGCAGGACATCCCGCCCGAGCCTCCCTATCAGCCCGAACCGCAAGATCATGACGACGAGGTCTTCTCCCCAGCCCCCCGCCTCTCCAGCCCCCAACGGCAAGGTGCGCCGCGATCTGCATCGGCGGTGAGCGACGTTGTGGCTCAAGAACGTGAAATGATCAGGCTCATTGTCAACTACGGGATGTGCTACTTGACCGACACACAATATGACGACGGCAATGTATTGCCCACAACGGTGCTTGAACACATCAACAACGAGATTCATCTGGACCAAATGGACTTCAGCGACCCCTTGTACAAACACACTTTTGAGGTCGCCCTGCGGTATATCGATCCCTTTTACCGTGACTTGGCCACTTTTAAGGAGAAGCTCAATGAAAAAGTGCAACAATGGGTAAAGGAAGAAATTTCTAAAACCGACGACAGCGAGGTCAAGGGATTTGACAGCACCGAACTCATCAACGCCCAGGAACGCAAAGAGCATGCCGCCATGGCCAAGGCTAATGTCAAAGCAAATAACGAGACGATGGACTACCGGTGTGCCTATCTGCAGCGTGTTTTGTGTTCCATTGATGATGATGAAGTCAGGCAGCTGGCCTGTGACATCGCCACCGACAACATGCCGCAACTGAGCAAGATACACACACAGTTTGCCGTCATCGTCGAGGAGCGTGACAGGCTGCGGAGCATTGTGCCCGAGAGGCTCTATAATTGGAAGAATGCACTGCTGGTCCAAAAGATCAATGAAACCAAAGCCCTCATTGCCACAGCCAGTGCCGAGCAACTGCCGCAGCTCATGGAGCACTTGCAAGAACTCTATAGTGTGAGGCACAAGCTGGCGGCCATCATTGGCGACCGTGTGGTCAATCCCGATTGAGCCAACACACTTAACTAAAGATAAATCATGCAATTTTTAGCCCAGTTTGCATGATTTATTTAACAAGAAATATTAAATTTGCCACGTCTTTTGTGTTGACACTTCACAAAAGCGTGAACCATTACTTTAAGCACAAGAAGAAAATCTATTGATTATGAAGTTTAAATACATCGTTGCCGCCATGACAATTGCCTGTGGAGCACTTATTTCTCAGGCACAGATGTCATTACCAAAAACCACTATTGGGGGGCATGAATTCTACTACTATGATGTCAATGCCGGCGAGAGCATCTATGACATCGCATCCAAGCTTGGAGTCACCAAGGATCAAATCATCAAGAACAATCCCGAGGCGGCTGATGGGATTACTGCCGGCTCAAGGCTCTACTTCCCGACGGGCACCGACGACAAAGCGCAGCCCGCAGTCATTACCGCTACACATGCAGCTACTGTTAAGCACACTGTCGAACAAGGCGAAACACTCTATGGCCTCGCCAAACGCTATGGAACGACGGTGGATGAGCTCATAGCCGCCAATCCTTCTTCCCAAGACGGCATCAAGGTGGGTCAAGTGCTCACTATCCCTGACAAGTCCACAGCCACAGCAGGCAATTCCGTCAGTGCCAGCCAGCAGGTACAGCATGCTTTCTCTCACAATGGCACCCAGCAAGTGGGAGTGCCGCAAGGGACCGAGCCCGTTTATCACACCATCCTGCCAGGCGAGGACATTTACACACTGGCCAAGCAGTACAATTCATCCATCGAGGGCATCATCAGTGCCAACCCCGGATTGAAGCCTGCGGCCTACACCGCGGGGGCCAAGGTGAAAATCACCCCCAATTCGGCCCTGCCATTCCCCTATGAACGGGTGGAACGCCGCAACTACAAGTACGAGGTGAAGCGTGGCGAGACCTATGCCTCGATTGCTCACGACAACGGCATCACCGAGGAGGAGCTCAAGGCCGCCAATCCCGACCTCAAGAAGGTCAAGAAGGGCAAAACAATCACCCTGCCCAAGCCAACGAGCCAGCGTGTCATGGGCGAGATGTCCACCATCCCCATCAGCGACTTGCGCAACTACTATGCGCCCCGCATCGATAACATCTATGACGAGCTGGTGGCAAAGCGCCTTGAGAACGAGGTGAACATCGCGCTCATCCTGCCGTTCCAGTTGCACAAGAGTGCCCCACCCAAACAGGCCTACCTCTACACCGACTTCTACAAGGGTTTCTTGATGGCTCTCGACAGTGCCTCGTCGATTACCAGCAAGCACATCAACCTCAAGGTATATGACACCCAGCACAACCTCAATGTCACCGACAGCATCCTCTTGCTGCCCGAACTCAAGGCGATGAACATGCTCATCGCGCCCAGTGAGCCACAGCAGCTGGCCCGCATCAATGCGTTCGGCAAGGCCAACAATGTGCCCGTGCTCAACTGCTTCACGACCAAGAATGAGGACTATCTGGACAACCCCCTTGTCTATCAGGTGAACACGCCCACCGACGAGATGATGCGTGGCGTGATGCGCTGGTTTGACAACGACTTCAAGGGATACAATATCATTTATCTTGTCGCGCCCAGCGAGAACGACAAGGAAATGTTTGAGCAGATCAAGGCACACGTCAGCAACAAGAGACTCAACTGTGTCACAGTAAACGTCAACGGCGACTTGACCTATAATGACATTTCTAACCGGATGGATCCAGGTTCCAAATATGTGTTCATCCCTTCATCAGGAGACAAAACGCTCCTCAAGAGATTCATCAAGGCCCTGAAGGAGGTAAAGAAAGAACGCTTCGACTGCGACTTGTCACTCCTCGCCTATCCCGAGTATGTGCTTTATCTCAAGGACTACCAGACCGACTTGCAAGATGTTGACACCTATATGTTCTCACGATTCTTCAATGCCAAGGGATTCCGCACGCGTGACCTTGAGGCGGCCTATAGGAACAACTTTGGCGGAGAGCCCTTGCAAGCGACGCCCAGTATGGCCATCTATGGCTATGACACGGGACTGTACCTGCTCCACACCCTTGGCGTGGATGGAATCATCGACGACGAGACCCCCATGTACAAGGGAATCCAGACAAGCTTCCGCTGGGAGCGCGGCGACAATTGGCGCGGATTCACCAACCAGGCCATCGAGGTCATTCACTTCTCGACAGACCATCAAATCACGGTTCACGTCAAATGAGACGCGTTGCCTTCCTGATCATCATGACGGCAACGGCTCTCATGGCTGTTGCACAGACCCACTACGAGGGCACGATAGCCGTCGGTGGCAAGGCAGGTGCATCGTTGTCACGTGTCAATTTTTATCCCTCGGTACCGCAGGCCATGTTACCCGGCATGACAGCCGGCGTGATGTTCCGCTACGTCGAGGAAAAGAACTTTGGCCTCATTGCCGAACTCAACATGACTCAGCGCGGCTGGAAAGAAGCATTCGAGGAGTCGGACTATCGTTACAGCCACAGTTTCACATACCTTGAACTGCCCATCATGACGCACATCTTCTTTGGCAATAGGCATGTCAAAGGATTCTTCAACCTGGGTCCTGAGGTCAACATCATGCTGGGAGATGGCACAAAGTCCAATTTTTCTTACCAGGATGCGCCCAGCATGGACTACTTCACCAGCAATACCCGTCACATCGAGCAGTTGACCATGGATGTGGCACGCAGGTTTGACTACGGCATCTGTGCTGGTGCCGGCATGGAACTGAACTTGACATCAAAGCACTCTTTATTGCTCGAGGGACGATTCTATTATGGCTTGACCGATGTCTTCCCCAATCACAAAACCGATGTGTTTTCCAGTTCCAATTCGATGACGGTCACGGTGACACTGGGATATTTCTATCGCCTGAAGTAACGAGGTGACGCAGTACAAAGGATCTACAATCTTGATAGCAAAATGACTAAGAAAGAGCTCAGACAACAAATCAAGCAATTAAAGGCAATGACACCTGTTGCACTCAGGCACGTCGAGGCCGATATGGTGTTCAAGAAGATCATGGCGATGCAAGCGTGGCAACAGGCACAGCACATCCTATGCTACTGGTCATTGCCCGACGAGTTACCCACTCACGAGGCCGTCGGCCAGTGGCTGGGCCTGGGCAAGAACATCTACTTGCCGCGGGTCAAGGGCGACGACCTGGAAATCGTCCCCTATCTCGGTCCGCAAAGCCTTGACGACAACAACCGGTTTCACATCGGCGAACCTGTTGGAGAGCCCGTCGATGCCTCATGCCTGCAGCTCATCATCGTGCCGGCAGTGGCACTCGACGCCCGCCGCAACCGCCTGGGACGTGGCAAGGGCTTCTATGACCGGCTATTGGGCTCCACCAGTTGCCCCACCATTGGCGTTGTGTGTGACTTCCAGCTGGTGGAGGCAGTTCCCGTCGAACCCCATGACAAACCCCTGGACTGCGTTGTCACCAGCGACACCGTCATCTGCGAGGATGCCTCCTTGTTTGCATGACGGCAATCATTGTGTTTTACTTGTAAGAATGCTGCCTCGATGAACAAGCTGAATCCAGGAAGGCCACTGTTGTTGCTTGTCGTCATGTGGCTGACGGCGACCGCATGCCTTGGAGCACAAGAAGAATCCACCTTGCCTGTCGATCCCGATTTGAAGACAGGACGTCTGGACAATGGCATGACCTACTACATCCGCCACAACGAGCAGCCCAAGGGACGTGCCGAGTTCTGGCTGGTGCAGAACACCGGATCGCTGGTCGAGGAAGAAGATGAGCGGGGACTGGCACATTTTATCGAGCATATTGCTTTTCAGGGCTCACGCCATTTTCCCCAAATCGACATGGTGGACATCCTGCAGAACAACGGCGTTTCCTATGGACGGGACATTAACGCCTCTACAGGCTTTGACGACACGAGGTTCCAGATTTCCAATGTTTCCACTGGCAGAGTCCAGTTGCTCGACACGGTTCTCTTGATGTTGAGGGACTTGTCATGCGACCTCAACTTTGACGACCGAGCCATCGAGGAAGAGCGCGGGGTCATCCAGGAAGAGTGGCGCATGCACGCCGACCAGCTGATGCGCATGTACGAGAACACGCTGCCCATCCTGATGCCCGGCAGCCGCTATGCCCATCGCATCCCCATTGGCGACATGTCTGTTATCCGCAATGTCACGCGCGAGGCGCTCCTTTCATTCTACCACCGCTGGTATAGTCCTCAGCGTCAAGCACTGGTCATTGTGGGAGATTTTGACGCCAGCCTCATGGAGGGCATGGTCAAGAAGACGATGGGCAAGATTCCCAGGCGAGAAAATTCAGATTCCGCCACCCAATTGAGTGCTATTCCAGACCATTTGGGTGTCAACTACGCCCTGCACACCGACCCCGAGGCTTCAAGCACGATGGTTTACCTCATGTTTGAGCACAAGCAGTTTCCAGCAGAACAACGCAACACGATGGCCTACCTGCGCCACAACGTCATATCGTCGCTGTTGCAGGAATTGCTCACCCAACGCATCGACGAGATGGCCCGCACTCAATCGACACCCATCGACTATGGCATGGCCTATGATCGCCAATTTCTTGTCACCCGCAACCGCGAGGCACTCACCATGGCGGTGATGGCCAAGGAAGGGCACGCCCTCGAGGCACTCGACTCGCTCGTTGTTCAAGCCGCAAGGGCACTACAGCATGGTTTCACGTCAAGTGAGATGGAACGGGCACGAAACAATGCGATAACAGCCTATGCCGACGTGCAGGCCGAAGCCGCCAACAGGACAAGTCGCCAATATGCCGACGAATATATCGACCACTTTGTCAACGGCGGGTACATTCCTGGTGTGATAGCCGAGTCTCGCATGCTTCTTGACGTGGTCAAGGGTATCTCTCTTGACGAGGTGAACCGCCTCCTGCGTTCCATCATTGGTACCGATAATGTGAGCGTGATGATTTCGGGGCCCCAATCCATGGGAGGCAAGAGCCTATACCCCACCTCCAGAGATGTGATAGCGCACTTCAACCGCATCATCAAGACGCCACAGTCTCCTTATATCGACCAGACGGCGAGCGACAAGCTGCTTGACGTGGAACCGCCCATGGGAAGCATCGTCAACGAGACTCATGACAAAGCTACCGGGATCACAACCATGACGCTGCGCAATGGCGCCACTGTGCGGCTCAAGCCCACTTCATTCAAGAACAACGAGGTATTGTTCAATGCATTCAGTCTGGGAGGCGAGTGGGCCTACGGAGACACTGCCGACGTGAATGTAAGGCTCATGGACCAGGTCATCGAGAACTGCGCCCTGGGTGGGCACACCATCAACGAACTTAACAGGATGATGAGCGGGAGGCAATTGGGCATTTCCTTCATGCTGAATGATCCCAACGAGCAGTTGAGCGGCGGATGCCAGAAGGCCGACCTTGAGGCATTGTTGCAACTCTGCTACCTCTATTTCACCGATGTCACTATCGATGAGGATGCCTTCTACGCACTCAAGAAGCGTGTCCGTTCTCAGTTATCACAGGCGGGAAATAACCCCAAGTTGATCTACAGTGATTCCATTGGCAGCACCATCTACTGCGGCAATCCCATGTACCGCAACATCAAGCCGCAGGAGATCGACAGGCTGGACGGGGAGCGCGTGCTGCAACTCTATCGCCAGCGTGTCTCCAATGCCGGCGACTTCTCTTTTTCTATCGTTGGGGCATTCACGGTCGATGAGGTGAGACCGCTCATCAGGAAGTATCTGGCATCATTGCCCGACAATGGTGTTAGAGAAACCTATGGCGGCTACCGTCCGGCAATGGCAAGGGGCGTGGTGGACAATTTCTTTGAAGTCCCCATGAGCAACCCCAAGTCATCGGTCTATGTCTCGATCATGGGAGACAAGCACTACAGCTTTGACGACGAATTCATGATGGATCTTGTGGGCGAATCGGTGGGGACAGCCTTGCTCACCCTGCTGCGCCACGAGAAACACGGTACCTATGATGTAGCTGCCGACGGCACCATGTCCGTCTATCACAACATGTGGATGATCAACTATGAGTTCGAGACCAGCACTGCCGACAGGGACAGCATG
>Ga0247608_10007650_pt1 | contig 11032 bp, 12 predicted proteins | sample 176DNAGHGlowgp2_FD_193490 | JGI IMG/M metagenome (GOLD analysis project Ga0247608, IMG submission 193490) | Sheep rumen microbial communities from Palmerston North, Manawatu-Wanganui, New Zealand - 1766 DNA GHGlow gp2 | ecosystem: Host-associated > Mammals > Digestive system > Stomach > Rumen ... | reverse complement strand
GCAGTTCACGCACCAGGTCTTCTTTGTCCTGTGGCAATACCTGTGAGCGATAATGCTGAATACCAGCCTCCTGCGCTATCTCTTTGGCACGCTCCTCCTTGTCGCCACTCATCATATACACCTCGATGCCCATGTCTTGCAGTTGTCGCATTGCCTCTGAGGCATGGGGCTTGAGGGTCTCGGTAGGTGTGGTAGGTTGGGTCAGTGTTCCTGTCTTGTCGATGACGAGGGCATTGACATGGCGTATCTCCTCCAGGGCAGTAGCATCCTTGATGAGGATATTCTTCTCGGCAGCCTTGCCGATACCCACCATCAGGGCAGTAGGGGTGGCGAGTCCCATGGCACAGGGACAGGCTATCACCAAGACGCTGACGGCAGAGAGGATGGCATGTGGCAGATATTCCTGTCCGCCAATGAGATACCATGCAAGGAAGGTCAGCAGGGCGATGCCGCCCACAGCAGGCACGAAGACGAGGGCAATCTTGTCGACCACCCGTTGTACGGGAGCCTTGGAGCCCTGAGCCTCCTGCACCATGCGTATCATATTGGCGAGGACCGTCTTCTGTCCGATCTCCTTAGCCTTGAAGCGGAAAGTGCCCTCACGGACAATCGTTCCTGCCAAGACCTTATCACCGGCTTTTTTCTCTACGGCGACAGCCTCACCCGTCATCATCGACTCGTCGATATAGGCGACGGCATTGCCTACCATCAGTCCGTCCACAGGTATCTTCTCACCGGGACGTACCTCGACCGTATCGCCGGGTTGGAGTGCCGACAGGGGCACTTCCACCACCTCACCCGTATCAACGAGATGTGCCGTCTTGGGAGCCAGTTCCATCAAGGAACGGATAGCGGATGCCGTCCCGTGCTTGGCACGCTCCTCCATCAGTCTGCCTGTCAGTACGAAGGTGATGATCATCACAGAGGCATCGAAATAGGTATGCCACCCGATGCCCTGGCTGCCCCAGTAGGAGTCGCCCCAGAACGTATTGAAAGTACTGAAGAGGAACGAGATACCTGTCGAGAGAGCCACCAGAGTGTCCATATTGGCAGAGGCGTGCGCCAGCTGTCTTGCAGCATTCACATAGAACTGCCTGCCCGAATACAGGATGTTCAGCAGGGCGAGAATCATCATCGCCTGGTTTGCCATATCGCGCGTACCTATATATATCCATCCCATGGAGATGGACATCACCAGCAAGGCAAAGAGCCAGGAAGCGATGACCTTATGGCGCAGACGCTTATAAGCATGCCGCTCTATCGCCTCTACGTTACGGTCTTCCTCCACCACCATGTCGTAGCCGATGGCGGCAAGTGCCTCCTTCATCTTCTCCGGCGAGGTGACTGCCTCGTCATATTCTATCATTGCCGTACGGGCAGGCAGGTTGACGGCGGCAGAGGCGACGCCCTCCGTCTGGTTGAGCCGTCGCTCCACATTAGCGGCGCATCCTGCACACATCATGCCCAATACTGCAAACGTCTTTTTCTCCATATTGACTGCAAAGTTACATATTTTACTTCAAAATCAAAAATTTCTGTCAAAATGTTTGCGTAATTACGGAAATTGTTTTACTTTTGCACCCAATAAAACAAAAACGACAGAACAATGTTGAATAGAAACGCTTACTTTTACGGTTATTACTTTTACTTTGCAGGGCTCTGTGAAGCGGAAAGCCGTATGTAAGATTAAAGAATTGAAAAATTGAAGAATTAAATAAGGCTCCGCTTCACAAACAAGTGAAAGCGGAGTTTTTTTATAAAAGTAAAAAGCATTATGAAGAGAATAGCGATACAAGGACTCATCGGTTCGTTTCACGACATCGCCGCCCATCTGTTCTTCGAGGATGAGCAGATACAGTTGATTTGTTGCTCTACCTTCGAGCAGGTGTTTGACACCATCAAGCAGGATCCTACTGCCATCGGCATGCTCGCCATCGAGAATACCATCGCCGGCTCGCTGTTGCATAACTACGAGTTGTTGCGTGAATCCGGCACTACCATCGTGGGAGAGCATAAGCTGCATATCTCCCACTGTATCTGTTGTCTGCCCGATGACGACTGGGACACCATCACCGAGATTCATTCGCATCCCGTGGCACTGATGCAGTGCCGTGAGTTCCTCGCACAGCATCCTGACATGAAACATGTGGAGGCGGAGGATACGGCAGGAAGTGCCAAGATGATTGCAGAAGGTCAGAAGAAGGGGTGGGCTGCCATCTGTCATGCTGACGCTGCCAAGCAGTATGGACTGAAGGTACTGGAAAACCATATCGAGGACAACAAGCATAACTTCACCCGCTTCCTCGTGGTGTCGAATCCCAACAAGGCGGACCTGCTGCGTCCGCTGACGGAGGCTAACAAGGCGAGCATCGTCTTCTCACTGCCTCACGAGGAGGGTTCGCTGTCGCACGTCCTCGCTATCCTCTCGTTCTACAAGATCAACCTGACGAAGATACAGTCGCTGCCCATCATCGGACGGGAGTGGGAGTATCTGTTCTATGTGGACGTGATGTATGACGACCTCACCCGCTATCGTCAGTCGATAGATGCGATTATCCCATTGACCAAGGACTTTAAGATTTTAGGAGAATACAAAGACGGAAAACAAACGAATTAGAGTTGAAGAATTGAAAAATTGAAGTTATGATACGACCTGCAGAGAGATTAAGCTTAGTGAGTGAATACTACTTCAGCCGTAAACTGAAGGAGGTTGCCCAACTGAATGCGGAGGGTAAGGACATCATCAGTCTTGCCATCGGCAGTCCTGACATGCCACCCTCGGAGAAGACGATAGAGAAGTTGTGCGAGGTGGCTCATCAGCCCAGTGCGCATGGTTATCAGCCGACGATGGGAACTCCGGAGTTGCGTGAGGCGATGGCTCGTTTCTATAAGCGGTGGTATGGTGTTGACCTCGACGCCAAGACAGAGGTGCTGCCTTTGATAGGCTCGAAGGAGGGTATCCTGCATGTCACCCTTGCCTTTGTCAACCCCGGCGATGAGGTGCTGGTGCCTAACCCTGGCTATCCTACCTATACGTCTCTGTCGAAGCTACTGGGTGCCAAGATTGTCAATTATAACCTGCGTGAGGATAACGGCTGGCAGCCTGACTTCGACGAGTTGGAGAAGATGGACCTCTCAAAAGTCAAACTGATGTGGACGAACTATCCCAACATGCCGACAGGTGGTAATGCCCGCCGTGAGACCTACGAGCGACTGGTGCAGTTTGCCAGGCAGCATGGTATCGTGGTGGTCAACGACAACCCTTACTCCTTCATCCTCAACGAGGAGCATCTCAGTATTCTGCAGGTACCTGGTGCGAAAGACTGCTGTATCGAGTTCAACTCCATGTCGAAGTCGCATAACATGCCAGGATGGCGTGTCGGTCTGTGTGCCACCAACAGCGAGTTCATCTCATGGATACTCAAGGTGCAGTCGAACATCGAGAGCGGTACGTTCCGTGGCATCCAGCTGGCTGCCGCCGAGGCTTACGACAACAGTGACGAGTGGCATCGTGAGGCGAATATAGAGACGTATCGCCGTCGTCGCCAGTATGCGGAGCAGATCATGGACGTGCTGGACGGTACGTATGACAAGAACCAGGTGGGTATGTTCCTCTGGGGTAAGATTCCCGCAAAATATAATAATGTGGAGGACTTGACGGAACGGGTGTTGCACGAGGCTCGTGTCTTCATCACTCCGGGCTTCATCTTCGGCTCCAACGGGGAGCGGTATATTCGCATCTCACTTTGCGCAAAAGAGGAAAAAATCAAAGAGGCATTAGAAAGAATCAAAAAAACGATATAAACATGGAACTGGAACTAGAAAAATTGAATCTACCAAGTGACAATGAACGCCCCTTCGTCATTGCAGGACCCTGCAGTGCTGAGAGTGAGGAGCAAGTGATGACTACCGCCAAGCAACTGGCAATGTACGGATGTCATAACTTCCGTGCCGGGGTATGGAAGCCCCGTACGAAACCCGGTGGCTTCGAGGGACATGGTGAACCAGCCCTCGTATGGTTGAAGCAGGTGAAGCAGGAGACGAAGATGCTGGTGGCTACCGAGGTGGCTACACCGGAGCATGTGGAGCTCTGCCTGAAGTATGGCATCGATATCCTGTGGGTGGGTGCGCGTACCTCTGCCAATCCTTTTGCCATGCAGGCACTTGCCGACTCGCTGAAAGGTGTGGATATCCCCGTCTTCGTGAAGAATCCCGTCAACCCCGACCTGGAGTTGTGGATTGGTGCGATGGAGCGTCTGAACCAGGCTGGTGTGAAGCGTCTGGCGGCTATCCACCGCGGTTTCTCCAGCTATGACAAGAAGATATATCGTAACATGCCGATGTGGCAGATTCCTATCGAGCTGCGTCGCCGTATTCCCGAACTGCCTATCATCAATGACCCCAGTCATATCGGCGGTCGTCGTGAACTGATTGCCCCCTTGTGCCAGCAGGCGATGGACCTCGGCTTCGACGGTCTGATCATCGAGAGCCACTGTGATCCTGACAAGGCGTGGAGTGATGCCAAGCAGCAGGTGACTCCTGATGTGCTCGACTATATCCTGTCGCTGCTCGTCATCCGTGAGGAGAACACATCCACCGAGGGTATCACCACGCTCCGTAAGCAGATTGATGAGCTGGACAACCAGTTGATGGAGCTGCTCTCGAAGCGTATGCGTGTCTGCCGTGAGATCGGTCAGTATAAGAAGGAGCATAACATGACGGTATTGCAGACCACACGTTACAACGAGATTCTCGACAAGCGTGGCGCACAGGGTTCTCTGCTGGGCATGGGACCTGAGTTCGTGGCAAGTGTCTTCGAGAGTATCCACGAGGAGAGTGTCCGTCAGCAGATAGAGATCATTAATAAATGAGAAATGAAGGAAATGAAAGGAATGAATTAATATGAAAATAATAGTTATGGGTGCAGGAAAGATGGGTAGTTTCTTCATCGACCTGCTGAGTTTTGATCATGAGGTGGCTGTCTACGAGAAAGACCCCAAGCGCATGCGGTTCACGTATAACTGTCAGCGCTTCACGGAGTTGGAGGAGATTCGCACATTCAATCCCGACTTGGTGATTAATGCCGTGACAGTGAAGTATACCATCCCTGCCTTCAAGGAGGTGATTCCCTATTTGTCGAAGGATTGTATCATCAGCGATATCTCCTCCGTGAAGACGGGTCTGAAAGATTATTATGAGTCGACAGGGATGCGCTATGTCTCCACGCACCCGATGTTCGGTCCTACGTTCGCCAATCTCCAGCAGCTCTCAGAGGAGAACGCCATCATCATCAGCGAGGGCGACTATATGGGACGTATCTTCTTCAAGGACCTGTATCAGAAGCTCGACCTGAACATCTACGAGTATACCTTCGAGGAGCACGACAAGACGGTTGCCTACTCATTGAGTATTCCTTTCGTGTCGACCTTCGTCTTCGCCGCTGTCATGAAACATCAGGATGCACCAGGTACCACCTTCAAGCGTCACATGCGCATTGCCAAGGGGGTACTTAACGAGGACGACTATCTCTTGCAGGAGATCCTCTTCAACCCCTATACGCATGACCAGGTGTCGCAGATCCGCACGGAGCTGAAGGAACTGCTGGAGATTATCGACCAGAAGGATGCCAAGGGTATGAAGGCTTATCTCACGAAGATTCGCAATAACGTAAAGCGTGACATTGAAATCACTAAATAGTACGTTAGGCTATCATTTCGTCGCTTTCCTGATTGTTGCCATCTGGGGCAGCATACCTTCGTCCCACGAAACCTAAGGCTTCGCAAGACGGAGGTGGCATCTTCCGACTTATTCCCAGCGTGGGAATCCATCATTCCCACCGTGGGAACTCATCATTCCCACCGTGGGAACTCATTATTCCCATGCTGGGAATGTATATACTCCGATAATCAGAACAAGTCGTTCCCACCATGGGATTGATTTTCCGTCGTAGTATCAACTCACAAAAATAGGTTGTGCTTTTCGTCGTTTTTTGAGGGTAAAAACGAATAAAACATCACAAACATCACCACTAATATCATCACCTCAATCCCTTTGTACATCGCCATTTGCACCATTTTGGTGATGTTGTGATATTAAAAACTAAAAATTACGTGTATTAGAAATAGGAAAAAATATCTATGACGATGTTGTCCATATCACGTGAAAATCCCGATTTGTTGTTGAGGGAGTAGATTTATGTAAAATTGTTTGGCAGTTTGGAGATTAAATTTTAACTTTGCAGACATGAAGCAGTTTGAAGATAAGGAGAAAGATAGTTGGATGGCTAATGAACCATCATTAGGCTATACCCAGATGGAGTCTCGCCAATCTGTTCTTATGGATTATGATAAGATAATTGGTGTTGGTCCTCAGTCTGTTGACGAGTTGATGGAAGACTTAAAACAGGCAGAACGTGACATGAAGAATCCTAACCAGTGGGATACACTTGACAACTTCCTTACTCATTTCAAACAATCACACGCAGAATGGTTCAAGTAAAATGGCGTAAGGCTGCCCTGAAAGATTTGAATACTCTTTTGGAGAAGGCTTATTTGGAGTATGGACAGCATACGATGAACAATCATATATCTATACTTGAAGATATTCAAAAGCGTATGCAAATGTATCCAGATTCATACCCACCAGAACCATTGCTTAGAGGAAAGCGTCGAAGGTATAGAGGTGCTCATTTGCTTGGACGCTTTGAGGTTATTTACTATTATTCTCTCAAATCCAAATGTGTCTATGTCGTTCGTCTTTGGGATATGCGCAGAAGCCCCGATTTGTTGTTGAGGGAGTTGAAATAAGACAGTAAAACGACTGGCAGAAACGTTGTATGCCAGTCGTCATGAATCCTCAGTTATCGACAAAGTTGCTTGCCAGAACAAGAACTGTCACTCCCCAACCCAGAATAACCTTGGCTTTCTAACAAGACGATTCATGTCATCAAGCAGGGCAGCGTTGGAAAAGACAATGTTGTCCTGCTTAACAGTTCCATAGCCACCATGAGAATGCCCAAAGAGATGATAACGAGGTTTTATCTCCATAATACGGTTTCTGAGAGGTGCATTCCCCCAATGGACACCAACAGACTCGTCGAGAATCATAACAGGTGGCTCATGGGTAACAACGATATCAGTGTCATAGGGTATCAAGGTCTCTGGATGGTTATAAGCTATCCCATAAAACCTGACCCCATCAATCTCAACACCAGAGTCTTGGAGAAAGTGTAAGTTACTTGGCAAATCTTCTATCCCCTCAGCATCCCATAGGCAGAGATCGTGATTACCTGTAACGAATATCTTATGTGGGTAAGGCAATTCAATGTACCAATTCAGAAAGTCAAGCACCTCTTCTTCTGTACCGTTATTGCTGATGTCACCGCTATGAACGATGACATCGGCCTCAGGCATTTCTTTTATGCGATGATGTAAGCCATGTGTGTCCGAGAGATGCAAGATTTTCATGACAACTTCTTATAATATCTGATGATAGACCAAACACTCTCTTTATGAAGACGTGACACTATCACCATCATTCAGTAATATAACAGACCACTCATCAGAGAACAGCTCTGCGAACTTTTCTGGTGCATCCGTATGTATAGGGATGAGTGCCTTCGGATGAAGCAGACGGAACACCTCACGCATGCTATTCATGTCTGAGTGACCACTGGTGTGCATGGGTTTGTAGTCATTGCCCAATGAATCGGCAAGATTCTTGTTATAGGCTTCATTGCCTTCTTCGACATACCCTCCCCACATCGACAGATACTTTTGTTTCTCCCCAGGAAGGCGTGCTATGAAATGATCAAAGCGTGGATTAGCACGAGCTATCAGGACGTAGCCTAATTTGTTGAGGAAGTCCTTAAACTCGTCTGTAACTAAAAACTCGCCATTGTCGTACATCAATACTTTAGGCTCATATTCTCCATATCTGTAGAGACTTGACTTTCCCCAAATCGGGTCCTGTTGAGTGACTATATCCATGATACGTTTTTGATAAGCGTCCACCAAGAACACACATTTAGCACGCAAAGCGGCATGATAAAGAGAAAACAGCCTGTCAATATTAGTAGAGGAAAGGTAAACCACATTACCCTTTTTGTGCTTTTTCTGTTCCTTAAATTGTTCCTCAAATTCCTTTTGCAGTTTACTTTCCGTGTCATTAGTTGCATTTGGACGGTTGACGTTGGTTCCTTCACAAACCACATAATCCACCTCTCCCACATACTTTTGGATAACCTCTGGCAGTTTCTTGCTCCTGAAACCATGTGTACGGAAGTCGCCTGTATGGAATGCACTCACTCCGCCAGCCACAATATTAAAGGCATAAGCATCAAAGGCAGAATGATCTACTGTTATGGGCATAATGGAGAATGGACCAAGCGAGAACATCTTCCCTGCTTCGAATGTGTTTGCATGCTGCAACCGTTCTAACATTTCCTGATGAATGCCGTCTACTGATTTAAGGTGGTCTGACAGAACCAACTGAATCTCACGTCCCACCTTACCTATATAGATGGGGAGTTCCTCCGGCAGTTTCGTGATACTGCCGATGTGGTCACCATGATAATGGGTAATAAGCAATGCACTCTTTGAGATATCACCATGTGTCAATCCCTCAATCTGCAAATCTCCAGACTTAGGTCCACCAGGCAGTTCCTCGCCATAATCGACAAACAGTCGCCAGCCGTCATACTCGTATTCTGTGACGCATCCGCCTATTTGGTGAGTGCCTCGATGGATGGTAATCTTCATTTCATTAACAATTTGGGATATGTTCCACTAAACACAAATTTACCTTTGGAAAATTCATTGTCATCATAATATAGAGAATGACAATGTAAATTGGTGCAAAGACTAGATATAGGGATAATCTCATCAACAAATTCAGTAGTGCTGCCTACAGGCATAATGGTGACAACATCAATTTCTAAAGTGGTCGGAACAGGACTGGATGTAGAATTTCTGTTCATAAAGAAATCCCACCATTCTTGTCCAGATTTGCTTCGAAGCAATTTAGCTATAAATGCTGCATATGTTAATGCTTGTTCCATTGCATCGGATTGACTTTCTGAAGGTAAATTTTCGTCTTTCACTTCCATTACGCATAGCCTTGAGGACTTATCCAATCTCTTAACACGTGAGAGAATGTCAACACCTCCTCCGTATTGCTTTGCATATTGAGGATCATGTTCACTCGCCTTTATGGGCGTCGGCAGTTGGAAGAAACAACCATTTAGCTTTATAGGTTGTATTCCTATTAATGCCTTTCCTTCAGCTATAGTCCTTTTAGCAAATTCTTTTAGCAGTCTATTCTCCACCCTATGCTCAGGGCTTTTTAGTTTTATATCATTTGACTCTTTAGCTTTATCGCGGAAAAACTTTCTAAACGTCTTTGCTTCATTACTCTTAACCCAATTAAATCCCTTTTTCTTAAGAATGAATCCAAAATATCTTTCATTTGCGTTCTCTCTGGGATACAATAATACCTCATCAGGGGTAGAAGATATTACACCTACGCTTTGTCCATCAAATCGCAAATCATATGTTTCACCCTTATGTCTGCTTACAGAACTATATACAGAAAGACCTTCAGGTTTTCTGAATCTTTTAGGATGTTTATTCACTAAACTCTTGATATAACCTGCATAACGCTCCTCCCATTCGGGATAGTTTGACAATAATTGCAATGTCGTTTCAATAACACCTTTGTTCATAGCTATAATCCTTTAAAAATCTATTTAATATTTTCAAATTCATGTTTATAACACCACAATAAACCATCATATCCATGCTGAATAGACAGTTTCTTTCCAGCTAACTTTGCCTTGATTTGAAGATGCCTTGTTTCTTCCTTAGTGAGGAATACGACATTTTCGTCACTAATCCATTCACCATTGTCATTGCGAATTAGATGCCACTTTCGTTCTTCAGCCTTAGTTTCCATCATGCATATTCAAATTTGGGTACGTCTATTATTACATCTTCTGTCTCATCCCCATCATCCATTGTTGGCACAGCCAAGCGAACTTCATTGTCTCGCATGGTGTCGTCAACAAGCAGGGTCAGAGGATAGATGTCGCTATTTTCATCCAAGATAGGATAGCCATATTCATCAAACTCAGTCATAAAGGCTGAGTCAATGCCATAGACATAAATGCTGGGACTATACTTTTCCATCTCATGATTAACGAAAGGGTCTTGTACCGCATCAAATGATTTGCCCTGAGTCAAATCCATTCCGTATGTCAAGAAAGGTGCCGCATCATTCGACTTAGCCAAAAGTGCCATCGTTCGAGAGTTGGCATATAGGTTGAGTGCATATTCCGTACTATATGTATCATGGAAATCATATTCGAACTCTTTTATCACATCACGAAAAGACTTGCCATCACTTTTCCTCCTACCTCTTTTGTCGTAGTCGGCAGAGTCGAAGTAATAGGTCTTATAGAGTTCCTTCTCCATCATACTTGCGTAAATTTGCTACAAAGATAGGAATTATTTTTGATATAATCAAGTTTCCTCATAAAAACTTGTTAATCATCTTGTATTTCTCTTCTAATCTCTTCCCGAATTTCCTCTTTTGCTTTTTGTCTTACGATGCCAGCAACTCTTGTACGTCCATGTTTGTCTGGCTTATGAGACCATACGCAGCTATGTCGCTGAACCCATTCAAGTTTAAATGATGGACATCTGCAAGAGATGTATTTTGATGGATGGTTTTGGGGCGAGTAGTCCTTACGACATTTTTTCTTATTCATTGCATTTTTATTTGTTATGATTCTGTCTCTTTGCAAAGCGTTTCGTATAGTTTCATAAACTCATCGTGCAAATGCACTTTGATGTATGCCAAGCGATATACAAGTTTTGCACGACATTCTATATAGTCTCGATTCACCAGCCATTTCCAATGTCTGTGAAGATCTTCTTTAATAAAACCGGCTTGTGGCTCAAGTTCAGTTCTTCCAGCTTCCAATAGCTTGTCAAGACGGCTTGTGATTTCGTCAGCCTGTTGTTTGTAGATAACG
>Ga0247608_10007649_pt1 | contig 11033 bp, 14 predicted proteins | sample 176DNAGHGlowgp2_FD_193490 | JGI IMG/M metagenome (GOLD analysis project Ga0247608, IMG submission 193490) | Sheep rumen microbial communities from Palmerston North, Manawatu-Wanganui, New Zealand - 1766 DNA GHGlow gp2 | ecosystem: Host-associated > Mammals > Digestive system > Stomach > Rumen ... | reverse complement strand
AAATTTCTATGAATGCACCAATGAGATTCTTGCAGGGCTGGGAAAGATGTACTCAGCCGGTGGAGAATTCACGACTAATATCGATAATGTTGGTGGTACCGGCACGGCTAAATTTGTCAGCCGTGCAATCGAAGAATACGTAAAATAATTCGTATAATAATACGCCTATGCAGGAGAAGAACTTTGTGTCTTCTCCTCGGGCACATTCCTTTCCCCGCCTTTTTCATTTACCGGTGTTACCGAAAACTTCGGCTTCTACCCAGGCTGTAATTCTTCGCAACCATAGTCACCGTCAAATATCTGCTTAATAGTCCACATGATTAAAGTTCCTTCTTGAAACACGATTATACAATTAAAGAGATATCAGTCAAAAATCGTATAATCCCTTTCAAACAAAATGTCTGTCATCTGCTTCTTTAACGTTTCCGGCGATATGAAGTTTAAAACATACTCCTCCACAAAAGCCCTGCTCTTTGGCGGTGCGTCATAGGGATTTTGGGGAAACATTGATTTTACAGGAATTTGACAGACAGCCTTCAATCGAAAATGATAATTCAAAATCGGATATCGAGCCGAAGCTGCTCCTATATCCACATTTCGCTTGAAGGAGGTCACTTATGGCAAAGACAATCAAGGTTCAGTATTCCACCAGATACACCGGAAGACGGTACTCCGAGGTACCCAAGATTCAGATGGAGGGGAAATGGCTTGAAGCCATAGGCTTCTCTGTTGGAGACAAGATTTATGTGGAATATGATGACGGAAAGATCATTATCCGCACAAGTGGTAATAAACTCAATATGTAGATACATATAATCGGCGGTTAGCGATATTCTAACCCGTTTTTATGTATACAATGTTGCTTATAATCCGTTGCCTTATAATCCACTTGATTCTATAATGTACTCTGTATAAAAATGGAGGTGACGGTATCCCATGACGATACAGGTGGCTTTTGGCCAAAAAATACAATCCCTCAGAAAAGAACTCGGCTTAAGCCAAGAACGTTTCGCATTATCTATCAACATGGACCGAACATACTATGCATCAGTTGAGGCAGGCAAGCGAAATATTTCCTTGGCGAATATTGAAAAAATAGCGAATGGGTTCAATATTACTATTGCTGAACTGTTTGATGGTCTATAAGGAGGCGTCAAAATATGATTTATAATTTGAAAAATGAAAGTATCGAAGGATACAACAATAGCGAGAACTATTCTTTTCCCAAATACACATCACAGCTTATCAATTGGGCAAACCAAAATGCCCAAGGCACGAGGCCTAAAGTAGTTGGTCAGATGTCAGAGCTGTTCCCTGAATTTGTGAGTAAAACGGAGCATGTCGAAATCGAATACTGGAAAAGATTTTATGTTATGCAGCATCCGGATGCATTCAAAGAAGCCACTGATAAGATATATGCTCAAATAGAGAATCTCAGAGACGCAATTCAATTAATAGATCGCGATATGGTACAGAAATGGGTTGAAGATTTGATAATCAACAAAACCTTTAATGGTATGTATGTTCAGAAAGCAATTCTTGCTTCACTCGCAGATCTAAAAGATACAGATTATCGGCTCGCGACCCCTGATGAGGAAGCTAAAGGCATAGATGGTTATGTTGGTGATGTTGCTTATTCTGTAAAGCCAGACACATACAAAACTATGAATCGCCTCTCCGAGACAATTGATGTAAAGATGATTTATTATACAAAGACGAAGACAGGATTAAAGATTGAGGTTGAGGACTAAAAGAGGAGGTAATTGCTATGCCAATTGCAACAAAGGAATTTGTTTTAAACTATGCATACAACAGATGGCAGTATAATCAAAAGAAAAATATTGGCCCAACTTCGGATACAATTAGGTTGTTAAAGCCTTCATCATTAGAAGAGTGGGAGGACTACTTCTACGAAAATATGTGCTCTCGTGAAAAATTAATAGATTTTGGCAAAAAACTGTATCAACATATTTCTCAGGATATTCCAGACGAAAAGAGATTTGATCCAGATTTACTTTCATCTATTACAGAGGATGATTGCATAAATTATGTGTATGATGTACCGATAAGAAGATCTTATGAAGGCTATAAGCGGGAGCATGGAAGATGAAACCTACATTAATGATTGACGATATACCTTTCTATGATACTCCTCCAGAAGTTGAAGGATCGCCTTATTGGGTTGATCTTTGGTCAGATGTTAATGGCCATAAAATTGGTTTACAAATTAAACCACAGAGCTACAATTCCCCAAGCGTTTCATTATATATGGGCAAAGCAAAATCTTCAGAAAAATCCGGACATAAGCAGTTTGAGATTGATTACGATGGAAAGGTTTTTGAAGTTGTTATAGAAAATGGAAAAGTGCCCGCATCTATGCGTAAAAGAATTGTAGCATATAGAAATCTTTTATTAAAATTTTGAGAGCATTTTCACACATTTCGATGATGGATGCTGACGCATTTTATTACAAACAACCCCAAAGACCTTCACAGCAACTTGCCCCGTTATCGACGCCGATCAGTGTGCAACCGGAAATGTAATACCTTGATATTTCAACGCTCTTATTTCATTTCCCGCAAGAGAGATTACAGTCTCTTCATATTTACTCAATAGCGCAGGAAGTTTTTTCATCGCAAACGCTATACTGTACCTCGGTCGTGTCACACCCACATAATATTTCTCTGGATGGTCTAAAGCCTTGCCTTTTAAAATGAAGTCATTTAGTTTCCCGTTCGGGTATATCAGAACTCTATCAAAAGTTTCACCTTTGCAGGCACCAAAGTTAAGACATGGTTTGACTATTCTTGTGTGAGCATCAAATCGAAGAATCTGTGGACAAAAGTATTCACTATAAATATCAACATCAACTTCATCAATCAAGAACACACCATCATGTTCGGTGACATCTTCCATGATTGTCGTTATTGCATCTCCAATAGGATATACTGCATTAGCAAAGCAGCAAATATCACGATTGAATCTCCGGCTGGCAAGTTTTCTTTCAATTTGCACAAGCCCCTCGGTTTCAAGTTCACTAAAGAACAACCAAATATTCTTCCCTGTCTGTCTCTTATTCTTTTTTGCCACATGCGTTGTAAACGTTGCCTGTTTGCTATCTCCGCAACACGTGATGGCAATTGTTGATTCCACAAGCAACCGTAAAAGGTCTATATCGTAACCAACCAAATCCTGAATCTCGTCAAAGTAGATATTACTGTAAATTCCCTCCAAGCGCTTTATGCTCATCCCGTTACTAAGCCTATTGAGAAGTACTGCTAATTCCGATGCCTGATTTGATCTGACATTCTTTCCTGAAGTGATATAGCGCGCATAACTTCCAGCTTTATTCCTATTCACTTGTCCAAATTGCTCTGAAAAATCTACTGACTTTATATGATTTATTTTCCCATTGGTTATACCTGTCTGGTAAGGCTTAATCATATCAGAAAGTAAGAATCTATACCATGTTTTTGCCACTATTTGTGGGTGGAGAACGCCTCCGTTCTGCTTTCTGATCTCATTCCTGGCTGACTCTATACTTCGATTCGTAAATGACAAAATCAGAACCTTTTTAGTGTTATTCCTAACTGCTTGCAATGCGTCATGGCATATATCCCATGTCTTTCCAGAACCTGCAGCAGACATCTTAGCTGTGTTGTTCAAAATGCTTGATGACATTTGTTATGTACTCCGGATAGTTAATCTTTTCTTCTGCTTCAAACACTCGGTAGGCCCATTCGCTTTTATTCGCTGGAGCAGACATGAAATCCAACACGCCTTCCCGATCTCTATTCATCATAGAGCCTCTTGAAGAAATTACCTTCTTGAATATTTCTGTCGGTTGTCCAGTCTCATCCAGATTTGCAGCCAGAACACTTGGTTCAATAGTATTCAAAGACTCATCTTGCTCGTAATAAAATGTAAAGAACTGATGCTGGTAATTTCTATATTTTTCTTTTATATTTTTTTCAATATTCTTATCATTATCAGTAACGATTACAACTGGTTTCTCCATCAGGATAGCTATATCTAAATAGCGCTTAAATGCCAAGGAGTCAACAGCAATAATATCAATTCCATCTTCTGAAGGTAGTTTTCCATGTTTGTCAAAGTACGCTTTTTGAATGATAAGCTCATCTGTCGGTCCTTCCACAAGAATAACTTTGGATGCAAGGATAAATCGAAGTGTATCATAACCAGGGAGCTTCACGAAGTATTTCTTTGTATCATCGGGAAGCGCAGAATATGGGCTTACTACACCGTCTCGAACAAGAATTACATTACTCAGACTGAGCTTATTTGCAATATAACTACTATGTGTAGATATGAAAACCTGCTTTCCATTTGATTGGGTAATATGGTTTATAAGAACAGCCATATTCGAGAAAGAAAGATTATTCTCAGGCTCTTCCATAAGCACTAAATCCGCTTGTTCATCCGCATTACGCAATGCCAGCTCTATCTTGATTATGTTCTGCGTGCCAAATCCAACAAGCTCAAAGGGAATAGCATCCACAACAACTGCCATTTGCTGTTTCCATGCCTCCGGATCATCTTCGCGAAGATCCAAAGACACCTCACGCCCCTTTACAACATCTTTCTGGCGTACAGACTCATTCAACTGTTTGATCGTTTCGTTGTCATGAAAACTTCTTCTGCTAACACTATAGGCAATCGAAAGATCTCTTATCTGGTCAGCAGTTAGTGTGTCCGAAATACTGTCAGAAACAAAATGATCGACCAATCCACCATAATTCTTTCTTGTAGTATCGATAAACACACTTTTGAAAGGGCTGTATTTGTAGGCAAATGTGAAGGGATCTCCATTGAAATAATGATAATCTATGGTATAGAGCTCTATAGGTATATCCTGGATATCGCCGTCCTTAACCATCTGTTTGTACAATTCAGTATTTTTCTCCGCAATACGAACAGTAATGTTGATGCCTATGGCTTCCGGCTCAGAAAGTGTATTATTGGATCCTTTGTAAATCGGATCACCATCATAATAGGCTTCAAAAATTATTTCTGGTGGGGAAACCTCCTCACCATGCCGTATACTCTCTATATAATCGGTACGAACAGTACTGGTAAACATATTGGCTTTCAGTTGGCGTCCAAAAGCATAACCGTTCAATTTCCCTGTAGTGAGAATGCTGAGTGCCTCCAGAATTGTGGTTTTCCCAGAGTCGTTATCCCCGATGAAAATGTTGACATCAGGGTTGAGCTTAATTACAGCATTTTCAAGAAGTTTATAATTTCGGACAACAATCTTGTCTATTGTCATTTTAATCCTCTCTTAGCTTATATATTTAAATCGTATGAGACCACTCGCTACACACCGATCCCGTTTTGCTACGCAAAATGTGAATAGATTAAAACCCTGTCCGACATTTTACATAGCATTCGCTTCTAATTGTAATGACAATTGCTCTATTTCTGAGTTGATTTCAAGTTTAGAGTATTCACAGTTGTACCCAGCATCGGTTCTATTAATCTTTTTTAGCTGTTCAAACTCTATAGCTGTTTCCTGTCTGGTCTTTACATCAAAACCATGAGGATCATTTCGATAACACTTTTCCTTTTTATCTGCTGGTAAGTTCTTTATGAATTCAAGATGCCTCTTAACTCTGTCATTAATATATTTGTTAGCGGTACATACAGATATATTTAGGTTTTCTAATGCTGTCGAAGCAACATCTTTATCAATTTCATAACCTACACTATTTCTCTTGGAAAGAATACACGCAAGACATGTTGTTCCTAAACCTAAAAATGGATCCAAAACAGTATCCCCTTCTGCCGAGTACATGTTTACAAGGCGATATGGAATTTCGAGAGGAAAAGAAGCATTTCGATCTCTTCCTTTTGCAGTAATACTCATGGACTGCGAGGTTCCCTTTATATCCCATAAATCAGAAAACCAGATATTTCTCTCTTCCCAGAAAAATGCACTTTTTTGCCTTAGAGTTTTTTCTTTACCTTTAAAAACACGTTTTCCGCCTTTGCGAAAGACCAGAATATATTCATGTTCATAAGTTACATATGCTCCTGCTGGATACATACCGGATCCCATAAATTTATTGGGAGAGTTAGATTGTTTTCTCCAGTGGATGTCTGGCAACACGCTGTACCCTATGTTTTGGAAATAGTCTATTATTTTTGTGTGATTGGAAAATAACTGAAAATCTCCATCTATGGTACGAGTAGCATCACCAATATTAATACAAACAAAACCATTATCTTTTAGTACTCTATCACATTCTCTCCAGACAGAGTTAAGGATCTCATGCATTTTATTGTAAGCAGACATGCCGTCACCTTCTGCTAAGCATGTTTTAATGGTTGGATCTTGTTCTGAAAACATCTCGTCCCACATCTCTATCATTGGATACGGCGGAGAAGTAACGATAAGGTTAATCGAGCCATTTTCAAGTTGACTCATTTTGTTGCTATTTGCGGTTATTACGCTATGGGTTGTCATATTGTTTATCTCCTATTTTGAAAAGTGCCATCGCTGCAGACACATTTGAATTGTGTCACCAGCGGTGACACTTTTTATTATTCCTTTGTTTTTCGCTGTTTGCGTTTCTTTTCTGAAGCATTTTCAGCTTTCCGTTTCCGATAAGCCATCTGCTTTCTCGCATTTCTTGCTCTCTGGCATTCCTCAGAATCACAAAACTCCTGTCTATTACTTCGTCTGATTAGAAACTTCCCGCAATGCCGGCAGCAGATCATGATTCCTTCCGGTCTTGTTTCTTCACGTTGCCGGTTTTCAAGAGCCGGATCTTCGGAGATCATCCGTGCCAGAGTATACCAAGCGATATCGAATACGGAATCAATTTCCGCCGAAAAAACAAATCTGCCGGTAGTCGAATTGAACTTAAGTCTCATATTGAAATCCGGTACAAATTCTACGAGCTTCGAGCGTAGCTCGTCATAATCATCATACGGATTATGGTTGAAGTCGAATTCTCCTTCGGGCGGCTGAGGCACCGAATGTGTATCAGTATATTCTTTTGTACGTTGCATAGTTTCCACTATGCTTTTCGATGAAGCCTCTATCTGCTTTAATACTTCATCTGGAATATCCGGTTCAGTATGCCTATACTTTTCAAAATAATTGTAGCTTTCAAAATAGCGACCTTCCTCATAAAGGTTATAAGCTATTTCATCATCTGAGTAGATCAGACCTTCTAAAGCCACATAGAAACGAACGGCATTATATAGGTTACCGAGGTCCTTCATAAACCGGTCAATCTCGAAGATGCCGTCACGCTCTACAAGATCGGCTTCCACAGAGTTGATATTAAAATCCTGCGACAGCTCCGCATATATGAGTTCTACACGATATGGGTGCATATTATCTTTGCACCATTTAAGTATAAGCTGTTCTTTGGGCACTTTATTGTCATTACTGTCAATAACCTTCGCAAGGTTACAAAGGCTTATCAGCAATTCCTTTCCGGTAAGTCCTTCAGGAGAAGGAAATTCCGGTTCCTGTCCCACCTTGCAGACAGGATATACCAACTGATCCTTTCCGTTTAGAGAATAAGTATACTCCTTAAATCTGAACGGATGATATACCAGCTGTCCGACACCACCGATTTCCTTTAATCCCAATATATCGGTTGTCTTGTCTGCTTTGGACGGAATATGTTCATCATTCCAGTTAAGCGGCATTACTACACCTCAATCAATCATCTTATGCGTTACCGATAGAGTTACCGTCGTTTTTTAGACATCGGTTACATTATAGTCTAAAATGGCGTTGAAATCAATAAAAACTTGTACAAATACGTACAACAGGATTGGAGGTATAGAGATGGAAAAGACGACCGTGAGCGTGCAGGAACTATCTGTACAGATGGGCATATCCCTTCCCAAGGCTTACGAGCTTGTGAAGGAACCGGGATTCCCGATCATCAAAGTCGGTGCAAGGATCCTAATTCCTGTGGAAGCATTCAGGGAAGGGCTGATCAGAAACTCGATCAAAGAATGAAGCAAGGCAGAAATCTAAAGGGAGGAGGTGAAACGGGAAATGACTGTAGACGAACTCAAAGCACAAAAAATATGGTTCCTTTGGAACTACGCTCCGGGGAAGAACGGTAAGAAAACCAACCCTTCATTTTTTTCGTCCTCTTTATTTAAAAAAGTGCACTCAAATTTCCTATAGAAACCGACTAATATCACTTTTTTAATCATGATATTGCAGTTTAAATCTTCTTCTATTACCACCTGATACCGAAATTCAACACCTTTTGAGGTCCATTCTCCGCCTAAATCATTTGCAATCTCTTCCGATGTTTTCGGGGCCTCAAGACCAAAATGATTTTCGAAATATTTATAATAATATATTTTAGTTTTACCAAAATCAATGGTTTCCTTTTCATCACAATAATGGGACAAAATATAATAATTTTCTTCGCTTTTTTCCGATAAATCATCCAGTAATCTTGTGATTACATCATATAACCCTTCAAAATCACTCGACATCAATTCACCGGGCAGTTCTTTGCTTGTACAATTTTCCAATGAATTACCGGCCTGAACCAAACCGGAGGCCGGGGGTGATAATACGATTTTTACTAAATCATCGATTTGATTGGCTGTATATCTTTTTTTGCACTAAAACAATCACGAATCTCTTCCGCCGAAGGATTACTGTGTTTTGCCTTAAAAACAGCGATTGTCTCAATGACGTTCGTTAATTTTCTCTTTGTCCCTTTAACATAATGCACTTCTTCCTCCATAAAGTTATCAGCTACCCAGTCATATGATTTTACAATTTCGTAGTATTGAACTATGTTCCAAAATCGGAATTTTCTTTTTTTTCAAACAACCACACATGCCTGAGAGGAACGGAATTTCTGTCCCGTCCTTATTGTATTTTTTCTCATAAATGCTTATTAAATGAGATACTTCCTTATCCACAAAAGTTTCATAAAGATCTTCACAAATGGTCATACTACCGTATTGCTTATCAGATTTTTCAGATTTATCATGCTTATGTGGTTTTTTCGTTTCTTTTTCTTTCGGAATCACTAAACGCGTTTTGACATCTTTCCAGGTCGTAGAATCTTCAAACGGAAAATCCTCCTGGTTCCCTATAACCGAAAGATATAATAAAATCCTTTCAATCCGAACACGATTCAGATATATGAAATAACCTGTGTATTCTGATAAAAGACTCTTTTCTTCGTCCGCATCTGCGCAGTTCTCCCTCAGCGTTGTATATTCGTTGAATAATTCATCATTCACCCTTATTACGTTCTCGTTAAAAAGATTGTTTTTCTTCTTTTGTCCATCCATTTCATTTTTCCTTTGGTCAAAACTTACCCCTCTATTTTTAATAAGGCATTGTCACTTCGCAGGCATAATCCGTTTCAGATGAAGTTTTGATATCCTCGTCCGTATAATCGTCCTTGGATCCGAAAACCTTACAGTTGTCTCCTCCGATAATAAATCCTACATCACCACAGGTTCCAGCAAGAAGCGTTTTGGCATTCTTTATGGTATTCCCGGCCTCGTCGGCACTGTGAATCGGACCATGTAATCGCCCTTTTCACTCTTCCGTCAGTTGATTGGAAACATCAAGGAAATAATCATCCGTCATTCCGGACACATAGTCAACGATGGCAGGCAACTTCTATGCAAAGACGCAGAAAATCTCTGTTTATGATTCCCTTTTCCATTTGGATATAAGTAGGACGGGATATTCCGAGTTCACAGGCAACTTCCTCCCTCCTTGGTTAAATCTCCTGAATTTCAGATTCATTATAGGAATATAATATCATTTTCGACCCTAATAGAAAAAAACAGAGGTTAGCGCCTTAAATAAAAAAGCGCTTTTCAACCTTATCAATATTGCTTTCCCCTTTAAAGCTCTTTATTGCGAACGGTCTGTATGAATCCCCATTTCCATCATCGGTGCTATTGTTCCGAAATACTTTTTCCCATTTTCCAAAGAATTCTCTCGCGTTCACTGATTTTCCGGTTTAAGTATTTTTCGCGGAAGTTTAGGACATAGCCTTCGGCAAAACACGGGTCTTCCCCTTCGGAATACTGTAAATACCGCTCTTCCACCGTCTAAATTGATCATATTTCTGCGATAGGTGATCATCTCTTTTTTGCTCGAAAAACAAACAAGAATACGATATGATAGAATAAAAGACGGAGTGGAACATATGAAACAGATCAGTTTATTTCCAAATGAAGATAACCGTTCCCCGGAAACCGTCACCTGGAACCTGTGGAGCGGTTGTACCAAAGTAAGTGCAGGCTGTGCGCATTGCTATATGTACCGCAAGTTTGAAGCGGTCGGCCGGGATCCTTATGTGGTACGAAAATCAGGCAGTTTCAACCTGCCTGTAAGAAAATTGCGCGCCGGTAAATATAAGGGTCTTTATCGTATTCCCTCCGGCTCGCATTTTTATACATGTTTTTCATCCGATTTCTTTCATCCGGATGCGGATGAATGGAGGGAAACTGCATGGGAAATGATGAAAGAACGCTCGGACTGTACCTTTTTTATGATTACAAAAAGACCGGAAAATATTGCAGACAGGCTTCCTTCAGACTGGGGTGACGGTTATAGACACGTATCAATCGCGGTTACATGCGAAAACCAGCAGGCCGCTGATGCAAGGCTTCCCGTCTACTTATCTCTTCCTCTTTTCAATCGATCCGTTATGACAGAACCTCTGCTCGGTCCGGTCGATTTAAGGAAATATCTGGCTACCGGAAAAATTAACAGCGTATCGGCAGGCGGAGAATCCGGACCGGAAGCAAGAGTATGCGATTACGAATGGGTATTAAATCTGCACCGGCAGTGCAAAGAATTCGGGGCCGGCTTTTACTATCACCAGACAGGTGCACGCCTTCTCAAAGACGGAAAAGAGTATTTTATTCCGCGAAGCGAGCAGCATTCACAGGCACATAAAGCGGGGCTTGATATGGTTCCCTCCTCCGCCACGCAATAGTACTCCGCAACATTATTTCTGCCATTTAAATATCATCGTCGAATTACG
>Ga0247608_10007648_pt1 | contig 11033 bp, 4 predicted proteins | sample 176DNAGHGlowgp2_FD_193490 | JGI IMG/M metagenome (GOLD analysis project Ga0247608, IMG submission 193490) | Sheep rumen microbial communities from Palmerston North, Manawatu-Wanganui, New Zealand - 1766 DNA GHGlow gp2 | ecosystem: Host-associated > Mammals > Digestive system > Stomach > Rumen ... | reverse complement strand
CGGCGCAGAGGGACTTGACGATCTCCTCTCCGCCACCTTCTGGCAGAAACTTACGGACAGGCAGCGGGAGGCAATGCTGCGCTTATGCCTTTTTGACAACCTTTCCCCCGATACGCTGGACGCGCTCATTCCCGATGGGCTCATGCGGCGGGAAGAACTGGGACAATTGCTGCGTCGTGCCCCGCTCGTTTTGTACCGGGAGTCAAGGAAAACCTACTATCCCCACGAACTGTTGACCGCGTTTCTGAAGCGCCGCCTCAATGAAACGGGCGAGGACTTTCAGCGCGAGGTTCGGCGCGCTTCTGCGGAGATTTTCCGGAAATATGCGCAGATCCGCGAGGCGGTGAGCTGTTATTTCCGCGCCAAAGACTACGAAGCGCTTCTCTCCTGCAATTTGGTTTGCCTGATCACCGAGAGCTTTGACGGCGTCAGCTATACCCAGCTTGCCGGCACGGTGCTTTCCGAGTGTCCGGAAGACGTACTGCGGCACTATCCATATTCTCTTCTGCGCCTGTGCTACGCGCTCTATGCGGGCTGCGCCTTTGAAGAGTTTCACATCCAGATGCAGCGCGCCCGAACATTTTTTGAGCAGATCGGGGACAAGCAGCTTATCGGCGAGTGGCACTTAATGAACGCGCTGGATTACTTCCCAAACCTCGATGCGATGACAGGGCAGTACCGCGAGGCAGAGAAACATATGCGCGAGGCGTCTAAAGTTTTCATCCGGGAGGAACCCTTCCTCTTTGGCTGTGCCTCCATGTGGTATCTGTTTTACGCAAAGGCCGGCACAATGCTGGATACAGCGGACAAATTCGCGGAGGCAATGAAGATTTACAACCGCCTTACCAACGGACACGGCGCCGGCGCTGCGGAGATTTACCGCGGCGAAGCCTATTCCGTACAGGGGCGCTTCGAGGAGTCGGATATCCAGGCGTATCAGGCGGCCTTTCTGTCCGAGCAGTCGGGAAATGCCACAGCCACCTACGGCGCGGCGCTGCTGCTGGGCATCAACGCGATCTACCGCTCGGATGTGGTGGGGCTGCAAAAGGCCATCGACTATTTGGAAAACAAGGCCCAAGGCTATGCTTTCCTGCGTGGCAGGACATTGGGGACATACATGGTGGAGACTGTGCGCGGCTACCTGCTGGGGCTGATGATGGAAACCGGGCGCTCGGCACTGTGGACGCAGGGGGACGCGGATTCTTTAGCAGATTTGACGTTCACCAATTTTATGATCAAGACCTGCCGCATCACCGACCTTCTTCTGAAAAAGGAATATAAGCTTGCCATCGCCTCGGTGGAAGCGGCGCTCCAATTGGACAGCCGTCTCATTTCCACCTCCACGCAAAACTTCATGTACTGCGGCCTGGCGCTGAGCTATATGGCCATCGGCAGGCTCTTAAAGGCGGCGGAGTATCTGGATAAGTCCCTCACAATCGCAGGGCAGGACAAGAACTACACTTTCCTCGCCTGCTTCCGCAAGTATTTTCAGGTGCTGTTTCTGATGCCGCAGATCGCGTCCAGGCACGCTCAGACGATCCGGGAGATCAAAGCGCTGGACATCCGCTATACACGCGCGGACGAGAGCCATATCTTTGCTATGCTGGATGAGGTTCCGGAGCTGCAGGAGGAACTGACCGCACGTGAGCGTGAGGTCGCGGAGCTTGCGGCAAAGGGACTGCGCAACCCGGAGATCGCGGAGGTACTGGGGATCTCGGAGAACACCGTGAAACACCACCTCAAGATCGCCTTCCAGAAGATGAACATCGACCGTCGAAGCAAACTGATCGAGATGCTGAGATAACGAAAGCAGAAATATTTTTCGCACATCACCCTTTCGGGTGATGTGCGTTTTTTCGTCAGGGTGTATTCTGTAGCTGAAAGCTGATAAAGGGGGAACTGCAATGGACACGGTATTGAAAAAAGCGACACCGATGAAGAATTACCGGCTGGAGCTGCGATTTCAAAACGGCAGCTCCGCCGTCGTGAACATGGAACAGCGTGTCAAAACGATTCGTTTTTCCTGCCTTGCGCCGACCGAGGTTTTCATCACGGCGCGGGCAGAAGGCGACAAGGTCGTGTGGACAGACGAGGGAAAGCTGTTCGGCGTCTACTGCGGCGAGCTGCTCGACGCTATGATGATGGATTGAACGGAGGATGCAATATGGCTGATTGGATAATTGTGGTCGATGACGACGTTGCCAACCTCAAGATGGCCGGCACGATTCTGAGCAGGCACCACATGCGCGTCACCGCCCTCCGGTCCGGACGCGCTCTGCTGGAATATGTGAGGGACAATAAACCGGACCTGATCCTGTTGGATGTGCGCATGCCGGAGATGGACGGCTTTGAGACCATGCGCCGCTTAAAGCAGCAGATGACTCCGGGGAGGGAAATCCCGGTTATTTTCCTCACGGCGGATGAGAATGCCGAATCCGAGACAAAAGGTCTGGAACTCGGCGCAATGGATTTTATCAAGAAGCCTTTTGTGCCGGAGGTGCTCAGCATCCGTGTCAGGCACATCATCGAGCTGGTCAGACTTCAAAGAAATCTGGCCGATGAAGTGGAAATCAAGACGCAGGAGAACGAAAACCTTTCGCTTCGCGTGGTGCAGACTCTGGCGGACGCCATCGATGCGAAGGACACCTATACCAATGGTCATTCCGGCCGCGTGGCAAAATATGCCCGGGAAATCGGCACAAGGTTTGGCTATAGCCAAGAGCAGCAGGATGCAATTTATATGATGGGCCTTTTGCATGATGTGGGCAAGATTGGCGTACCGGATGCGGTCATTAACAAGCCGGATAGACTCACGGATGAAGAGTACGCCCTCATCAAGACCCATCCGGCCAAGGGAGAGCGTATCCTGAAAAATATCAAGGAGCGGCCCGAACTTGCGGTCGGTGCGCGCTGGCATCATGAGCGCTACGACGGCAAAGGATATCCCGACGGCCTGTCCGGCAGCGCCATCCCGGAGGAGGCTCGAATCATCGCTGTGGCCGACGCCTATGATGCCATGACCAGTCGCCGCAGCTACCGCGATATTCTGCCGCAGGAGACCGTCAGGGCTGAAATAGCAAAAGGCAAAGGAACGCAGTTTGACCCGCAGTTTGCCGATATTATGCTCAAGATGATGGATGAAGACGGCGCGTATAACATGCGGGAGCAATAACGAACGGAGGCGTATACGCAATGGAAAAAATTATGCGATCAGCGAAAACTGCACTGTTGTACTGCGGTCTGAGCGAAGAGAATTATGAAAAAATCTCGCCGCTGATTGCCGAACGGAATTTCAGTTTTGCAGATATTATTTCCATCGCGATGATCGTGTTCGGTTTTATCTTCCTGATCAGCCAGCTCCTGTCGCCTACGGCAAGCCTGTTTCCGTATTTTTTCCTGATCCTGAGCGGGATCCTTCTCTTCGTTCTGGGGAAGACCCTCATGAGCAGAACGGACAGGGGCAAAATGCTCTACCGCTATCTGCAGATCTGTGTGATCTTTGTTTTCGCAATGATCCTGAGTGCCCAGGGGAGCAACCGTGAACAGCCCTCTGTCAGCATTATTGTGTTCCTGGCTCTTCTGCCGCTGACAATCAATGACCGCCCCCTGCGTATGATGGTGGTCGTCTACGGCGCGGCGGTCATCTATCTGATCTATTCTTCTCAGGTTAAGATTCCTGCCATGTTCCGTGCGGATATCTTCAATACGCTGACCTTTACTACTCTTGGCATGGCGGTGTACCTGCTGATCTCCAACCTCAATATTCATGAGATCTATCTGCGCCAGCAGGCGGTAGAGAGTGACCGGCTGCGGGAAAAAATGCGTGCGGCGGAAATGGCGAATGCAGCCAAAAGTGAATTTCTTGCCAATATGTCTCATGAAATCCGTACCCCCATCAATGCCATCCTGGGGATGAACGAGATCGTCCTGCGCGAGAGCCTGCAGGCGCGCGATCTGCCGCGCGGGGAGCAGGGAGATACCCGCGCCGTGTTCGGTGACATCTGCCGCTATGCCGGGGATATTGACAGTGCCGGAAACAGTTTGCTCGCTATCATCAACGATATCCTGGACTTTTCCAAAATTGAAGCTGGGAAGATCGAGATTATCTCAGCACCGTATAAGCTGAGCTCAGTCCTGAATGATGTGAGCAACATGATCCTGTTTCGGGCTCGCTCCAAGGAACTGAGCTTTCAGGTGGAGGTCGATGAAACGATTCCCGATACACTGAACGGGGATGAGGTCCGTGTCCGGCAGATCATGACCAACATCCTGACAAACGCGGTCAAGTATACTGAGCAGGGCAGCGTGCATCTGTCTGTGAGTGCCAGCCCCGGTGAGCGCTGCGAAGGTAAGAAGCTCGACCTTATTATCTGCGTCCGGGATACGGGCATCGGTATCCGGGAAGAAGATATCGGAAAGCTGTTTTCCAAGTTTGAGCGGGTGGATCTGGAACGCAACAGTTCAGTGGAAGGTACTGGCCTTGGCCTTGCGATTTCTAAAAATCTGCTCGATCTTATGGGCGGAACGATTGAAGTCAAAAGCGTATACGGCGTGGGCTCTGCCTTTACGGTCACAATTCCGCAGATCGTCATTTCTATGGAACCGGTTGGAAACTTCCGAGAGAAATTTGAACGGAGTGTGCTGGCTGCCAAAGCGAAAAAGGACAGCTTCCGTGCGCCGGGTGCCCGTATTCTCATTGTGGACGACACAAGAATGAACTTGATTGTGGCAGCAGGGCTTCTGAAAAACACCGGGATTGAGATTGACACGGCTGGCAGTGGTGCGGAAGCCATCAAACTGGCGCAAAATGTTCCTTATGATTTGATCTTGATGGACCAGCGTATGCCGATCATGGACGGGACTGAGGCCATGGGCCGTATCCGGGCACAAGAGAATGGCGTTAATTGCTTTACGCCCATGATTTGCCTGACCGCCGACGCGGTTTCCGGCGCGCGGGAGAGGTACCTCGCTCAGGGCTTCACAGACTATCTCACCAAACCCATCGACTCCGCCGCGTTGGAGAAAATGCTGGTGAAGTATTTGCCTGCCGAAAAGGTCATTCTGCAAACTGCGGACGAGACCAAGGTGCCTGGGCCGACTGAGAATGAATATGCCGATCTGCGCAAACTCGGCATCGACCCGGGAATAGGGCTCGATTACTGCCAGAGAGATGCGTCGCTTTATCAAATCATGCTGTGGGAATTTGCACAGAGCGCGGACGAAAAACAGAACAGCCTGCAATGCTCCTTTGACACTGGAGACTGGAAGACATACGGCATTCTGGCCCATTCGCTGAAAAGCAGCGCCCGCATGATCGGCGCAACAGAGCTGTCCCAATACGCGGAGGAACTGGAGACGGCCGCTGATCGGGCTGATACGGACGCAATCAGCAAAGCGCACGACAGGATGATGGATTCGTACCAAACATTGGCGGGAGCTCTATCCGCAAATGGTTTCCCCGACATACAGTGTGAGGATGAGGATCAAGTGCTGGAGTTTCTGCCGGAGGACGAATGAAATGAAAAACATGCGCATCAAGTTAACAAGCATGATCGTGCTGGTGGTTCTGGTCAGTGCCGGCTTGCTTTTCCTCTTCAGCTATCAGCGCTCTCGGGACAGCATGTCCGCGCAGATGGAAGCCAGCTACAGTATTGTGGCAGAAAAGTACGCGCAGGAGCTCACCGCCTGGATCAACACCAACGCAACCATCATTGATTCGCTGGCTGCCGAGATCACGACCAGCGGGATCTACAATGACGGCTATGAAGCCTTTCACGCTTATTTGGCAAAGAACTATGAGCTGCTGAACAAGGATGGCCGAATTTACGATATCTATTTCACTTACCCGGACAATCATATGGCCTGTGCCTCGGATTTTATCGCAGACGGATCGGTGGATTATGTCCGTACCAGGGATTGGTTCGTCTTAGCAGCCGGGACGGGAGAGCTGTTTTATTCTACTCCCTATCGGGATTCGGACACCGGGAAACCGGTGATCACGATCTCCAAGGGTGTATATGTCAACAATGTGCTTCAGGGTGTGCTGGCGGCCGACATTTTTGTGGACGTTTTGGTGGATATTATCCGCCAGGCGGATGTGGCGCCAAACAGCTACGCCTTTTTGGTGGATCAGAATCTGGGAATGATTGTGCATCCCAATCCGGCCTATACTTTTGGCGATGTGCCTCACGGGGTAATGGATGTGCCGGATGCGCCCTACGACGATGTGATTTCCAAGATTCGCTCCGGCTCCAGTGAAACCGTCTATCTAATAGACTATGACGGCGTCGAGCGGGGGATCGTGGTCGCCAAAATGGAGAATACCGGCTGGTATGTTGGGATCGCTACAAGTAAGGCGGAGCTGATGCAGGGCGTGGACGCAATGATTCGCGGTCTGCTGATCGCGGCGGTGATCGCGGTGGTGATTGGCGGGGTCATTGCCGTGCTGCTTGCGCATGTGCTTGATAAAATGAGCCGACAGCAGCAAGAGTACGAGACCCAGGTCCGTACGCTTGAAAGTCGGATGGTCCAGGAGAAAAAGGCAACGAGAAGCTCTTTGCCGGAACTTTCTGACGAAGCGCCGCAGAGCGGCCAAACGGAAGAAATAGATGTATCCGGCCGCATCAAGCTGCTGGTGCCGATGATGCTCATTTTCCTGCTGATGGTCGGCATGGTGATATATACCTCCCGCGCAATCCGGGATGTCGCGGTGACCAACATCCGAGAGGTGGGTGAGGATCGAATCTCCGCAGCGGCGGCAGAGTTGGAAAACTATCTGGAAACATCAAAAAGTACGCTGTGGGTCACGGCGGACACAGTCGATCACATGATCCGCAGCGGGACAACCCCGGAAAAGGTTCTGGACTATATCACGGTGGAAACGCAGAATCAGAAGCAGCATTTCGACGTAAACATTACGGGCATCTACGGTTATGTAATGGGAGAATATCTGGACGGATTGGCATGGGTGCCGCCGGAGAATTATGACCCGACGCGGAGAGACTGGTATCGCGCCGCCGTCGAAGCAGACGGAGAGGCCACAATTATTGCGCCCTATGTCGATGCACAGACCAACGACATCATCATTTCCATCAGCCGTATGCTTTCCAACGGGAAAGATGTCCTCTCCGTGGACGTGATGATGAACCAGATCCAGCAGATTGTCTCCAATCTGCACCTCAAGGGGAAGGGATATGGCTTCATCGTGGATCGGGATGGAATGTTGATCGCCCATCAGGACGAAGAAAAAAGCGGCCGTTATCTGACCGAAGAGGAAGACCAGCTCATCCTGATCGACAAGATTCTGGAAATCGAAAACGGCACGTTCGAGATCAAAACAGGCCGATCAAAAAGCACGGTGTTTGTCCGGCAGATCGCAGAGCAATGGTACGTCGTCATCGTCATTGACAACAGGGAACTGACCGCGGAAGTCCGGCAGCAAATGGTCATTAATGTACTGATCTGCGCTGTGATTTTTGCGCTGATCGCGTTCTTCTATCTGTTGGGCCATCGGAACGAAAAGGCGTATTCCAGCCGCATCGCGCAGATGCGTGCGGAGGAGCAGAAGCAGGCCTATGAGGCCCGCGTTCTGAAACTGGAAAAAGCTGCTGCCGACCAGGCCAACAAGGCCAAGAGTGATTTTCTGGCGGAGATGAGTCACGAGATCCGCACACCCATTAACGCTGTTTTGGGCATGAACGAAATGATTCTGCGGGAGAGCATGACGGATGGAGAGCAGATCCGCGATCCTGCGGCAATCGCAGTCCTGGAAGATATCCGCAGCTATGCCGGAGATATTGAGAGCGCAGGCAACAGCCTGTTGACCATCATCAATGATATTCTGGATTTCTCCAAAATTGAGGCCGGTCGGCTGGAAATAGCGGAGGGAGCGTATCAGCTCAGCTCTTTGCTGAACGACGTGAGCAACATGGTCTTCTTCCGTGCCTGGGAAAAAGGTCTGGATTTTGTTCTGAATGTTGACCCTGCGATTCCAGACGGACTGTACGGGGATGAAGCCCGCCTTCGTCAGATCATTACGAATCTATTGACCAATGCAGTGAAATATACGCATCAGGGCAGTATCCAACTGACGGTGCAAGGGCAAGCGGAAACGCTTGAGGTTGGGAGACCGATCCTGCTGACCGTATCTGTGAAGGATACCGGGATCGGGATTCGCCCTGAGGATCAGGAGAAGCTGTTCACTAAATTTCAGCGGGTAGACTTACAGCATAACAGCACCGTGGAGGGGACGGGGCTTGGCCTTGCCATTACCCGGAGTTTGCTCACCTTGATGGGCGGGGAGATTCATCTGGAGAGCGTCTATGGCGAGGGTTCCACCTTTACGGTCACGGTTCCGCAGAAGATTCGGAATCCGGAGCCCATTAAAGACTTTCACACCTGCTTTCGAGAGAATATGGCGGGCATGCGTGTCTACGAAACCTCCTTCCTCGCGCCGGATGCCCAGATCCTTATCGTCGATGACACTCGCATGAATCTGACCGTTGCCAAGGCACTGCTGAAAAAAACGAAGACAGACATCACAACCGCAATAAGTGGAGCCGAAGCAGTGGAACTGGCCGGCATGATGCCCTTTGACCTGATCCTGATGGATCAGCGCATGCCAGAGATGGACGGATCAGAGGCCATGCGGCTCATTCGAAAACAGGAAGGAAGCCCTAACAGGAGCACCCCGATCATCTGTTTGACTGCTGACGCTGTGATCGGCGCGCGGGAACGCTATTTGGCGCAGGGCTTCACGGATTATCTTACAAAGCCCATCGACTCCGCTGCACTGGAAAAAATGCTCCTGAAATATTTGCCAAAAGAAAAGGTGATCCCGCAGACTTCAGGTGCGACAACAGCGCAGAGGAAGACGGCGGATGAATTCGCCTTTCTTTATGATTTCGGTGTCGACGTGAAGGCGGGGCTCGGCTACTGTCAGGGGGACGCTGATCTGTACCGGACCATGCTGCTGGAATTTGTACAGGGTGCTGAAGAAAGGCGGCCTAAACTGCAGGCGCACTATGACGCCGTAGACTGGAAAAATTACGCTGTCCTGGTTCATGCGCTGAAAAGCAGCGCACGTATGATCGGCGCAAAGACGCTTGCCAAAATGGCCGCTGAGTTGGAAACGGCTGCCGATCACGCGGAGGCGGACGCGGTTTCAAAAAAACACAGCATGATGATGGAACAGTACTGTACGTTGGTGGATAAGCTCTCCATACTGCTTAAACCCTTCAATGATAAGATGGACGATAACGAAGTGATGGAGTTCCTGCCTGAGGATGATCAGCTTATTTAGCACCGGTTAAGATTTAACCATATACGCATAAAGAGAGCCGGTACTGCGTAAAAACGGTACCGGCTCATGGTTGTGTCAGTATTGTGCGCGCGGAGGCTGATATCGAAGGAATCGGCTATGGCAGTCTCATCTCGGCCAGCAGCTCATAGATGAAATCATCATAAGAGGGCTGCTGGCCTTGCGTTTCTGCGGTTGGAGCAGTATTCATAGGACTTTCACTCTCCTCGTGATCATCAAATACGTCATCGACGCAAACCACGAGACATGAGGATATCATAAATCCGCCGTTTGGGCAAACCCAGAAATTACCACATACTTGCGTAAACGTTGAGAATTGTTCAAAATCGTATGTGTTCAAAATCGTATGAGAAAAATATTCACAACTATTATCCATGCTGTTTTTGTATCAGTTCACTATACATCAGAACGTAGTATGTTAGGAAAACATTCATCAGAGATGAAAGCTGGATGTAAAAACGCAAAATCAATCCGGTTTTCGCCTGGGAGTTGGGAAGCGTTTTCGGTTCAGCAAGCGGCAACTGCCTTTCTTCTTGGTGGAAAGTGTTTTATATGTACAATGTGGTTATCGAATCAGCCTTATCAATGCCTCCATTGTGGTGTGCCTGTCAGTAGCATATTTTTCGATCAACATCGAAAGGTAATCCAAGACCGATTCAGTCAATGTTGGATTGTTGAACACAAAGGCGGCATACGGTTCATTGCAGCGAAGAACGGACACGGTATCGCCCGGCATGGCGATCTGGATATCCCGGAAAGGCGGCTCGGGCAGGAGCGTCAGATGAAAGTTCTTTTCATGCCTGACAAGGTCCATGACGGCGGAAATATGCTGTGCGTATTCGTCCTTTGTATAGTCAGCAGACAGTTCCAGCAGCTCCAGCGAGAAGTTTATTTTCCGGCCTTGCTCCATGACCCCTTCGGCCGGACAGAGTATCAGATTGACCGTATCCCGCTTGAGCAGCTCCTGAAAATGCCTGCGGAGATGTCTGTAGAGGGTTAGTACGGAGCTTTTGTGCGCCTGGGCCGTCTGAATGCGGTTAACAATTTGCTCCAGCAGTTCCTCCGGCATGGTAAAGACGGGAAAGCCCGACAGCAAAAATGTTCTCGTTCCCTGTTTTTCCGTGCAGAGGGCAAGGTATTCCTCGCTTGCAGATGCGTTGTAAACCTGCAAAAACGGCGAAGCGACGGAGAGCATTGCGCCGTACTCACGCTCCATCAGAGCAAGGCGCTTTTTGTCCGTGAGATACTCGTACCATCGGCTTTCGCTGCCCTCTGCGGGGAAAAAACCATGGATGCATGCGCCGCCGGAGCGAAGAAATACCGTATGATAAAAGCGGGCATTCCTGGCTTTCCGGAAAACGAAGGGTTCGATCATGCCGGAAATATACAGCGGAAGCCAGCCGCGAATGGCGTCAACCATCTCCGTATCCACACGGTCAACATTGTGGATGATCTTGATCCTGACCCCACTGTTCACACACTTTGCCATGAGAGAGGCCCACAGCGCAAAGTAGGCCCGGTCTCCGGCCATCCAATCCATCGGCTCGTCGGAATAGAGCAAAAGCTCGCCGCCCTCCTCGGCGGCGTTGCGCAGAAAGCGGATCACTGCGCTTCGCAAGCCCTCCGTGCCATAGTAGAATGCGTCCTCCGACACTTCCGGTATTTCCCGCGCTGTGCCGCTTACAATCCTGCCGGGTGCGAATGTATCCAGAGA
>Ga0247608_10007646_pt1 | contig 11039 bp, 6 predicted proteins | sample 176DNAGHGlowgp2_FD_193490 | JGI IMG/M metagenome (GOLD analysis project Ga0247608, IMG submission 193490) | Sheep rumen microbial communities from Palmerston North, Manawatu-Wanganui, New Zealand - 1766 DNA GHGlow gp2 | ecosystem: Host-associated > Mammals > Digestive system > Stomach > Rumen ... | reverse complement strand
TGTTCTTCTTGGTAATTTAAAGCATCTTTTAAATCTCTAATTCTATTTCATATTTCTCATCAAATTTCTTCATCATCTTCTCATTCTTCTTTATCTTCTTCTCAATTATTTCATTCTCCTTTTTCATCTCATGATTCTTGTCATTCTCAAGAATTACTACCTCATTGACCTGCATCTCAAGAACCTTCCCCTTCTCAACCATTTCAACCATTACTATTACGGTTCTTCTCATCCTTAATATCTTCATCAAGTAATTCCATCAAGATATATGTTACTTGAATTGGTTCAAAAAATTTGTGGATAATTTCATATCTTTTACCTGGAGAAACTACTAAACGATGATCTTTATCTTTACCTTGTGTTATAGTGAATAGTTTTATTATATCTTCTAATGAAAGGGATCAGGTTATGTTTTTATCAATTCATTTTGTTTTTTTTCATCATGAAGTTATAATCGTTGTTCAATTTGGTAAAGAATCTAACAAAGCTTTCTTTAACTCAACATTTTTTAAAGGTTGAGACTTTATTATAGTATTCAACGAATTTAAATGTTCAGTTAATTTATCTTTAAACATTTCATATCTTGGATTTCATTTTTTAGCTTCTGATATTTTTTTCTCGAATATTTCTTTTAGTTTTTTAAAAGAATCGCCCCATTGTCTTGGTTTTCAGTTGTTATTAAAAAGAACTGATTGGAGATCAGGAGGTAAAATAATTGACTGGTTCCTTACCATATATTTTCTGATAAAATAGAATGGTAATGCTCTATGTATTGGTTCTTTTGAATAATCTACAGGTTCATCAAGATTTAGTTCTGCTTTTTTTTGCATTCTTGATGTAATCATATCTCTTATTTCTATTACAGATTGCTTTTCTTTATCATCACCTTTATAATCAGCAAAAAGATATTTTTGATATACTGATTCCATATCATCCCATGTAATTTCTGATTTCGTGTAATTTCAAACTTCTGTATTCACAACTATATCATCTATACAATTATATAGAGTATGAATAATACTTCCTAATGGAATTTTTTTCGCTTTTCCTCAATCCTTTACTATTATTGATCTTTTTCAAATTTCAGTTAATATTTTTATCATACTTTTGTTTCACTCTGGTGCTGCTTCTTTAATCATATCTCTATAATGGGAGAATTCATGGAAAATTCAAAATTTTAATTTTAATTCCTCAAAATCTTTATCTTCTGCTTCTTGGTTTTCTTTTAACCATTTTCATGCAATTGCTACTTTTTTCTCTGTTGGATAAAAAGAACAAGTTTCTGCATTATCATCTACAACTAATTCAACATCTTTAAATCAAATAAAATTATCTAATGCTCATCTATAGGCATCAAAGTGTTTTAATCTTTCTTTTGATGTTAGTTTTTCCATTTTCTTATGATTTATTTTTTAAAGTGATAATCTCACAGTTAATATTCTTCTTTTTTAATTCTTTTCACCATTCTTCAGCCAATTCCATTGCCTTATAATCATAATCTGATAAGTCTATTTTTACTCAATCTTTTAATTCCATCTGTTTTAAATATTCTATTCCTTCAACTCAAATATCATTATAACTTAGATCTAGAACCATTCATTCTTTTAATTCTATTTCTGATAAATATTTTGCTCATTCTGCTCAAATTTCATTACCTTTTAAATCTAATTCAGTAGCCTCTTTAAATTTCATTTTTGATAAATATTTAGCTCATTCTGGTCATATTGAATTGTTTTCTAAATTAATTCTATTTCCGATTTTTAAATTCATATTTGATAAATACTTTGCTCAATCTGATCATATTCAATTATCTTGAAGATTTAGATAAACTCCCTCTTTCATTATCATTTTGGATAAATATTTTGCTCATTCTGCTCAAATTTCATTGTCTTTTAAATTTAATTCAACATTATCTTTCAATTTTATTTTTGATAGATACTGAGCTCACATAGGTCAAATATTATTAATTGCTAAATCTAGTATCATTCACTCACTTAATTCTATTTTTGATAGATATTTAGCTCACATAGGTCAAATATTATCTTTATACAATCTAAGATTTATTCATTCAAAAAATTTATTATTTAATAGGTATTTAAATCATTCTTCATGGAACTCATTATCTGATAAATCAATTGTTACATTCTTATTTAGTGTAACAGTTTCTTTTAACCATAAAGCAACCCAATCTCAACCTGCTCAAAAATTATTTAATAAAACTACATTACCCTCTTTCATTTTTATTGGCCACAAATCTGGTCTTCTTGTAAATTCTTCTGAATATATCATAAAATCCATTGGCTTTTCATCTTTATCTCAAGAATATAATATTAAATCATGTAGATATTCTTCAAAAAACTTCTCTCTTGTAACTCATGACATTTTGTTAATTATGTTTTTTTCATCTTCTGATAATCATCACATAAATTTGGTTTTACTTTCATTATAATTCTTTAACAATTTTATGTAGTCTTCTCTATTGTGTTCTTTCCAAAACTCTTTTTTCTTCCTCTCTCACTCAGGTTTCAATTTTTCTCAGAATACTAAAATCTTTGCTAACTCTTCTTTTTTTTCTTTTCAAAGGAGTTTTGTTAGCTTATTATTCTGTTGATCTTCTTTTTCTCTTGTATTTACTAACATTTTGATTTGTTTAATTGTTAAACTTCTACTGAACAATTTATTCATCTATCACGATATGATTTTTCCCATGCTTTTAATTCATCTCTCATTTCTTCGGAAATCAGGTTATCACGTAAATCTAAGTTTACTCATTTTAGCTCCATTTCTTTTATTATTTCTTTAGCTCAATCATCACTGATTCAGTTGTTTTGTAAAGACAAATAGTTTCATTCCATTAATTTCATTCTTTTCGCTATCAACTTTACTCATGTATCTCAAATTCCAGTACTATTTAAATTTAAATGAACTCAATCTTTTAATTTTATATTTGATAGATAATCTGCTCATTTACGTCAAATACTATTATAACCTAAATTTAATTTTACTCAGCGTTTCATCTCCATTTTTGCTATTTCTCTTACTCATTCTGCTCAAATTTCATTACTTGATAAGTCTAAGCCCATTCCCTCTTGAAACTTCATCTTTTCTGCTATCAATCTTGCTCATTCTGCTCAGATTTTATTTCTACTTAAATCTAGTGATACTCATTTTTTTAATCCCATCCCTGCTATTGCTGTAGCTCAATCTTCTCATATATTATTTGCAGCTAAATCTAAAGTTACTCATTCTTCTAATTTTAAAGATGATATCTTTTTAGCTCAATGATCTCAGAAATTATTCCAACGTAAACTTAAAGTCACTCATTCCTTTAACGTTATGCTTGCAATATTGGATGCTCACAAATCTCAGAGTCCGTTATCGGATAAATCCAAAGTTACTCATTTTTTTAAATTAATTTTTGTTACTTCCATCAGTCAGTCTGGTCAAATTCCGTTTTTACTAAGATTTAGAGTTACTCATTCTTTTAACTCTAATTTATCCATAATTTCCTTTGCTCATTCTGGTCAAATTCCACAATGGTGTAAATTTAGGATTACTCATTCTTCTAATTTCATTTCCTTTGCTATTTTCTTTGCTCATCCTGGTCAGATATAAGACTTTTTGAAGTCTATTTTTATTCATTTATTTATAGCAACTCTTCATTTTTCCCAGTCCTTACCCTCATATTCTTTATTTGTATCTGAAAATCCATGTTCATATATTTTTCAACTATATAGTATTCTATCATAGAGGTATTCTTCAACAAACTTCTCTCTAGTTATTCATTTTAAATTACCTAATATTTTTTTTTCTTCTGGAGTCAGTAATTCAATAAAATTTTTTTCGTTCTCTTCATACTGCAATAACAAATTTAGAAAAATATCTCTACATTCATATCCATAATAATTTCTTCGATATTCTTTTTTTAGCTCTTCACCTTCTTTTTTATATTTTTCTCAGAACTTCAAAACCTTTGCTAACTCTTCTTTTTTTTCTTTTCAAAGGAGTTTTGTTAGATTATTTTGTTTGTCTTCTTTTTCCCTTACATTTACTGACATTTTCACTAATTACAAACTTAAAACTATTCTTTTTCTTTTCCAATATTTTCTAAAGTATGTACTAAATTAGTTATTAGTTCAGAATCAATATCTCATGTTTCAACTCAATTTTGAAATTCTTCTAACATTGCTCATAAACATTTATCTACTTCTATAAATACATCATCTCAGAATTCGGGATTATTAGCTCGTCTATCCATGAATTCGTATTCTCACGTTCTTTCATTTTTTTCACAAAATGCATCTAATGACCAACTAACTTCAAATGGAATTTGACTACGAAAATTATTAGATTCATCACTCATAAAATAACTAATTTCATCTAGTGTAGCTATGATTCTTGCTTTGATATCTTCTAAACTTTCAGATTGTTCTTGGATACCTTCTTTTTCTGAAATTTCTTTTTTCTCCTGCTCTATTTGTTTTTCGAATTCTCAATCATCAACTTTTCAGAATTGCTCTCCAAAGTATTCTTTATAAATATCTTGCTTAGTAATAATTAGATGAGAATCTAATATTTCATCAGTAACATTACTTTCTTTAATTTGAGCATTCCTTGTATTGGCTCAAGAATGGAACTCTTCATTTTGCCTTCTTTCTAAAAACTCTGTCATAGATTTTATATCATCAGAATTGTTCTCTATATGATTACTCTCTTTATCTATAAATCATGACTCTTGTGCAATACGATATATTCGATATCTATCAGTATTTTCTGAAGGAATTTGTTTTACATAATCATTATAAATATGATACCACAATGACTTAGTATCTGTTTTCCAATCTTGAATAATTTCTACTAATTGTCTCATGGAAAAAGACGCATTGTTTAATTGAACTTTTTTTCCTTCAAATATTACTGAATGTCATTGATAAGCTTCTTGTACATAATGAATAAATTTTGCTAAACTTTTTAGCTCATTAAATACTTGTTCTTTAGAAGCAGCAAATGATTGTCAGCTAAAACTTTCCTTAATTAGATCAAATCATACGGTTTCCGTATCGATTATCTTTTTCAATACTGTTTCATCACTTATTTCATTAATATTCTTATCGTTTGATTTTTTATTAAAACAAAGCATAAGAATTACTCAATATAATTCGTTTTCATTCATATATTCTATTTGAGATTTTACTTGTTCTTCTTGATTTTCTACACTTTCATTACGATTTTCATATTCTTTTTCTGAAACATCTTGTTTGTAATATCACTTACATACTCTGTACATACGATTCATTAATGACTCATCGATATCATATCTTCATTGATATCTCATTATCTTTGAGTTCTCATTCTTATCGTTTCAAGTACAAATAATACAGAATCATTCTTTAATAGTAATTGGCTCAAATCAGTTTCCGATACTAATCGTTTGTCCCACCTTTCTTGTAAAATAGTGGTTAAGTCATAATAAAACTTCTGGGCTAATACCATTTATTTCATCTAATATAAGAGGAACTCCATTCTTCATAGCCTTTGTAATTCATTGAAGATGGAAATCTGTAAAAATATTATATTTGAACATGTCAAAATTTTCTAAGCTCTCCTTTCTTTTTGCTTTTTCTTCTTCTGAATATTCATCATTTGAATCTATCAATCTTTCAGCTTCAGCCCTTATTTTTCTTTCTTTTTCAATAAGATATAAAACAGATTCTGTACCTGTTTTTTCTTCTTCATCTCAAACAATTGCATCATTTTGATCACTAATAATATTTTTAGAAGTAATTATTTTTTCTACGGTTAGATCTGAAAAATCGGTATCTGTATTTCATGTAACTAATATTGGCTTCTTTTTCTCTCTTTCTGGGGAATCTCAATATATTCTATCCAAATATAATGATGCAAGTAAAAGACTAAGTTCTGTTTTTCATGATCATGTATCTCATGTCATCATTACCATTTCTCAATGCTTTAATGAGTCTAATATTGTATGAGCATCTTTTAAGTCTCTTAATGTGAATACATATTTGTACTTTTGATAAATTTTTTCTATATCATGAAATGATAAAATTGATGTTGTGAAATTATCATGAAGTTCTTTACTGTTAAAGTTTTCTTGGCCTTCTTTACTATCACCAGCACCTCTTACACGAGCTCTTGAGAATTTTTTACCCTTTCAAGTATAATTCACTTTTTCTCAACTCTCTAATAATGTTTTTTCTGTCTTCAAAGTTGTTATCAAATCTTTTTTTATAATTTTTTCCATACGTTGGATAATCGCTCTTTGATTTTCATCGGCTAAAAGCTTTTCTTTTTCTTGTTTAACTGACTTATAACGTGATATATCACTTAATAATCATGATAAGAAAATTTGATTTAACTCCTCTTCATTTTTATTCCCAGCTTTATCTTGAATCCAGAAAAAAATATTGATAATATCTCAATTATCATCATCAGATAATTGTGAAAGGATATCCAATAAACCTTTTTCTCTTAATGTTTTTTTATCAACATTAATATTATATTCAGCTAATTTTGCTTGAAAATCATTAAACCATCACTGATCTTCATCATTTTGATTTAATAACCATGCATACTTTTGGTTTAAAAACATTAACTCTTGTTCATACCTATTATAAGTATTGAACGTCTCCATATAAATATTTGCCATTTGAATTGAAAAAATAATGTATAAAAAGTGCTATTTTAATTATACATAGAATGGCTTTTTATTGCAAAAAATGAGAGGTTTTCTTGACTATTTTTTAGCTAGATTTCCCCCTTTTTTTTAACAATTAATATTTTAATAAATATTAGAGCTCTGAAGTCTTTTTTTGAACACGAATATTTGCAAAATTTACAGTATATTCATCACTGTTATGATACAATATGATTTCTACCTGATCTCATACCCTCAAAAAATTTGAAATATCTAGTCAATTATATAGGCTAAGAACTCAGGTGAATTCTCTTCAAGATTCTGTAAGTGTTACGGTATATTTTGCTTTCTTTAGTTCTTTATCAGACATTGCTTCTAATGCTGATAATACTCCTTTTACGGTTTTTAAATATCATTCTTCAATTGATACGACTGTTCACATCACTGTATATTTTGCTTCTTCTAATTCTTTATTTCTTTCATTCTTTTTTCATCAAAGAATACGAAGTAGAAGTCATAAACTAAAAATAAATCATCATAAACCTGCCATAACTACAAATTCTGAAAAATTATCACTTATATTTCATTTATTAAATGCAGCACATATTAATAATCATCATATAAAAAATAAAACATATGATACAAATTTAATTGCTGGACTTCTATTTACATAAATTGGTTTCCTTATATCAAAATCCTTTAATCTTATTTCGCTTTCATTATCTATGTGAGATAATATTCAAGTTTTTTCAAAAAATTCATGAGTCTGTTTATTATCTTGAAGATCATTTAGATTTCACTGATACTCGATTTTGTTTGAGTCATCAATATAATAAGTACTACCTTTTTCACTCATATATACTCACACAACTTCTCATTTATTTACTTTTGGACGGTAAGATTCTGATGTATGGAATAAAAATCTTCCATCAGTTAAATAAACATGGTATGATGTTTCTCTTCTACCTCTACGTCAATTATGAGTAACAACTGATTTTACATCTAATACCCTCGCATAGGTCAAATAACCACAATTTTGCATTTCTCAGCTATTAGGTTTGGAATTAGGTAAAACAAGAAGTATTACTCAAATTATAGGTAAAATTATCAGCTCTCTTAGTGGAAAAATTCAAGATAATAAAAGCAAAATAAATAATAAAAATATTATTAAAGAATTATTTAATGTTTTTTTTGCTATATTATTTTTATTATGTTCTTTATTTAGTGCTTCACAACATGAAAATATAAGGAACATTCCTATAACAAGAAATCCTCATGAAATCATAGTTGAATCACAAAAATCTCAACAAATCTTTCATATTGTTGTAGTGATAACATTTATGTTACCTGATTTACTGAAATATCAAATTACAAATAAAATAGCTCATAGTATTATTCAATAGTACTTTAGATCCTTTCTAAAATCATCTTTTGTTATTGTTTGTTCTTCTATTCACATTTTAATATGTTTATAATTTAGAAAAAACTATTTTTCATTTTTATGTTTCGCATTTCTAAGAACCTTAACATTTTTGATAAGATCTAACACAAATACCATAGTAAGAAAAACTATACATTGAATTATCAATAATAACAAAAATATAATCCAAGCTTCATCATTAAATAATCGTGTAAGCATAGTAAGCAACACTGTAATCACCATACATAATACCGAGATAATAATCTTGTTTTGGTAGTCTTTAGTTTGATAGTCTTTGGTTTTCATGTTATTTTGTTTATTACCTAAATAAATATAGCATTATATTTTCTAGCATCACTTTTTGAGATTATATTTTATAAAACTTTTATCTTCTACTTCCGATAAAACTATAAACTCATTTTAATTATAATTAATTTTTATTTTTACACAAAAAATTAACTTCAAAATAAAGAAATTTTTTTTGTCTTAATATAAATATTATTCAGCTAATTCAATTCTTTCTCAATTACATGTTTTTGATGACCACAATCATAATTGATTCTCTTTTGCATATTGCTCAGATTTTTGAAAATCTGACTGATATTTATAAGGTAAATTATAGGTATATTCCCGTGCATAACCATCAGTTATCATCTTTTGGTTAATATTCTCTCAACTAAGAAATAGATATCATAATAATCTTTCATACTTATCATACTCTCATTGTGTCTCATCTGTTTCTATTTGGAGATATTCCACTCCCTCTAACAAAGTTTTAAGATACTCCTCAGTTTCTTTTCAAAAACATTCTATATATCAATATCTTTTTGTATATCTCTCAGGCGCATCAATTCCTACCATCCTAACAGAAAGTATTTCTCAACTTCAATTCAAAACTCTAATAGTATCTCAATCTATTACTTCCAATAATTTATACTCATTTCATTTTAATAACTCAACTTCCTGGTTTTCACTCTCCTTATACAAAAAAAGAAGTTCTTCTCAGAAAGATTTTCTAATTCATTCAATTGAAAAGAACCCAATAATTAAAATAATTATCGCAATAATAATCCAATTAATCTTTTTCATGTATATTATTTTTTAAGCATCTCTTGTACTCTTTTTAACATCATCCATACTCGAACTCTTAGTTCTTTTCTTGTTTCTGCATCTTCTATTTTTGTCATAATTCAATTTGCTTTTAAATTTTCAAGATGAGCACTATAAAAATTTGTTAGAACTGAAGGTGATTTTACATCATATTTATCTCACCATAAAATTCTTGATAGCACTGTTCAAAATTCTGCTCTTGTTACAATACCATTAGGATCAAATTTCTTTTTATTTACTCACATATATCATAAAGCACATGCTTTCTTAGCATACTCTTTTATCTCCTTATTTTCCCAATCTGAAGCTTTATCTGACCATGCACATGGAGCTGAACCTTCTGTTGGAATTGTTTTTCATAAAATATTTGTTGCAAAATTTACTATCATTTTAGCCATATGTCATCTTTTTACTGTTCAATTTGGAGCTGCTTTATCTATAGAATCCATTGTTGTAATTCAGTTATTATATGCCCATTCGTAAAGCTCTTTTTCCTCTTGGGTATAATTATATTTGTTTGTTGCAGCATTATCTGCTCAACCTGCACCTCATGCTCATCAATTATTTGCTCAATCAGACTCTCAACCTTGCTGAACATTTCCAATTGTATCATTCCAATAATAACATTCTGGATTTGCTGTTCCATCAGAATAAACACATCCGTCTGGTCTATTCTGTCCTGCCTGTTTATCCCCTGTTCATGGAAGAAAATTATTTGTGTTTCACCATTTGGCTTTTATTGATAATGGAGCTAAGAGATATCAAGTATTTGTGAAAGTATATGGTTTTCATTCTCAGTCATACCAACCATTAAACACGTATCCGTTTTTAGCAGGAATCCCTGGATTATAAAAATCTGTTGGCTCCCATCGACGAAGAGAATATTCTTCATATTTTTTTCAATCGTCTTTATCTATAATGAATTTATTAAACTTTGAAGCATCCTTAAAACAACGTATTGATGCTCTTACAGCATCATTACTAATCACATCAGGATATATAAATTTTCAATAGAATGTTATAGCATGAACAGTATCAGAATCCTCTGCTGTTGATGACCAATATCTTCATATATTAAGGCTTCATGCATTTGCAGTATCTGCAGCAGGAAGATTTGACTGATCTGCCATTGGTAATCATAATTTATCAGCAAAACATTCTGCTATACTACTAAATTTTCAACAATAAGAAACTCATTCTTTAGTCTTATTTCGATTATTAAAATAATAGACTAAAGCCATCCATTCTGAAGAGTTTGGAACATGGTATCATTGAGGACATGGTCATTGTTTATCTGAATCTTTTGCTTTTTTATCTTCTCATCACCATAGATTACTATTCTCTTTTTTACTGTTATCAACAAATTTATAAGCATATCACATATACAAACTTCTTCAAAAAAAGTTTCCTGGTCATCGTTGTTTAGATGTTGTATTAGTTATTTCTACCGTTCAAGATTTTGGATTAATTATCCAAGATTTAAATCAGTAATTATTTCACCATTGGTAATAATATCCGAAAGTATCTTCTTTATTATTCTTCATTGAATAGTTTTTTAGAGGATTTTCTGCTCCGAGGTTTCTATCCATTATTGTAAATGAAACATTTCATCAAAAACCTATTTCTTTATCTTCGAAAGGTAACCATTTAGCATAAACCGTGACTTCTTGCCCTTTTAAATCGTTATCTAATCCCAACCATTCATTTTTTGCTTCAGGTTCAGAATACCATCATCCAAACATATATCCTGTTTGGTTTACAGTAAAACTTTGATCTGAGATATACAATCCTTTATCATTTTTATTATAAACTACTTTTGCAGTTTTTTCATTATTCGAAAAAACTCAACCA
>Ga0247608_10007645_pt1 | contig 11039 bp, 6 predicted proteins | sample 176DNAGHGlowgp2_FD_193490 | JGI IMG/M metagenome (GOLD analysis project Ga0247608, IMG submission 193490) | Sheep rumen microbial communities from Palmerston North, Manawatu-Wanganui, New Zealand - 1766 DNA GHGlow gp2 | ecosystem: Host-associated > Mammals > Digestive system > Stomach > Rumen ... | reverse complement strand
CCTTTCACACAGAGTTTTAAGATCTGTCATGGTCATTACATAGTCGTTTATATCTGTTTCTTTAAGTCCGGCCGATTCTACCATTTTCTGCTGCATGGTTGATATGTTTTCCTGTGCCTTCTGGTAAGCTGTATATTGCAGCCAGTAATTTCTGTAATCATTGTCGATGGCTTTGTCCATTCGAACGACCATATAGCCGCTTTCGGTATCAAAAACTTCCGAAATGTCTCCGTCCTTAAGGCTTGCAACAAGCTCATTCAGCTCATCCGAATATGCGCCGTTGTAATTGATCTGATTTCCGGAAAAGGCCTCTATGCCGTATTCTTTTGCAAGATCTTCCATTTTTTCACCCGAAACGGCTTTTTCCCTCAGCTCCTGTGCCTTCTTTTTGTTTTCGTTCTTCTGTTCTTCGGATATGGAAACAGTCTTTCCGTCGGACGAAGTTTTGGGGTTGCCGCTTTCATCCGTCTCATATGAAGGGAAGAGGCAGTAATACATGTTGTGGAATGTATAGTCTTTGTACTGCTCGTCAAGGGAGTCAAACAGACTCTTGGAAAGGTCGGTTATGATCTTGTCATTCATTGCGGAAACATAGGCCTGGGTTTCGAAAAGCGAATAGATCATGTCCTTTGTTATAAAATATTCGTCAAGAAGAGCCTTGCCGAAATAATTGTAAAAGCTGTCTGCGGATGATCTCATGGTAGACAGGTCTTCATCTGTTACATTTACAGCCTCTTCTTTTTTTGCCATCTGAGCAAGGACCTGGTCAAGCCTTATCTGATATATAGTCGAATCTATTGCATTTTCCGTAACCGTATCGGTTATATCGCTTGCTTTCAGTCCCTGATTGTAAATGAACTGCATAAGATAAAGATAATATTCTGCCTGAGTAATGGTAACATCACCAACCTTTATGGCATTTAGTTTTGACATCTCTTCGCTGAATACAGTCTCAGATTTTACATCTGCAGGCTTTGAAGTCTCGCCACCATCTGAAGATGATGATTTGCAACCTGTAAGCAATACAAGACCTGTCATGATGATCGCGGCAGATCTTTTTATATTCTTTCTCATTATAACTTCCTCCTGACCATATTGTTAACAGTCCTCGCATATACTAATACAAATGCGTTTTTTTTGCAATCCCCCGCCATATATTTCACATTCTTTTCACTTTTTTGAAACTAAAAGGGACCCTCTGCAAAAGCTTGGGTCCCCAAAAAGCTTAAAATGATATGATCATTATTCCTTTACGCCACCGAGAGCAACTCCGGCAACGATATACTTTGATAACATGAAGTATGCTATCATGATCGGGATAACGGTAATGAACAATCCCATGTAAATAACACCGAAGTCACGCTGCTTGTCGTTTGACTGGATCATCGAAACGAACATAGGCATGGTACCCTTTGAAGGGCTTGAAAGGAGCATCGTAGGTCCATACAGGTTGTTCCATGTTCCTACGAATCCGAAAATTGCCTGTGTAGCAATAGCGGGCTTCATAAGCGGAAGTACGATGGTGTTGAAGGTTCTGAATTCGCCTGCGCCATCGATACGTGATGCTTCAACTATTTCAAGTGAAAGACCTGAAGACATATACTGCTTCATGAAATAAACCGTTGAAGGTGCTGCCATTGCAGGGATGATAAGAGGCCAGTATGTATCATACAGGTCGATCTTCATCATGAACTGCATGAAACCAACGATGGATACCTGTGTAGGGATCATCATGATGGCATAAATGAATGCCCATGCAGCCTTCTTGAATTTAAAGTTGTAAACAGTTACACCATATGCTGTCAGTGTTGCAAAATATACCTGAAGAATTACTGTAGGTATAACAACTATAATGGAGTTTAACATAGCCTTTCCAAGTGACAGCTGGAAGCCCAGATCGGGACTGAATTTTTCAAAAATTCCTTTAAAGTTGTCTATAAACTTTGATCCCGGCAGAAGCGAAATACCCTTTGCGATCTCGGTAGATTCACGTGTCGCATTAATGATCATGATATAGAAAGGCAAAAGGCTTAAAATACAAAGCAGTATGCAGATAGCGCCTCTGAACAGCCTTGTAGCTTTTATACGTCCTTCGTAGGAAGCGTCCTGACTTTTACTCATCTTCTACCTCCTCTCAGACACCAGCACTTGTAACGTGCTTTGCTTTTTCTTTTTTCTCTTTTGTTGCAATGTAGAATACCATACTTATTACAAGTGTAAGAACGAACAGAACAACGGAAACTGCTGCTGCCTTACCAAAGTTCTGGCTCTTCTGGAAATATGTTCTTATAAGCATGGACGTTGTCTCTGTCGACAGATACTTGTTGGCACCGATGGGCTTTCCACCATTGAACAGTGCCGGGATATCGTACATCTGAAGACCACCGATAGCAGATGTTACAAGTGTAAACTGCAAAATGGGCTTCAGCAGAGGAAGCGTGATCTTAAAGAACTGCTGTCTTGATGTTGCACCGTCGACCATGGCAGCCTCGTAAAGTGAAGGGCTGATACCAAGGATTCCGGCGATGAGCACGATCATGGTATTTCCATACCACATCCAGAACTGGATGAATGCTATAATAAGTGTAACTGCAAGAGGAGACATCATGAAGGCATCAGCCTTTTCTATCCATCCCCAGTTTGCAAGTGTTGTTGTGATACTTCCGCTTGTTCCAAAAAGGCTTGAGAACAAAACGGCAACAGATGCTGCAGTGATGATGTTGGGCATATACATGATGACCTTGTATGCGCCCTGTCCCTTTAATTTTGCATGATTATCTGTAAACCATGCAGCAAGTAAAAGCGAAAGCAGGATCTGAGGGACAAAGTTCAAGATCCAAAGCTTTAATGTGTTTCCGATCGTTGCACAGGTTTCTGTATCGAACCATGTATCCTTCTTAAGTACTTCCAGGAAATTGTCGAATCCGACAAAATTGGGACCTACATAAGCGCCTCTGGCTCTGTAATATTCATTGAAAGACTGCCAGATGGTGTATCCAAGTGGATAAAGCTGGAATACAAGAAATACGATAAAAAACGGCAGGATAAAGAAATATCCGTAACGGCCGTATTCAACTGTTCTTCTTTTTTTATTCACGCCTGTTCACCCCTTAAAATTTTAAGCTTTTTAAAAACTATGCACCGGTATACGGTTCATACCGGTGCATAGAATAGTTCCGGATTATAAGTGAAACTTCAATTATTCAACAGTGATATACTTGAAGTTATCCTTTACCTGATCCTTTACATACTTAATAGCTTCGTCAACAGATGTGAATGCAGCGATTGCATTTCCGTCTTTGTCCTTAGCTGTTCCGTTGTATGTCTCAGATGCCTTATCCATGTAACCCTTAAGAGTTGCATCAAGGAATGAAGCGTTTGAAAGGTCGATTTTCTTAGCAGCTTCCTTCCATGTAGGGATAGGATTCTGTCCACCAAGAACTCCGGGGATACCAACGCCGTCTTCGATAACCATATCAGTTACCTTCTGGTTGTTTACGAAGTCAAGATCCTTAGACTCGATCTTGTAGAGGATATCCTCATCACATGTCAAAGAGTAAAGAAGGAATGCAGCAAGTTCTGTGTTAGGGCAATCCTTCATGATGCCTACATATGTACCACCCCAGTGATAATCTGCGGGACCTGCACATACTCTCCAATCGCCGTATGAAGAGTTGGCTTCGCCTTCCTTACCAGACTTAAGGCACCAGTATAACCACCATGTACATCCGAAGTAGCAGAATACATCGCCGTCAGCAGCCATGCTTGCGTTCCAGCCATCTGACCACATAGCGTTTCCATTTGTGTAATCGCCTGAGTAAAGCTTCTTAGCATACTCGAAGTATGTCTTTACAGAATCATCAAGCTGAAGAACGTTGTCCTTAGAAACCCAAGGCTTTGTCTGAGAATCCCAAACAGCGTACTTGATCTCATCGGGACCGGATGTCATCTTGTATTTGGCTTCCTTCATCTTGTCAGCCGTCTCGAAGAATGTATCCCAATCCTTAAGATACTTCTGAACCTCAACCGGATCGTCTGTTCCGAGAACCTTCTTAGCGATAGATGCTCTGTAAGCTACGTTTCCGGGAGCTGCCTGCCATGTAAGACCCTTTACCTTGCCGTCAACTGTAGCATAGTCGATGGTGTACTGGTAAGCGTTCTTGTACATGTCAGCTGTGATACCAACTTCGTCAAGCGCGATAGCGTCATCGGTCTCAAGGAAGTACTTAGCAACATCGTTATCCATAGCAACAAGTGAAGGATACTTCTCATCCTTGTTTGTGATGAGGCCTTCGATCTTCTGCTGATACTCGCCGTCTGTTCCTGAAATACCAAAGTTTACATACTCATAGTAATCCTTGAACTGAGGATACTTCTCAAGAACGTAGTTCATTCTGTTACCGAACTCATCGTTCCAAGAGTAAGCGTAGATCTTCTTAGATGAATCCCATCCATCTGTTGAAGGAACTGCAAGAGCGGGTTTGAAGTCGATTACTCTTTCCTTCTTAACATCCTTGCTCTCTTCGGGCTTAGTGTCATCAGTTGCCTTTGATGAACCATCTGTTGCCTTAGGTGCCTCAGTTGAAGTCTTGTCATCTTCCTTCTTAGATGAAGAAGAAGAGCAAGCTGCAAGTGAAGAAACTGCCATAGCTGAAACAAGTGAGATAGCTACGGCTCTCTTTAACTTTGCGTTAATCATTTTTTTTCCTCCTTAATAAAATGATAACAATTTATTGCCACCGGTTATCCGGAAAGGCTCGATTTAAACAAGCTTCCTTACTGAAGCTCCGTTCACGAGATGTCCTTCTATAAGGGCATGCTCTACAAGTGTGGTCTTGGGATGTTCGATCTGCTGTATGAGGCGTTCCGCTGCGAAGCCTCCGATTCTTCTGGTATCCTGTCTGACCGTCGTAAGAGCCGGTCTCAAGACCTCTGAGATATTCTGGCCGTCGTACCCGGCAATCGAAACATCATCCGGAATCGAAAGGCCCATTTTTGTGATTGCATTTATACCGCCGATACAGGAGAAGTCGTCAGGGTAGATGATGCAAGTAGGTCTGAGCCTCAGGTTCATGAGCTGCTTTGTGCACTCGGAAGCCATTGCCGTGTCCCTGTATCTGCCTTCTAGGACGTATTCATCCGGCACCTTTATGTCATGTTCATAAAGTGTGCGGTAAAAGCTTGTCACTCGATCCTGTGTTACAGATGAAGGCTCACCGTGTATGAAGGCTATCCTCCGGTGTCCGTTTGCGACTATGTATTCGGTGAGTTCTCTCATACCTGTGACATTGTCGGAAACCACCGCGCTACACTGGTTGAACACGTGATCTATGGTTATGACGGGGATGACCCCCGCAAGAAGTTCCTTTATATAAGGTGATTCAAAATTGACACAGGCGGCGATGACTCCATCCACTCCCCTGCTCATGCAGCGGTCGTAATAAGAAAAGTGATCGGATGGTTTGTTGTTGATGAATGTTATGTCGTAACCGTGTCTTTCGGACGCAACCCTTACTCCTTCAAGAACGCTTGAAAAGTAATCATGTGTCAGACCGCTCTGCGCCCCATCCGCAAACAAGACACCGATGTTATAGGTCTTATGCGTTTTGAGAGCCCTTGCGGCTGTGTTGGGCGAATAGCCCATCTCTCTTGCTTTTTCCCGAATTCTTTTTGTTGTTGCCGCTCCTACGTCCGAGTGACCGTTCAGTGCTTTGCTGACAGTTGCCACAGAGACTCCGCAGGCCATGGCCACATCTTTAAGTGAAACCATTAAAGCACCCCTTGGTTTTCGAAATCGTTTTCGTATGTTTAGTGTAGTACAAATGTCCCAAAAATGCAACCTTCTTTTCATTCTTTGTTCACATTTTGTACACTTTTACAAATACTAGACATATGAAAACGCTTGCGCAACGTCCTTATTTGTGCATGTTGCACAAAGCAAAACCTTGGGGAATAGCGAAAAATGCATTATTCAGAGCGAAAACGTTTTCGTGAATACAGCCCATCAATGTTTTTCTCTTTTCACCGCCTCGCATTATATCTCACTTCCACCTAAATGGCAATAGATTTTTGGCAATTATTTACAAATATTTTATAATTAGTTTTGCGGCCTGCATAAGAAATAAACAAATTGTGTTTTTTTTAACAAGACGTATTTCCGGTATAATTTAACGTTTTCATCATATTTTGAACACGAAAACGTTTTCGTAGATTGACAATCAATTAACAATTAAATACGCAAAAAAGCCCCGGAATATGCATTCCGGAGCTTTTCTTAAAACAGTTTGTTAATTTAATCGGCTTATCCGAGTACGATCTCTACTTCGTGCTCGCCTGCTCCCATGACGGGAACAACATTTCCTTCTACCGCCTTGCCGTCTACTGTCATGGACTTAACGCCCTTGCAAACGTGGGAGGGATTCTTGATGGTTATGTTGTATACGCCGCCGCGGAATTTACGGGTAGCCTTAAAGCCGTCCCATGCCGAAGGGATGGAAGGATCTACGGAAAGGCCGTCGAAATCGGGCTTGATACCGAGGATGTACTGTGATATTGCTACCATGTTCCATGCTGCGGTACCGGTGAGCCATGAGTTCTTGCCCTGTCCGAAGTGATCTCCCTGCATTCCGATATCTGCGCCTGCATCCTTACCGCCGATCATCTGGCCGTAAACGTAGGGCTCTGTCTTGTGGATATCGGATGTCTCCTCTGTAAATGCGGGAGCTATCTCAGAATAGTACTTGAACGCCTGATCGCCCTGGCCTGCATAAGCTGCGGCACAGATGATCCATGCGTTGTTGTGTGTGAAGATACCTGCATTCTCTTTGTATCCGCCGGGATATGTGGAGATCTCACCGTACTGGATGTAGTACTTGGTGAATGCGGGGTTGTTGAGCACGAGACCGAACTTGGTGTTGAGTCTTTCATCAATAGCTTTGAGGGTCCTTAAATCTGCGCCCTGATCTTTGCCGACATCTGACATGATGGCAAAGCCCTGGGGCTCGATGAAGATCTGGCCTTCTTCGCATTCCTTTGATCCCATCTTCTCGCCGTTTGCATCATATGCACGAAGGAACCAGTCGCCGTCCCAGGCTGAAGCCATGATGTTTGCCTTCATCTTGTCGATCTCTGCCTGAGCCTTTGCGGCCTCATCCTTAAGGCCCTTGTGCTCGAGGATGCCTACGAAGTTAGGTCCTACGTAGGTGAAGAGTGTTGCTACCATAACAGACTCTGCAACCTTTGAATATCCGCCTTCTGCCTTGAACTTGGGGTTGGTGTAGGTCTGGAAGCTTTCGCCGGGTGTGTCGGAGAAGCATGAAAGGTTGATGCAGTCATTCCAGTCGGCACGCATTGCAAGAGGAAGTCCGTGAGGTCCGAGGTTGTTTACGATGTGGTAGAATGAAGCATTCAAATGGTCAAGCATAGGCTTAGCCTTGCTCTCGTCGTTGTCATAAGGAACATTTTCATCAAGAATCGACCAGTCGCCTGTTTCCTTGATGTATGAAGCGACCGAAAGGATCATCCACAAAGGATCGTCCGAGAAGTCGCCGCCGATGTCGGAATTGCCCTTCTTTGTAAGGGGCTGATACTGATGGTAGCAGCCGCCGTCGGGAAGCTGTGTTGCGGCAAGGTCGATAAGTCTTTCTCTTGCGCGGTCCGGGATCTGATGTACAAAACCGAGGATATCCTGGTTTGAATCTCTGAAGCCCATTCCTCTTCCGATACCTGACTCGAAGTATGAAGCGGAACGTGAAAGGTTGAAGGTAACCATGCACTGATACTGGTTCCAGATGTTGACCATGCGGTCTACCTTGTCATCGGGCGTATTTACATTCAGGATGCCAAGGAGGCTGTCCCATGCGCTCTTAAGTTCTGCAAGACCTGCAGCTACCTTTTCGGGTGTGTTGTACTTGTCTATCATGGCAAGAGCTTTTTCTTTGTTGATGGTCTTGCCGTCTGCTTCGAACTTCTTGTGGGCGGGCATCTCTACGTATCCGAGGATGAATACGAGAGTCTTGCTTTCACCGGGCGCAAGTGTGATCTTCTTGTAGTGAGATGCGATGGGTGACCAGCCGTCTGCAAACGAATTGTTTGCCTTGCCCGCAACTACTGCCTGAGGATCGTTAAAGCCGTTGTAAAGGCCGATGAAGGAATCTCTGTCTGTGTCGTAGCCGTCTATCTTGTCATTTACGGTATAGAACGCAAAGTGGTTGCGTCTGTCACGGTATTCTGTCTTGTGATAGATGGTTGAATCCTTTATCTCTACGCGACCTGTTGAGAAGTTTCTCTGGAAGTTCGTGCAGTCATCCTGAGCATCCCAGAGACACCACTCTGCAAATGAGAAGAGTGAGAATGTCTTTGCTGCTGAAGACTCGTTTGTTAAAACGAGCTGCTGAACTTCGCCGTCGTAATTCTGGGGAACAAAGAATGTTGCGCAAGCCCTAAGGCCGTTCTTTGAACCTGTGATAACGGTGTAGCCCATACCGTGACGGCATTCGTAGGAATCAAGCTCTGTCTTTACGGGAGACCAGCCGGGGTTCCAAATGCAGCCGTTGTCATTGATGTAGAAGTAACGTCCGCCCATGTCGATGGGAACGTTGTTATAACGATAACGTGTGATCCTGCGGAGCCTTGCGTCCTTGTAGAAGCAATAGCCGCCTGCGGTATTTGAAATAAGTGAGAAGAATCCCTGTGTTCCGAGGTAGTTGATCCAGGGGTAGGGTGTTCTCGGTGAGGTGATGACATATTCACGTTTTGAGTCATCAAAATAGCCGAATTTCATATAAGACCTCCTGCAAATGTTTTGTTATCCGGTAAGGATTTTTCCGGACAGTTACTGTTAGTATACTAAAGAAAAGGGAAAAAGTAAATCAATTACTTTTCCCCTTGCTTATAACTGTCAATTATTCTAATTTCTTTTTTGTTTTTTAGACATTTTGACGAAAAAATCCACCTGCCTTGCCGGTATCACGGCTTTTTGGCTTAAGTCAGTCTTTAAGCTCAAGAGCGTCGTCAAAGAGCTTTTCAACTTCTTTTCCGGGAGCGGGTGAAGCGAGTGAGATCACAACGGTTGCAATAAGACCTGCCGCAAATCCGGGGATGATCTCGTAAACGCCTGTCTTTGAAGAAAGGAGCGCATACCATAAAACATCAACGATCGCACCTACAAATATACCTGCGGAAGCGCCCGCAAATGTCATTCTCCTCCAGTAGAGGCTTAAGATTATTACAGGGCCGAATGCTGCTCCGAAGAGTCCCCATGCATTTTCAACCATGGACATGATGGAACCCGCGCCGGGATTAAGTGCGATTATCATTGCGACTACTGCTATGATAAGTACGACTACTCTGCCCGCCCAGATCATTTCCTTGTCAGTTGCCTTTTCCTTACGGATGACAGGCTTGTAAACATCTGCCGCAAATGCGGATGATGCGGCAAGGAGCTGTGAATCGGCGGTCGACATTGATGCCGCAAGTACTGCGGAAAGAAGAAGGCCTGCCATGAGTGCGGGGAAGATGTTTCTTACCATGTTTACGAAAACAAGGGAACCTTCCACCACTTCTTCGCTTTCACCAAGATAGAGTCTTCCGACTATACCGATTATGGCTGCAAACGCAAGGATGAATGTTGTCCACAAAACAGCGACCGTTCCTGACTTCTTGATCTCTTTTGAAGAACGAAGAGACATGAAACGAACGATGATGTGGGGCATACCGAAGTATCCGAGTCCCCATCCGAGTCCGCTGACTATGTCCTGCCAGCTTGCCATGGGATTCCAGTAATCTGCGGAAAGCTTTGATGCTTCGCCAAAATCAACAAGCGATACCGCAAAGATGGGTGCTATCAGCATGGCACCGAGTATCAAAAGGCCCTGGAAGAAGTCCGTCCAGCAAACTGCCGAGAAGCCTCCGAGGAAGGTGTAGCTTACGATAACTACGGCTGCGATGATCATTGCAAGTGTGGTATCGAGGCCTATTACCTTGTTGAAAAGTGTACCGCAGGCTTTTATTGATGAAGCGGCGTAGATGGTGTATGCGATAAGGAATACGACCGCGCACATTATCTGCAAAAGCTTTGAAGAAGAGCGGAAGCGGTTTGTAAGATACTGCGGAACGGTGATAGAATCGTTTGCGCAGATGGAAAAGTTACGAAGCCTTTTTGCTTCAAATATCCAGCTTAAGGTGTAACCTATGAGAAGGCCGATGGCGATCCACATTTTTCCGAGGCCCGCAGCATAAACGGATGTGGGAAGACCCATGAGTACCCATGCGCTCATGTCAGACGCGCCGGCCGAAAGAGCCGTTACGAAGGGTCCCATTTTTCTGCTGCCGAGGAAGTAGGCTTTTTCGCCTCCGGCTGACTTGCTCTTTACGAAGAAATATACTCCTATTCCGAGCATGAACAGGAGGTAGATGACAAATACTGCTACTTCTGCGTAATTCATGGTTTTTCTCTCTCTCTTTAAGTGTTGGGCAAAGCCCTGTTATTTAGAAACAAACTCCTTTAGTGTACCTAATTTCTTAAAATAAGCTTTTGGTACACCGATTAGCTATATCAAACCTTTCAATGATGTACCAAATTCCCAAAAATAAGCTTTTGGTACACCGATTGGCTATATCAAACCTTTCGATGATGTACCAAATTCCCAAAAATAAGCTTTTGGTACACCGATTAGCTATATCAAACCTTTCGATGGTGTACCAAATTCCAAAAAACAAGCTTTTGGTACACCAAATGGCTATATCAAACCTTTCGATGATGTACCAAATTCCAAAAAACAAGCTTTTGGTACACCTGAAGGCTATATAAACCCTTTAGATGATGTACCAAATTCCAAAAAACAAGCTTTTGGTACACCTGAAGGCTATATCAATGCTTTCGATGGTGTACCAAATTCCCAAGAACAGGCTTTTGGGTACACCGGAAGGCTATATCAATGCCTCCGAAGGTGTACTAAACTTTCAATAATTGAGTTTTGGTACACCCGGAGGCAGGATGAATGAATTTATCGTGTAAAACCTGAGCTACTCGATAACTC
>Ga0247608_10007643_pt1 | contig 11040 bp, 9 predicted proteins | sample 176DNAGHGlowgp2_FD_193490 | JGI IMG/M metagenome (GOLD analysis project Ga0247608, IMG submission 193490) | Sheep rumen microbial communities from Palmerston North, Manawatu-Wanganui, New Zealand - 1766 DNA GHGlow gp2 | ecosystem: Host-associated > Mammals > Digestive system > Stomach > Rumen ... | reverse complement strand
GCTTTCATGGCTTGACGGGCGGTGTGTACAAGGCCCGGGAACGTATTCACCGCGCCATGGCTGATGCGCGATTACTAGCGAATCCAGCTTCATGGGGTCGGGTTGCAGACCCCAATCCGAACTACGGGAGGGTTTGAGGATCGGCGCCCGCTCGCGCGGTGGCACCCCGCTGTACCCCCCATTGTAACACGTGTGTAGCCCCGGACGTAAGGGCCGTGCTGATTTGACGTCATCCCCGCCTTCCTCACACCTTACGGCGGCAGTCCCTCCAGAGTGCCCGGCATGACCCGATGGCAACTGGAAGAAGGGGTTGCGCTCGTTATGGCACTTAAGCCGACACCTCACGGCACGAGCTGACGACAACCATGCAGCACCTCCACGCAGGTCATTGCTGACTGATGGGTCTCCCCAACATTCCTGCGCAGTTCAAGCCCGGGTAAGGTTCCTCGCGTATCATCGAATTAAACCACATGTTCCTCCGCTTGTGCGGGCCCCCGTCAATTCCTTTGAGTTTCACCGTTGCCGGCGTACTCCCCAGGTGGGACACTTAACGCTTTCGCTTGGCCGCCGACAGTCTGTCGCCGACAGCGAGTGTCCATCGTTTACTGTGCGGACTACCAGGGTATCTAATCCTGTTTGATACCCGCACTTTCGAGCCTAAACGTCAGTAACGGTCCGGCACGCTGCCTTCGCGATCGGAGTTCTTCACGATATCTAAGCATTTCACCGCTACACCGTGAATTCCGCATGCCCATACCGCACTCAAGGAAACCAGTATCAACCGCAGGACGACGTTGGGCGCCGCCATTTAACAGCTGACTTAATCTCCGGTCCGCGCTCCCTTTAAACCCAATAAATCCGGATAACGCTCGCATCCTCCGTATTACCGCGGCTGCTGGCACGGAGTTAGCCGATGCTTATTCGAAGGGTACTCGCAGGGCACCACAAGTGATGCCGGTTGCTCCCCAACAAAAGAGGTTTAAAACCCATAGGGCAGTAATCCCTCACGCTACTTGGCTGGTTCAGCGTTGCCGCCATTGACCAATATTCCTCACTGCTGCCTCCCGTAGGAGTCTGGGCCGTGTCTCAGTCCCAGTGTGGGGGGCCTTCCTCTCAGAACCCCTATCCATCGCAGGCTCGGTGGGCCGTTACCCCGCCGACTGCCTAATGGAACGCATCCCCATCCCTATCCGACAAAAGCCTTTGCCCTGGTAAACATGCGGAAACCAGGGAACATCGGGTATTAATCCCTCTTTCGAGGGGCTGTCCCCGAGATAGGGCCAGGTTGGATACGCGTTACTCACCCATCCGCCGGTCGCCGCCAGAAAGTATTGCTACTCACCGCGATGCCCCGCGACTTGCATGTGTTAAGCCTGTAGCTAGCGTTCATCCTGAGCCAGGATCAAACTCTTCATTGTAAAAAATAAATCTTCATATGTAAACCCAATCCAAAAAAAGGAATGGGAAACATCGTAATTGCCTGTCAGGACTGTCCGTTATTCTATAATCAATTAATTTCGTAATTGACGGTCTTCATGTATCATTACACCTTAATCCAGACATCCGTAGATCTGCAACAAAAAAAAGCTGCACAAAACGGACGCTGCCTGTCCTCTGTCCATCATCCTTTCATAGATCAACTTTACCTTCAAAAATAGGGAAAGCGGTTACAAAGGTAAAACAAATTAATAATACCTGCAAGAAAAATCTCAAAAAAAATTTATGATCTTTCTCTGAACTATTTTCCTATTCTATTTTTAAAGAGCATAGCTTTCGTTTTTGAAAGCGGGTGCAAAGGTAGGTACTTTTTTGACATCCGCCAAATGTTTTTATTATTTTTTTAATTAAATTTTTTACACCTATATTTATATAAATAAACTTCCATTAGACCAACGGAAATCTTATCTACTAATTAGTTTTCTGATTTAATAATAATAACTATCTTTGCATTAGACTTGCCATTGTTCAACTTTTAAAACAAACATCATCTTATATATGTTGTAGTTTCCAACTGCTGTATCATTTCTAAAACAAAATATAATAAAATGAACGATTTTACTCCTTGGACATTGTTTACGGATGTAGGCATCATTTCATTATTACTACTCTTAGGTAAATTAATCAGGGTAAAGATAGAACTTGCACAACGCTTTTTTATTCCTCCCAGCCTGACAGCAGGTTTCATAGGGCTAGTTTTTGGTCCTGGAGGACTAGGATGGTTGCCTCTGTCAAACAACATGGGTACCTATGCCAGCATACTAATTGCCCTTATTTTCGGGTGTCTACCTTTTGCTTCAGAAAAGAAACAGGAAAAGAATGGTAGCAGGGTGAAGCGAATGTGGGTTTACTCACAAACGGGCATGTTGTTACAATGGGCATTGGGCGCTTTAGTTGGCATCTGTATCCTGAGTAGTTTTTGGCCTGTAGCCCCTTATTTTGGTTTATCATTGCCGAGTGGTTTTTGTGGAGGACATGGCACGGCAGCTGCTATAGGACAAGCTTTCGGCAAGATGGGTGACGATGATATGATGACGCTTGCGATGACTTGTGCTACAGTGGGTATTCTATGCTCGGTATTTATAGGGTTGGCGCTAATCAAATGGGGCACGAAAAAAGGCATCACCTCATTCCTCACCAACTTTGAGAATTTACCTCATGAACTGCGAACAGGATTACTACCTACTGACAAGCGGCGTAGCATGGGGGAATCATCTACCTCTCCTATTTCGATTGACAGCTTGGCTTTCAACCTCGCCATTATCGCTATGGTGGCGCTTGGCGGTTATGCTATCAGCAAATTAGTGTCGTATTTCATGCCACAACTGGAGATGCCAGTATTCAGCTGTGCATTCGTATTTGGTATAGCAATGCACTTTGTTTTCAAAAAGACAGGGGTTCTACATTACACTTCTCCTCGCACCATAGGGCACCTTAGTGGAGCATTCACCGATTTTTTAGTTGTTTTTGGCATTTCTGCCATCAAAATAACTGTTGTGGTGAATTATATTGTGCCACTAAGTATATTGCTGGTATGCGGATTGTTATTCACCTTGTTATATGTACTTTTGGCGGGCAGATGGTTATTGAAAAACGACTCATGGTTCGAGAAAGCATTATTTACATGGGGGTGGTTTACAGGTACTGTCGCAATGGGCATTGCCTTATTACGGGTGGCCGATCCAGAGCAAAAGAGCCATTGCATGGAGGACTATGCCCTATCCTACCTTTTTATTGCACCTATAGAAATATGCCTTATCACCTTTGCACCTGTTTTCTTTACCAACGGATATGGTTTGCATTTCGGCCTTCTGGCTCTTATAACTGGAATTTGTATCATGATGTATGCTTGGAAAAGGGATATCTAATGGATGCAAAGCACAAATTATAGGTTTGCAGCTATAAAACCAAAAGAATGCAAGGCGTAAACTATAGGTTTGCAGGAAGAAAAACATAAGAATGCAAGGCACAAACTATAGGTTTGCACGCTTAAAACTGTAACTTTTAGGAAGTAAGGTCACCTGTGATGCTAAGCCTGAGTTTTCTTCAGACAAAAAAGATGAGCCCAGTAATATACTGAGCTCACCACTGAAGAAATTAAAATAATGATTATTATATCTTCTAGATCACACCCAACATGACAAAAGATTTCATTTTATCATAATGCTATGATTAATAAGTATGCTCTTCATTCTGCAACTCTTCTGCATCAATTGACTTACTATCTATCTTGCGCCACGCATAGAAGATATATGCCAGAACAAAAGGCACTAACAATGACACATAGAACATGGTGGTAAGGGTAAACTCACTGCTAGAACTATTAGCCAATGTCAGAGAACTTTGTAAATCAGCAACACTAGGATAATATGCGGTATTGTTATAACCTGCCAACAACAAGAGGGCTGTAACAACAAATACAGTACCTGTACCAGCGAACCAGATGCCACGACAAAAAGTGTTCTTCACCAAGGTCCAGAAAATGCCATACAAAACCAATATAATACCTGTCAACAATAAGAATGTCACCAATGGTAATGCCATGATGTTATGCAAGTATTTAAAGGTTTCCATTGATACTACACCTGTGGCCGGGTCAACAGCAAAACCGTCCATGATCATGAGGTGAACCAACCAAGTGAGAAAGAATGCCAAGAAGAATATGGTATCGAAACCTAAACTCTTTCGAGCACGTTGATGCAGGTCCTCATCTTTTATATTGTTGATAAAATACAATTCGCCAAGAATACGAGCCAAAAATAACACTGCCAAGCCAAGAATCACGTTGAAGATATTCAAGCAAGCATCCAATCCTCCCGATGCATTACCCCAATAACTAATAACTGGAGCCAGGGGATTTGTAATGTTGCCTTTATCTACATAGAAGTTAGAACCTGTAAAAAAGGTGGAAACAGCAGCCCCCAACAGTATGGGTGCCAACACACCATTGACTATCAAAAACCAGCGATAGGTATTCTTTCCCAATAGATTACCCATCTTTGACTGGAACTCATAACTCACAGCCTGAACCACAAAAGTGAACAGTATCAACATCCATACCCAATAAGCGCCGCCAAAACTCGTGCTATAAAACAATGGGAAGGATGCAAAGAATGCACCGCCAAATGTTACAAGTGTAGTGAAAGTAAACTCCCACTTACGACCCGTTGAATTAACCATCATCTGCCGTTGTATCTCATCTTTAGGAAGATTCAACAACAGCGAATTGCCTCCTTGCACAAAAAGCAGGAAGACGAGGAGTCCGCCGAGTAATGATACGACAAACCACCAATATTGTTGTAAGAATTCGTAACTCATTTTCATATTTTTTTTGACCATTGGTCAATAGTCGTTAACCCTATCCAAAACGTAATAGTTAATCAGCCTGCCCAATAGCCCTATTAATAATCATCTCCTTAAAGTAATCATTAACGATCAATGATATCCGGTCCCTTCTTTATGGCCTTCAGCATAATGCCAATTTCAGCAATCAGCAAAATAGAGAAGAGAACCAAGAAAATGAAGAAAGTCAGTTGTACACTACCAGTAGAGACATTAGATATTGCCACATTTGTAGGCATCATATCTTGTATCACCCAAGGCTGACGACCAACTTCTGCCACTGCCCATCCTGCCTGCCCTGCCAAATAACCGAGCGGAATAGTGAAGATTGCTATCCAATGCATCCATTTCATCTTAGCAAGGTCTTTCTTATAAACTAAGAAAATTACCACCATGAAAAAAACTATAAAATAACCGCCAAGCATCACCATAATACGGAACATATAGAAGGTGAGTGGTACATTGGGCACTACATCATTCACATTCTTGATATGACCATATCCAAAATAGGGCATATTCTCCCGCAACACTGCTGCTTGCACTTTTGCTTCAGCATCATTGCCTTCTGCACGAGCATTACGATAAGCAGCAAACGCGGCAATAGCTTTCTTTCCCTTATTAATTTTCTCCTGCACAGACAAAGCTGTTGAACCATTTTTTAATTGGTAGCCTCCTTCCAACAAGTCATTGATGCCAGGCACAAATGAGTTGATGTCACGATCTGCCAGTAAAGACAACATATATGGAATTTTTATCTCAAAAAGATAGGGGTCAACCCCATCCTGCGGAGTCTTTTTGGCAGGATTCAGCAGAGCGATAGCAGTCAGTCCAGCTCCACTCTCACCTTGGTACAGACCTTCCATAGCCGCTAATTTCATAGGCTGATGCTGTGCCACTTGATGACCAGACTCATCACCTGTCACTGCTACCATAACAGAAGAGAAGAGACCTACAATGGCTCCCACCTTAATGCTCTGTAAAGCAAATTTCCTCTGGCGATCCTTCAGCAGATACCAGCACGCCACACCCACAACAAAAATGGCACCCAGTACCCAACCAGACAATACAGTATGGAAGAACTTGGCTACAGCAAAAGGAGAGAAAGCCACTTCGGAGAAGCTGATCATCTCATTACGAGCTGTCTCAGGATTAAACTCCATCCCCACAGGATGCTGCATCCAGGAGTTAGCCACCAGAATCCACCATGCAGAAATGGTAGCGCCCAAACCGGTAAGCCAAGTGGAAGCCAAGTGAAAACCTTTGCTTACTTTCTCCCATCCAAAGAACATCACAGCCACAAAGGTACTCTCCATAAAGAAGGCAACTATACCTTCGATGGCTAGTGGGGCTCCAAAGATATCGCCTACAAACCAACTGTAGTTGCTCCAATTGGTACCAAATTCAAACTCCAGTATCAAGCCTGTAGCCACACCCACAGCGAAATTGATACCAAACAATTTCATCCAAAACTTGGCGGTACGTTGCCAGAACTCATCGCCTGAACGGTAGTAGAGTGTCTCCATAACCCCCATCACTACGGCCAAGCCCAAGGTGAGCGGGACAAACACCCAGTGATAGATGGCCGTCAAGGCGAATTGAGCCCTTGACCAATCAATCAAAGAAGAGTCAATGTTTTCAATCATAATTAAGTATGTTTAAAGTTAATATTTCATTGTACAATAGCAGTAACAAAACTGTCAGCAGGCATGTCTATCAACAATTTGCCTTCTTTTACTTCTAATAGCTTTGCCTCACTATGCTGACGCTGATTAACCACATATACCTGCGCATGTGTCGCGGTGGATGACAAGCCTAATATTTCCGCCTGACAGGAGGCATGGATATATGAAAAAGTAACCCCCAAAAGCAATATAAGAATACGACTCTTCATAATAGAATGGTTATTTATAACTCTGATTATTCATTAACTGATCTATTGATTATTTGAGAACTCACATAATCGTCTTTCTGCGAATCATCATTGGTTACAGAATTAAGAAAATTAGGAAAGAAGAAAACACGCAGAATGCAAAACATGATAAATAGCTTAATGAAAATAAGTATCCATAGTGTCTTGCCAATGGTCATACTTCGGAATCCATCTACATAAAACCTACATATTTTTACAAGCGTATTTTTCATCGCTTTATTATAAATAAGGTTGATTAACCCCACTAAGTTAAACCTTTTTTTTGCAATAGCCATATATTTGTCGATAAAAATTGTCTATTCGTCGATTTTTATTGCAGAACATATCACCAGCACCTACCTTTGCAACAAATAAAAAAAGTGAAACAAACAATTTCAAGACATGAAAACGAAAAGATTATTTGGAATGACAATTCTTGGCATGGTATGTTTAGCAAACTTGTATGCACAGGAAGGCATTGCGCCACGCCAGGAAGCATGGTCAACAGACACAACGAGAGTGGCAATCGTGCAACCCGACCAATGGACACTGCAAGATTGCATTGATTATGCCTTGCAACAGAACATTACTATTCAACAAAACAGGTTGCAGGCTGTGAGTGCTGAAATAGACGTTAGAAACGCAAAGAACGACTTCTTACCTACAGTTTCAGGAAGTGTGAGCCAAAACGTAAGTTACAAGCCAAATGCAGCTACCAGTATGATGGTGATGGGCTCAGAAGTAAAGACTTCTAACAGTAAGACATCTTACAATGGCAGTTATGGTTTGAACGCAAACTGGACAGTTTTCAATGGAAAAAGAATAAATACGCTGAAGCAGCAGAAGTTGAACAGTGAGGCCGCAGATCTGGATGTAGCTCAGAGTGAGAACAACATTATCCAACAGATAACTCAGATCTATATCCAAATTCTGTATGCTGCAGAATCTATCAAAGTGAACGAGGCAAACCTAGCCGTTAGCGAGGCAAATGCTGCTCGTGGTAAGCAGCTTTTTGAAGCAGGAAGCTCTTCAAAAGCAGATTATGCTCAGCTAGAATCACAGGTAAGCCAGGACAAGTATCAGCTTGTAAACTCAGAGGCTCAACTTCAGAACTACAAGCTACAACTGAAACAGTTGCTGGAGATTGAAGGAGAAGAGGAAATGGATCTTTATTTGCCTGAACTGAGCGACGACGATGTCTTGATTCCGCTACCATCAAAAACAGATGTTTATAATGCAGCATTGGCAATGCGCCCCGAGATTCAAAGTAGCAGACTGGATATTGAGGCTGCCGACTTAAACATCAAAGTGGCAAAGGCAGGTTACCTGCCTACCATCAGCATGAGTGGCAACGTTAGCAGCAGCAACATGAAAAACGGTGGGAACTTTGGGACACAGTTAAGTGACAACTGGAACAATTCTGTCAGTTTAAGTGTAAGCATTCCAATTTTTGACAAAGGTCAGACAAAGAGTCAAATTCAGAAAGCACGTATCCAGAAGCAAAATTCTGAGTTAAGTCTGCAAAGCCAACAAAAGACACTCTACAGCAATATTGAGGGCTTATGGCTTGATGCCAATACAGCACAACAACAATATATAGCTGCAAAAGCTCAGCTGAGCAGTGCCCAGACCAGTTTCGACCTGGTACAAGAACAGTTCAACTTAGGAATGAAGAACACAGTGGAACTCTTGCGTGAGCAATCAACATTGCTGAATGCACAAAACTCTCTTCTCCAAGCCAAATATATGGCTATCATGAATCAGCAGTTGCTTAGATTCTACGGAGGAGAAAGCATTATGATCGGATAAAATTGAATAAATAAAAAAAAGATAAGTATGAAAAAAAAGACGATTATTTGGATAGCAGTAGCTGCCATCGCAGTATTAGGCATCGGCTACTGGGCATTTAGTGGCGATTCATCAGCAGCTAAGGTAAACTTTGTAAAGGGTAAGGTGACCCGTGGTGACGTTTCATCTTTCATAACCGCTACAGGCAACATTGAACCTGTAACTGAAGTGGAAGTAGGTACTCAGGTTAGTGGCATCATCGACAAAATATATGTTGACTATAACTCAGAGGTAAAGAAAGGCCAGTTGATTGCGGAGATGGATAAGATAACCTTGATGAGCGACTTGCAAAGTTCACAGGCAAACTTCAACGGCTCAAAAGCCAGCTTCGAGTTCCAAGAGAAGACCTATAACCGAAACAAGGCATTGCATGAGAAGCAGCTCATCAGCGACACCGACTTCGAGCAGAGTGAATATAACTATTTGAACGCCAAAGCCCAATATGAGCAGAGCAAAGCCAACCTGGCCAAGGCTCAGCGTAACCTTTCTTACGCTACTATCTATTCACCTATCGACGGTGTAGTTATCAACAAGGCAGTGGAAGAAGGACAAACAGTAGCAGCCGGTTTCAACACCCCCACCCTATTCAACATAGCGGCTGACTTGACTCAGATGCGTGTGATTGCCGATGTTGATGAAGCTGACATAGGTGGCATCACAGAAGGCCTGCGCGCATCATTTACTGTGGATGCTTATCCTGACGAGGTGTTTGAAGGCACAGTGGCCCAAGTTCGTTTAGGTGAGAAAAGCAGTTCAACCACTACCAGTTCTGTGGTAACCTATGAGGTAGTTATTACAGCTCCTAATCCTGATTTGAAACTAAAACCAAGATTGACAGCTAATGTTACTATCTATAAACAAGAGAAAAAGGATGTGGTAGTAGTGCCAAGCCGGGCGCTACGTTTCACGCCCAATCCAAGCAATGCAAAGGGTTATGTAGTGAACAATATCGATGCTCCTCAGAAAGTATGGACTTTGCAAGGCAACGTATTTACAGCACATGCAGTGACAACCGGATTAAGTGGGAACCAAATGACTGAAGTAAACGGCATAGACGAAGGTACTGAAGTCGTGGTTGAAGCACAGCAAATCCAGCAAGATATGCCGTTCGGTGGTCCAAGAGGTGGAGGTCCAGGCCCTGGCGGTCCAATGTAATTTAATAATTAAAAGACTATGTTATGAGTAAACCAGTTATAGAACTACAGAATGTAAAGCGCGAATTCATCGTTGGTGATGAAGTGGTGAGAGCCTTGAGAGGGGTAAGTTTCACCATCAACGAAGGTGAGTTTGTGACCATCATGGGTACATCAGGTTCGGGTAAGTCAACATTACTGAATACACTGGGTTGCCTTGACACCCCTACCAGCGGGGAGTACATTCTCGATGGAGTGCCTGTGAGAACAATGTCAAGGAGCCAGCGAGCCATCTTGAGGAACCGTAAGATTGGGTTTGTATTCCAAAACTACAACCTACTAGCCAAGACCACGGCAGTAGAAAATGTGGAACTTCCACTGATGTACAACAGTGAAGTTTCAGCCAGTGAACGCCGACGTCGTGCCATAGAAGCATTGAAGGCAGTGGGATTAGGTGACCGATTGGAGCATAAATCCAATCAAATGTCAGGTGGTCAGATGCAGCGAGTAGCCATTGCACGTGCATTGGTAAACAACCCTGCAGTAATTCTTGCCGACGAGGCAACAGGTAATTTGGATACCCGCACATCATTCGAGATTTTAGTATTATTCCAAAAGCTGCATGCTGAAGGGCGTACTATCATCTTCGTCACCCATAACCCTGAAATTGCGCAATATAGTAGCCGCACCATTACCTTAAGAGACGGCCTAATTAAGGAAGACGTTGTAAACAACAACATATTAAGTGCTGCCGAAACATTGGCTACGATTCCAATTCCAGATGAACAATAAAAAGAAGCATTATGAATTACTTAAATCTTTTCAAGATAGCCCTCAAGGCCATCTACAATAATAAGACAAGATCCCTGCTTACTATGCTGGGCATCATTATAGGTATCGCTTCAGTAATAGCCATGTTGGGATTTGGTCAAGGTACACAAGAGCAGATTACTAATGAAATCTCTTCTATGGGTTCTAATATGATTATGATCAACCCAGGTGGAGAGCGCAGAGCTGGACAGCGTATGGATGCCAGTTCCATGCAAACTCTCAAGATGGAAGATTATGAGGCCATCCGCAATGAGTGCGACCATGTTAGCTATGTAAGTCCCAGTGTATCCAGTTCAGGACAGTTGGTCGCAGGCAACAACAACTACCCTGCTTCAGTTACAGGATGTAGCGAGGATTACTTAAAAATCCGTCAATTAGAGATGGCAGAAGGCGATATGTTCACAGAGCAGGAGGTGAAGACCGCAGCTAAAGTAGTAGTATTAGGCAAAACCATTGTCGATAACCTCTTCCCATACGAAG
>Ga0247608_10007638_pt1 | contig 11047 bp, 6 predicted proteins | sample 176DNAGHGlowgp2_FD_193490 | JGI IMG/M metagenome (GOLD analysis project Ga0247608, IMG submission 193490) | Sheep rumen microbial communities from Palmerston North, Manawatu-Wanganui, New Zealand - 1766 DNA GHGlow gp2 | ecosystem: Host-associated > Mammals > Digestive system > Stomach > Rumen ... | reverse complement strand
ATAGGTATCATCGAGTTTCCAGTTTAGCGGGTTGATGCTAATAGCACCCGGCATCACCACGACATTCGTGGCGTTTTGCTCGACGTTCTGCTTGCCCTCAGTATTCCAGCTGACAATGACTCCTGTGTCAGTCTCTCCAGTCGCACATTTCAGGTGCGGGTTGTCTTTCAGCCAGTCTTTCGTGATGGAGAAGCCGATCATGTACGAGGCGACCATGCGCTTATAGTAGTCAGGGTGCTTCTTGAAGTAGCTCTTCAGGACGAGGCTATTGATGGCCGAACCTTGGCTGTGGCTTGCGATGATAAACGGACGTCCGTTGTTGTAGTTCTCAAAGTAGTAGTCAAGTGCAGCGGTGATGTCCTCGTAAGGCGTGCCGACAAGTGCCGTTCGAATGTCCCCAGTCTTGTCGTAAGCCCTTTTCAACGCCATTGCGCTGGCCTGTCGGTAATATGGCATGAACAGGTTTGTGGATTCCTCGAATGCGCTCGCCATTATTATGTGGTCATTCTTGGCACCCTGCACCATGTCGGGATTGTCGAGCACAGCGTAGTCGGGGTCGTCTTCGTTTGAACCTAGGTACTCCGTCGGGTAGATGAAGAACGTGTCGAATTCCTTAGTGATTTCTGGAATTTTATACCAACAGGATTTCTGGGAATAGTCGGGTGCGCCAGTATCCTTAGGCTCTGCCGTAGCTGAGTTGTCATTGCTGCTGCACGAAGTGAGCACTGTTGTTGTGCCGCAAATCAGGATGGCGGCAAGCATCCACTTTTTCATTTTTCTCATGATAGCATATTTATTTGTTACAATATAATTCAGGTTGTCGGCATATCTGTTTACTGCACAAAGGTAGTCAATTCCCTTTGAATTCACAATAAGCAAAAGCCGATAACTAATAAGTTTTGACGATTCGGGGATGAATTTTACGATTCAGTAAGTCGCATCCACTCCGTCGCAGTCATTCCCATCACCTTCTTGAATGCAATACTGAATGTATTGTAACTGCGGAAGCCGCTCTGATAGGCCAGTTGCTGGGCTGAAACAGGTAGGTGGTTTGCTGCTGACTGACGATAGAGGTTGACAAAATGCTGGATGCGCAGACCGTTGATATAGGCATTGTAAGTGATACCCTGCGAGGCAAAGTGCTTGCTGAGGTAGGAACGGTTAATGCCAATCAATGTTGCAAGTTGGGAAATGGTGATATCGTATTGCAAATAGAGTCGCGGTTCCTCACAATGCTGCTTCAACAAGGGGCCGATGTTCTTGGACAAGCCAAACAGCACGGTCATGGGGGCTGGCTCTTGGGTTTCACCACAGGTGACATCCCTCGTGGCCAGTGGGTCAATTTCTTGACTTTCAGGGATGCAAAGATCGCTCAGCGTCTCTACTCGCCACAAGAGATAGCAAATCAGTATGATGTTATTCACCTGAACAATGTACTTGTTGGTCAGACCGCCAATTTCAAATGTATAGATGCCGAACCCCAGCAGTATAACTGCCAGAACCACAAAACTCTGCCACACCTCCTTGTGCTCCAGGTCGGCATAGTTGTCGCGCAGCCAGCACCCATAAAGTCTGACCTCGCGTACCATATATATTATTATGACAATACCCAACAAAAGCATATAGGCATTAAACATCAGCAAAAGGACTTCACTATGGGTGGCAAGGTTCAAGGATAATAATACGACTAAAGGTACAACCATCGCGAAAGCAAGCCATAGCGGTCGCCTGCGGTCTTGCAGCATAGTCAACAAAATGACTATCGCCAAAGGAAAAGTAGTCATGCAGTCGAGAATTGCGCCAATATCATAGCACAGCATCTTAGCATCGCTTGAGGTAAGATAAATGCCCGGCATATACCACAAGTGGCTCAGAAACATGGCTGCAAAGAAAACACCAGTCCATCGGCGCAAACGTATTGGCGACGTAATGCTGGGGGCAAAGGCGTTGCCTCGGCGAAATAGCAAATAGCAGCTGGCAATCAGATTCAAGACTGCCACTACTGCATAAAGCATCATATAGAGTACATCTCCCTGAAACTCTTGGTCGTACATGATTGATGAACGCTAAATCTTTTGAATTCTTGTCATTGATCTTAAATACGATTTCGTTGCAAAGGTACTAAAATTGTGGGAGTAATTGGCATTTCCGACCCTCCTTTTTATTTTTATTGGCTAAAAGATGGCCTCCATATAAGAATTGTAACCAGAGAATATACTTTTAGCGAATAAACTCCCTGCTACCATAAGACAACATTTTGTCAAATACTATTACCGAAATGTTGTTATCGAAAATTTATCTTCATTTCTTTTTATTCAAAATTGGTTCAAGCCGTCACTTTCTATGTTAACCTATTGTATTTCCTTTAGTTAACTTGTGATGGCATGCTTTATAAGCCATCACTTTGCCGTCACAATTGATGAAATATTGACAAAACTTGCCGTAAAATTGATTGGAATATCCTGTAAACCCATGATAACATGGCAGTTGTCCTATCACATAAATAGTCTGAACTGATAGTTTAGGCTAAGTAAACTAACAGTTTAGTATAAGTAAACTGACAGTTTAGACTGTGTAAACTGTGTTAAACACCTATCATTTATGTCGTTTTTAAGACTTTAAAAGTTGTCGAAACAGTCAGAAAAATTCCGAATCTCGGCCAACAGTGATGGCTATATGACGGTTGAAAAGATATGCCATCACCGTATAATGTGCAGAAATACAGCAAGTTAAGTGTGGTTGTGACGGCTAAATTGATTTTTGAGACCTTTTTGTATTATAATGTCCACATGCACATTTTGGTTCATTTCTACTTTACAATAGAGAACATATTTCCTGAAACTGCAAAGGAAAAGGAAATATTTTTGTGGTTTTTGCTTGGATGGATTAAAAATATTGTGTATATTTGCACTCGAAAGCGAAATTCTAATTGTTAAGTCTATGGGAAAGAAGAAAGGTGGAAAACGGTTAGGGAAGAAGCAAGTCAGCGAACTGCTGCAGAACCTCTTCCAGCACAATCCGAACGAGACGTTCTCGTTCAAGCAGATATTCAGGGCACTCAAGCTTGACACGCACCCGCTGAAGATGCTCGCCATCGACGTGATGGAGGAGATGGCGTGGGACGACTTTCTGTCGAAGGTCAGCGAGACCTCCTACCGCCTGAACCTGAAGACACAGGTGCAGGAGGGCGTGTTCCGTCGCAAGGCTTCAGGCCGCAACTCGTTCCAGCCCGATGATGGCGGCACGCCAGTCTTCGTGGCCGAGCGCAACTCGATGTCGGCGATGGACGGCGACCGCGTGAAGGTCTCTTATATGGCCCGTCGCGACAAGCATATCAAGGAGGCGATGGTCATAGAGATCGTCAAGCGTGCACACGACCAGATTGTAGGAAAGCTGCGCGTCGAAAAGGACTGGGCTTTCCTCATCCCACAGGACTCAACCTTCGTCCACGACATCATCATCCCCAAGCGTAAGCTGAAGGGTGGAAAGACCGACGACAAGGCTGTGGTGAAGGTGGTCCAGTGGCCTGATGCAGAGCATAAGAACATCATCGGCTCCGTAGTCGACATCCTCGGCAAGACGGGTGAGAACAATGCCGAGATGCACGCCATCCTCGCCCAGTACAACCTGCCTTATAAGTATCCGAAGAACGTGGAGGAGGCCGCAGAGAAGATCGATCCAGGCATCACGCCTCAGGAGATAGCCCGCCGTGAGGACTTCCGTGACGTCTTCACTTGCACCATCGACCCCAAGGATGCCAAGGACTTCGACGATGCGCTTAGTATTCGGAGGTACGCCCCGACATTATGGGAGGTCGGCGTGCATATCGCTGATGTATCCCACTACGTGAAAGAAGGCTCCATCATCGACAAGGAGGGCTACAATCGCGCCACGAGTGTCTATCTCGTAGACCGCACGATCCCCATGCTCCCTGAGCGTCTTTGCAATTTCATCTGTTCCCTCCGTCCCAATGAGGAGAAACTGTGTTACAGCGTCATCTTCATCCTCGACGAAGAGGCGAACATCAAGAAGTGGCACCTTGCACATACTGTTATCAAGAGTGACCGCCGCTATGCCTACGAGGAAGTGCAGCATATATTGGAGGACAATGGCGTTATAGACGGCACGGGCGAACCCGCACCTCCCGCTACGAAGAAGAATCCCTATAAGGGGGACTATGCCAGCGAGCTCATCACCCTCGATGCCCTCGCCAAGAAGCTGCGTGCTGCCCGATTCAAGAACGGAAGCGTGAAGTTCGACCGTGAGGAGCTCCACTTCGACATCGACGAGAAAGGAAAGCCTATTCGCGCCTACTTCAAGACCTCGAAGGACGCCAATAAGCTCATCGAGGAGTTCATGCTGTTGGCCAACAAGACCGTAGCCGAGTCGATAGGTCGTGTGAAGAAGGGCGTAAAGGCCAAGACGCTGCCCTATCGTGTCCACGACCAACCCGATCCGCAGAAGCTCGAGAATCTGCGCCAGTTCGTGTCGAAGTTCGGCTATAAGGTGAAGACCAGCGGCACGAAGGGCGCCATCACCAAGTCGCTCAATGCCCTGATGGCCGATGCCGAAGGCACCCGTGAGCAGAATGCCATTGAGACCGTCGCCCTGCGGGCCATGATGAAGGCCAAATACAGTGTGCATAATATCGGGCACTATGGACTCGCCTTCGACTACTACACTCATTTTACCTCGCCCATCCGCCGTTATCCCGACATGATGGTGCACCGCTTGTTGACGAAGTATCAGGATGGCGGACGCTCTGCCAACAAAGACAAGTACGAGGAGTTCTGTGAGCATTGCAGCGATATGGAACAGGTGGCGCAGAATGCCGAGCGCGACTCCATCAAGTACAAGATGGTGGAGTTTATGGCCGACAAGATCGGCAACACCTACGATGCCCACATCTCAGGTCTCACCTCCTATGGCATCTATGCACAGATAGACGAGACCCATTGCGAGGGTATGATCCCCATTCGTGACCTCGGCAACGACTATTACGACTTCGACGAGAAGAACTTCGTCATCGTGGGTCGCCGTCATCACACGAAGTATCAGTTGGGCGATCCCATCCGCATCCAGGTGGCTCGTGCGAACCTTGAGCGCAAGCAGCTCGACTTCACCGTCGCCGACGATTAGGGAATCTCGGTTCCTCTTACCTCGCGCGTTCCTTATATTATTTCGCCTGCGAGGATATGTTAAAAAGCATATGATCTGAATAAAAATCCCGATACTTATTTGGTGGTTATCGGGATTTTTGCTTATCTTTGCAGCGTAATTTTAAAACATGAGAACCAAGTAAAACGTATCACAAAACTCAGTAACACTTTTGCACCAGCCAAACCAAGGCTGGCGGGATCGTACGCTCTTTGACATTTTGGTACAAGAATGGTGTTTTGTGATAGGAACTACGTGTATAGTTTCTGTGAACCTTACTGGACAGCGGTATCAGACCGTTGCCCAAATGACACTTGCGCCCTATGACACGGGGCATTTGACACCTTTATACAAAAACCCAAAAGATTTCTTTATTTATGAAGAATGACAATCCACAGCATGATGATGATTTTGAAAAGCTGCTCCAGGACTTTGTCGACGATGTGCTGGACTACGATGATGAAGCCGACCTGGAGCCCATGGACACCCATGATGAGCATGAAGAGCCTGATGAGGCTGACATGTCTGGAATGCCCTTTCCGAAACCTGTCGACGATAGGGTGGCAGACGTACTGATGAAGTCTGGCTATGAAAAACCGCAATGGATTGATGATGTGACCTCCATCAGTGTGGAGGTGATGCCTGGCTGCGAGAAGGGAGTGTACTGCGAGGGCCCCGTAGCCGTTACCTTGAGGGCGAGGTCAGGTGCTGCATTGAGGAACCACCGCTTCTCCTGTTATGTCTATACCGATACCTACTATCCGATGTGCGCCAGCGATGCCAGCGAAGCCGACTGCGAGGAGAAGCACACCAAGCGCAAGGCTTTCTATGTCTTCTCCAGTCTGAACATCTGGCTGCCCGGAAAGTACATCCTTTTTGTCGTCGGCCCTGACGAAAGCCTTGTGCGCGTCGACTTTGCCCTCGATGACCTTCTGAATGTCAAGGCCGGAAAGCCTGTCTCCTGCCACAGTTTCGGCATTGAGCACACGCTGACCTCCTGCATGCAGACGATCGAGACAGAATGGGGCATGGTGGCTCGACAGCCTGGCATGGCCCAGTTCCGACAGAAGATGATGCAGGAGCGGCAGATGCTCCTATACAATGAGTTCCGCAAGGAACTTGGAGAGGAACCCTTCCAGCCCGAAGGCAACCTGATCATCTATACCCGCAACAACGACGTGACGACAGGAATCCTCAAACTGTTCCAGCGAAACATCCTGTCCGACTACACTCTCAACTGCATCGACTGCGCCACCCTCTTCGACGTCTCGCGCAACAATCCCTACGAGATGCTGCCCGAGGAGATTTACGAGTGCGACATGAAGATTCTCTGCCTGACCCACCTCAGCGAACTCACGGGAGCCAGCGGCAAGGTGATCATGCGGAAGGTCATCGATAAGGTGCGCAACTCCTACGGCAAGACCTTCCTCTGGCTCTGCGGCTCACGACAGGAGACAGACCAGCTGATGGAACTCTTCCCCTCGCTGCGACAACTCTTCCACAGCAGGAGCATCATCGAGCAAGAACCCTATACCGCCTTCGACCTCGTGCAGGTCTTCTACCGTGAGCTCCTCGTCAGCAGCCTCACACCCTCCACCGCCACGAAAGACCGTCTCTCACGCACCATCCTCCAAGGGTGGGAGCAGGGCGCACTCGCCGGCTGGTCGCGCGACGACATCCGCCGCTTCATCGCCGAGGAAGTGAGACCAAGGTTCCTACAGCGAGCCATCCCCCTCATGGAGAACGACGAAACCACGCAACTGCAGGAAGAGGATGTCCCCTTCGACAAGCTCACCAGCAAGGGCTCACCCTTCGAGGAGAGTATGCGCGAACTGCGTGAGATGATCGGACTCGACAACGTGAAACAGGGCATACAGTCGATGGCCAACCAGACGCGCCTCTTCCAGGAGCGCAGCCGCAGGGGGCTCAATAACAGCGAGGAACAAGTCTACCACTGTGTCTTCACTGGTAACCCCGGCACTGGCAAGACCACTGTCGCCCGCAAGCTCGGACGAATCTACCATTCTCTCGGACTCCTCTCCAAAGGAGAGGTCATCGCTGTTGACCGTACACGACTCGTGGGACAGTATATCGGACAGACGGAGGAAAATATGAAAGGTGTCCTCGAGGAGGCCAAGGGCAATGTGCTTTTCATCGACGAGGCCTACAACCTCGACGTCGGCAGCGAGGACAAAAAGGATTTCGGCGGTCGTGTGCTCGACTCGTTGCTCACCGTCCTCACGCAGCCCAACCCTGATATGCTCATCGTCTTAGCGGGCTACACCCTCGAGATGGAAGCCATGCTGAACTCCAACCCTGGGCTCAACAGCCGCTTCCCCTATCGTTACCAGTTCGACGACTACGACGCCGTCCAGTTGATGGAGATTGCCATGCGACTCTTCAAACGCGACGACTATATCCTCACCTCCGAGGCCGCCAAGGAACTGCGCAGTGCCATCGACCAGGCCTTGAAGACGAAGGACCAGCACTTCGGCAATGCCCGTTGGATAGAGCAACTCGTCCGCAACGGCATCATCCCCGCTATGGCCGATCGTGTCATCTCGACAGAGAGCACAGACTTCCAGCGCATCGAAGCCTCCGATGTCACGAAGGCCTTCGAACGTTTCCGTCCCAAAGCCGCCACGCAGAAGCCCCACCACAAAGTGGTGTCGGGCTTCTGCGCCTGACAGCGCCTATGTAGTGAGGATTTTGCGGGTCTTGTTGCGGCCAATGTTAATGAGGCGCTCGGACTTGTCGTAGTCGAAGCTGCCATAGCGGCTCATCTGGATGTCGATGAGAATGTCGGGCTTCGCTAGCTGTGCCATCAGCAGGGAGTTCTGGCGGATCATAATCGAACTGGTACGTGAGAGCAGTGTGTAGTAGTTGAACTCAATGTTGTCGGGGATGATTATGTCGAGCAGCTTCGCTTTGAGCGACTTGTCCTGCTTCTGTTTCTCTGCTTGTTTCTGCATTTTCTCCCACTGGGCCTTGTAGTCGTGGCCGCTGACATCCACCCCGACAAGGAGGTCGCCCTCGTGGCGCTGGACACGGTTCATGGGGATGGGATTGACCACACCGCCGTCGATCAGTATCATCCCGTCGCGACGGACAGGCTCGTAGAAGGTGGGCAGGGAGATGCTGGCGCGGATGGCCTCAAACAGACTGCCCTTGTCAATGACCACCTCGCGTCCGGAGATCCAGTCGGTGGCGACGGCACAATAGGGAATGGGCAGGTCTTCAATGGGTACGTCGGGTACAAATTCCATGATGGCCTTGATGATGCGGGTGCCCTTGACGAGATGATTGAGACTGAGCGAGAAATCTGTCAGTTCCAGCATCTTCTTCCTGTCGATGGTCTTCATCCAGTCGCGGAACTCCTCCAGCTTGCCGGCGGCATAGACACCGCCTATGAGGGCACCCATCGAACAGCCGGCGATGGAGGTGATGTGGTAGCCTTGCGACTCCAGTTCCTCAATCGCGCCGATATGTGCCAATCCACGGGCCCCACCGCTCGACAATGCCAGTGCTATATTTTTCATGTCTTTAATTATTCTGTCTGCAAAGGTACGAAAAAAATGGATAATGGATAATGGAAAATGGATAATTTTACGTGGCGGAAGCAAATTATTCACTTTTCACTATTCACTTTTCACTTAAAATAAGTATCTTTGTCCCCGCAAACTAATCAACCATGATTCGGTATACAAGGAAAGAGGAGATCTGGAATGCAGCGTCGCACGGTGGGGGAATCCTGCTGGGTGTGGTGTTCGGCATCATTTTCCTTGTGTGGTGTTTCCAGAGTGATAACAACTGGGCGAGGCTGGGGGTAATCCTCTATCTGTTTGGCATGCTGGCGTCGTATATCGCATCGACGCTGTATCACTCGATGAAACACCATTCGAAGTGGAAGGAGCGGTTACGCAAATGGGACCATGCTGCCATCTACTGGCATATCGCAGGCTCGTACTCGCCCCTGACGCTGGTGGCCCTACGAAAGGCGGCAGCAAATTATTCACTTTTCACTTTTCACTTTTCACTTAATTGGGGCTGGGCACTGTTCGTGTTTGTCTGGGCCTGCGCTATTGCGGGAACGATTATCAGTTTCATCCGCTTGAAGGAACATTCAAACGTTGAGACGTTTTGTTTCGTGGGCATGGGGCTGAGCATCCTTGTGGCCTTCAAGCCGCTGATGGACTCGGTGTCGGCTGCTGCCGTCATCTGGCTCATCGCCGAGGGTGTCAGCTACATCACGGGTGCGGTGTTTTATTCCTTCAATAAAACGAAGTACATGCACTCTGTGTTCCATTTCTTCGTCTTGGCAGGCTCTGTCTGTCATATCATCGCCGTCTGGGACGTGCTGATGGAGTATCTTTAATAGTACAGTTTCTTATTCTGGCTGGTTGTATTGCAGGGGCCAAAGGGCATGGAGAGTGGTAGTGATACCCTGTGGCAGACGGATGGAAAACAGATACTCTTGATTTCTGATCCAACGATAATGCAGGAACTGCTCGAAGGTGAGGGGTTGGCCGTTGACGCTCTCAATGATGCAGTTAGGGCGGAAGCCCGCTACCCACGCCTTGCTGTCCTGCATGACCATCCCAACCATTGCCAGCCCTTTGCGCTCTACAATGACGATGTCGTGCAGACGGTTGGCGACAGTGACGGAGGGTATGCCGTCGTAGGGCTGGAACACAAGCAGACGACGGAAGGGGTTGATAACCACGGCTCCATACTTGAGCAGACGGGCTCCAAAGTGGGAGCCGCCGTTGATGGTGGTACAATGGACGTCGTGGAAGGGAAAGTTGCCCCAGAGTAGCCGCTGAAGTGATAGTAGTGTGATCAGTCCGGAGCGTTCTGTGCCGAAGTGGCCAATGGCATGACTACCATAAGTGGTGCCCTCTATCTGATCCGAAATCTCAGGGTGCCGGCTCCTTATCTGTGCGAACCTGTTGGAATTGATGGCGTAGGGCAGGGGACTACCGGTGTCGAAGAGTACCTCGTCGTCGATGCCGGCGAAGGGGCTGATCTTGATATATGGAACATGTTTGCGAAGCTTGTACTTCAGGGCTTCGCCAGGGGTGTAGGCATAGTGGTCGCGACGATCTGTGAGTGTGAGCTGATGCTCCCGCACGTCGATGCGGGCGGCAATGCCTTTGTTGAACAACGCGAAGCCGATGATGCCGTCTTCACCACGCCGCACAATGTTTCGGTGCATGCGCTGCACCTTGTAACCGCTGATGGTAAGTGACTCCAGACGGAAGGGCGGCAGCTGGACGGTCTGCATCTGACGGATGTGCCCTGCGGCATCCTCCGACTCTATAGTGCCGAGAGTTCTGACCCCTGGCAGCTGAACATCGTCATACAGGATTCCCTGACTGGAGCCTGTATCGAGCTTGAAACGACAGAGGCGCCCGTTGAAATCGAGGGTGACGTAGAGCTGTCCACGTTCCACCTCGATGGGGACTGCCATCAGGAAATCACGCTCTGACACGAAGAAGTCCGTGTCGTAGCGTTTCATCTGTCCATTGCCATAGGCAGTCGTCAGGACGAACAGCACTAGCAGCAACCATCGTAGCGTCACCGTTAAAATAATAATCTGTTATCAGCGCAAAGATATGGAATTATTCTGATTCAGCCAAGTAAAATCGAAAAAAACTGCAAATTGTTTTGTTATCCCGTTGAAAAACAGTAATTTTGCACGCAAATTTGCAAATTGAGAATAAAATGGCTTATACACGTATGACTGCCGCAGAGGCTGCGGCGCTGATTAAGAATGGCGACCATATCGCCATGAGTGGCTTTACACCTGCAGGTGTGGCCAAGGCAACAACGAAAGAACTGGCAAAGTATGCCATAGCCGAGCATGAGGCTGGCCGCGAGTTCAAGGTGG
>Ga0247608_10007637_pt1 | contig 11048 bp, 13 predicted proteins | sample 176DNAGHGlowgp2_FD_193490 | JGI IMG/M metagenome (GOLD analysis project Ga0247608, IMG submission 193490) | Sheep rumen microbial communities from Palmerston North, Manawatu-Wanganui, New Zealand - 1766 DNA GHGlow gp2 | ecosystem: Host-associated > Mammals > Digestive system > Stomach > Rumen ... | reverse complement strand
ATGTTTCATAATCCGGCGATTCAAGAACCTGATAACTCATGGATAAAAAATCAGGATTTAATTTAGAGCGCATAGTATCAAGCTCTAAATCAATATTAAAATCTTCTTCCCCGTAAAAAAAGTAAACTGCCATAGAATAATTATACTACATAAAAACTAATTCTCTCCTATCCGATAAAACAATCCGAATAAGGAGAGAATTAAAGTATTTATTACAGCTGTCAAGAGATTTCGGAACAGATTTTACATACACATACTATTCCGCACAAGGTTTGTTACGCATTAATCAGCTCTTCAGAAGGAGAATACTTGGCTGATTTTGATACCACACCATAACAAACACTTGTTAATCTTTTATTTAAAGCAAGCATTGTCTTAAAGTTTGATGCAGATGCGTTCATTGCATACATCATTTGATCTGCACTTACTTTTGACACCAAAGCATCTTCATCGTGATTATCAACTTGTGAATTTGAATACTTTTCAACTAATAACTTGTCAATAAATTCTCTTGCGCCGATTGCCATAATAAATACTCCTTATAAATCTTATGTGATACTCTCTTTTTTTAAGAAAAAAATAAATAAGCTTTTATTCTGATTCTCTCTTATTTATTTCTTATGTATATATAAAGTATATTTTTTTTAAGAAATTGCCTTTTTTTGCATGTAAAATTTACAAAACTTTACAATTCGGCAAATTTTAGGTTATAATTGAATTACTAATCCGATTTTGTTGACAAAAGACAGAATTAAATATAGTATTGAATATAAGAAAGGGTGCTTTAATAATGTATAAACGATGGTATGATGTAGACCCTACAATAAGTTTAGCAGTAAGTCTGATGCGTAATTCAAATATTATGACTCAGTATAAATGTGCTGACATAATAATTCAAAGCTCTAAAGATAACGGCATTGATTTATCGGAAAATATTCTTACGGATGCTTTCACATATGTTTTAAGACGTTGGTATGATACAGACCAAAAAATTGCCGAATCTTTTGAATATTTAAAACTGCTTCCCGAAGACGTGCAAAAAGATGTTGCACTCAAAATTATTAACTTTTTAACCGGTGAAGAAAATAAATGATAGATTGTTTTTTGCAAGTTATAACAAATCCGACATTGCTTTCTATTTTTTTGTTGTGTTTTCTTTGTCTGAGAAAGATTAATGTACTTCTTGCAATAATAATTTCAACTATTACGGCAGGTTTATTATCAGGCATGGATATTAAACACATTATGGATGTTTTTATCTCAGGCATGGGCGGGAACTCAGAAACGGCTCTAAGCTATATCCTGCTTGGTGCTTTTGCTGCGACAATGGCTCATTCGGGATTTACGGATGTTATATCCGATAAAATTGCCGGAATTGTTTCAGGGAAAAAACTGATATTGCTTTCCATTTTGGGTTTAATAGCAATGGCTTCTCAAAATATAATTCCTATTCATATAGCATTCATACCAATTATAATTCCGCCATTGTTAAGTGTTATGAACAGTATTAAGTTGGACAGACGTGCGGTTGCCTGTGTACTTGCCTTCGGCTTAAAAATGCCGTACATTACGTTACCCGTCGGGTTCGGTTTAATTTTTCAAAACCTGATTGCCGATAATATGGTACAAAACGGAGTAAACGTATTAAGAAATGATATTTGGAAATCAACTTTGATACTTGGTTTGGGTATGCTTGTCGGTTTACTTATTGCGGTATTTGTTTCATACAGAAAACCGAGAGAGTACGAAAACAAAAACATAGTTAATACAAATAATAAAGAGTCAAAATTTTTACCTTCACATTGGTTTATTATAATAGCTGCTATCGCAACTTTCATAGTACAGCTTTTAACAAAATCACTTCCGCTTGGAGCCTTGGTAGGTTTGGGAATTATATTCTCATGTAAAGTTCTTCCAAAAGAAAAAACCGACCATATGATGAATGAAGGAATTTATATGATGGGATATGTTGCATTTGTAATGCTTGTTGCGGCAGGATTTGCCTCCGTACTTAAAGAAACAGGTTCAATAGAAGCCCTTGTAAATAATATGCTTATTTATTTACCGCAAAATTTAATTTTAACCTCATTAATAATATTAATATTGGGACTTTTTATAACAATCGGAATAGGAACGTCCTTCGGTACGATACCTATTATTGCGGTTCTGTTTGTTCCTGCCTGTGTTAAAGCAGGATTTAACCCGCAGCAAATTATTGTTTTAATAGCGGCAGCCGCAGCTTTGGGCGATGCAGGCTCTCCGGCATCAGATACAACACTCGGCCCGACTTCAGGCTTAAATGCTGACGGACAACACAATCATATTTTCGATACATGTATCCCGACATTTTTACACTTTAACATTGCACTCATCGTATTTGCATTAATAGGGGTATGGATTTTAAGGTAGTAAATAAATGTAACAAATTACACTTATTGATGTTACAAATTTTATCTTTATTGTACAATTTACTTTGTGGGAAATAAGTTTGTTTATCCCAGAGGTGATTAATGTTTAACGAAATTAAAACACATGAGATTACGGTTGATATTGTTATTTTAACAATAAGGAATGATGCTCTCAATGTTTTGCTGGTAAAAAGAAACAACGAACCGTTCAAAGACAAATGGGCAATCCCCGGCGGTTATGTAAGAATGTCAGAGAACCTTGACGAAGCAGCAATGAGAGTTTTAAAAGAAAAGACAAATGTTGAAAACATTTATCTTGAACAACTTTACACATTCGGCGACCCTCTAAGACACCCCGTTTCGAGAGTTATTACTTGTGCTTATTTTGCTCTTATTCGTTCAGAGGATGTTGAAGTTGTTACATCTGACGACCTTGCTTGGCATAAAGTTTCAAACCTTCCGCCTTTGGCTTTTGACCACAAGGAAATTATCGAATACTCTCTGAAAAGAACTCGTGAAAGATTAGAGATGTGTCCTGTTGCATATCAGCTTTTAAATGAAAAATTCACATTAACGGAAATGCAAAAAGCTTATGAAATGATTATGGAAAAGAAGCTTGATAAACGAAACTTCCGTAAAAAAGTTATTACAACTGACGGATTAAGAGAATTAAATGAATTCTCAAAATCTTCATCAAAAAGACCTGCAAGATTGTACACTTTTGACAACATTAAACTTAATTCAAAACGTGCACATTTTATTAAAAAGGAGAAAAAATGTTAAAATTTCTTTGGATAACAATGGTTATATCAGCTATTTTAATGATAGTTTTAATACTTATGCACTCACCTAAAGGCGACGGAATCGCAGGGATTGGAAGTGCAGCCCAAATGTTTTCTTCACAAAAAAGTGCCGAAAAAGGACTTAATAAATTAACAGGAATCGTTGCACTTGTATTTATTGTATGTGTATTTATACTTGGATTTGGTTTGGTACACTAAAAATAAATTAAGTATTATAAATTTAATGGAGTACATATCGTGAAAATTAATACTATACAAAACAATACGGCTTTTGGTGCAATAAAACCGACACAAAAAGCAGAGAGTATTTTATTTGACAGACTAAAAAAGCCTGTTTGGAATTTGGAATACAAAGATACTGTAATAGCACAGGAAAAAAATAATATTGATATTTTATTAGACGGAGGCAAATATAATCGTTTAGAAGCAGTATTTCGTTCTCCTAAAGGTTTGATGATAAAAGAAAAAGAAAATTACTTCTCAAGTATTCTTAAATTAAATCCCATGAAATTTATACAAAAAATGTGTAAAAAAGCTAATGACCTTAACACTTAGTATAATAAATAGAATGTATTTTTATTGTTATTCTTAACATGAATTTTAACATTAAGTATACAAATTTTATAATATATGGTAAGATATTATCATAGTAGTAGATAATAAATTTTTGATGATATATGCGATAGAAAAGATTATTAAGAGAATATTAGTAGTTGTCGGGTAGGTTATATGTACCCGAATATCGTGTATATATAAAAAATAGAAAGAGAAAAGGTGCCGCATGAACGGAATGCTGACAGCTGCAATTGTAGTAACCGTAATTTTGGTTGCTATTATTGTTGTGCTTGGGGTAAAATACAGAGACCTCAAAACCCAAACTGATATTGCAAAAAAAGACTTGCAAGAACGCGAATCAATTATGCAGAAAGAAGCTCTTATAAAAGCAAAAGAAGCTTTGCATAATGAAAGAGAACAATTAAACGAAGATGAAAGAGAACGCAGAAGAGAATTTGCGCAGATAGAAAACAAATTAAACAAAAGAGAAGATTTGCTTGAAAATAAAATTCAAGAAGTTACCGATAAGCAGGCAGAATTAGACAAAATGAAAGACCAGCTTATTGAAAAAGAAGATTTTCTTGCAGAAATAGTTCAAAAACAAACAGTTGAACTTGAAAGAATTGCAGGAATGTCAACCGAAGAAGCAAAAAAGATGCTTTTAGAGCAATTAAAAAGTGATTTAGCCCAAGAACAAATGCAATTAATTCGTGAAAACGAAGCGAAAATAAGAGAAGATGCGTTAGAAAAATCAAAAGAGATTCTTTCAACCACGATGCAAAGATGTATGATGGATCAAGTGGTTGAATCCACTGTTTCGGTTGTATCACTTCCTAATGATGAAATGAAAGGAAGAATAATCGGACGTGAAGGAAGAAATATCAGAACCTTAGAAACTTTAACAGGTGTTGATTTAATTATTGATGACACTCCGGAAGCTGTTGTCCTTTCTTCTTTTGACCCCGTCAGACGAGAAATTGCAAAGCTTGCATTGGAAAAACTTATTCAGGACGGACGTATTCACCCTGTAAGAATTGAAGAAACAGTTGAAAAAGCTAAAGAAGAAGTTGAAAAGAAAATCATGAAGGAGGGTGAAAATGCCGCTCTTGATATGGGAATTATGGGCTTAAATAAAGAGCTTATTAAAAACCTCGGACGTTTGTATTACAGAACAAGTTACGGTCAAAATGTTCTCAAACACTCTCTTGAAGTAGGTCATATTGCAGGCATGCTCGCAGCCGAACTCGGTGCGAATGTTAATATAGCAAAACGAGCAGGATTGCTTCACGATATAGGAAAAGCCGTTGACCAAACACAAGAAGGAACACATATTCAACTTGGGGTTGAGCTTGCTTCAAGATACGGTGAAAAACAAGAAGTTATCCACGCAATAGAAGCACACCACGACGATGTTACCGCAAATACAATAGAAGCAGTTTTAGTAAAACTTGCAGATGCAATATCAGCAGGACGTCCCGGAGCAAGACGTGATACATTAGAGATATACATTAAGAGATTACAAAAAATAGAAGAAATTGTTAACAGTTATGAAGGTATAAAACAATCATTTGCAGTTCAAGCCGGTCGTGAAGTTCGTGTAATTGTTCAATCGGAAATGTTTGATGATTTAGCTTCACAAAAACTAGCAAGAGATATTGCAAAGAAAATAGAAGATGAACTTGATTATCCGGGACAAATAAAAGTTACGGTAGTAAGAGAGTTCAGAACAACAGAGATAGCAAAATAGTTAAAAAGTGTAAAGTGGAAAATGGAAAGTTTAAAGTTATTTAAAATAATTATTATAACTACTTTCCACTTTCAACTTTCAACTTTCCACAAAAGACATGAATAAAACAAATGAATGTATAAAGTTAATATTTTTAGGCGACATAACCGGCAGACAGGGCAGGACTGCCGTGATGTCGTATATTGCTTCTTTAGAAGAAAAACCTGATTTTATTATTGCTAATATCGAAAATGCTTCTCACGGCTTCGGTTTAACAAAGAAAAATTACGAAGATTTGTCTGCATCAGGAATAAACTGTTTTACTTCTGGCAATCATATTTGGGACAAAAAAGATATTTATGAATATATTGATGAAGCTAAAAATCTTGTCAGACCGATTAATTATCCTGTAGGGACACGAGGAGTCGGAGTTCAAATCTTTGAAGTTAAAGGTCAAAAACTTGCTGTTTTGAATGTTCTCGGTCGAGTATTTATGCCTCCGATTGATTCTCCATGGCAAGTAGTACCTGAAGAAATTAAAAAACTTCAAGAAGAAGGAGTTGAACATATTATAGTTGATTTTCATGCGGAGGCTACCGCTGAAAAAATATGCTTCTCAAAATATTTGGCGCATACATTTAATACGGAAGAAAATGCTCTTATTAAAGGCTTTTTCGGGACACATACACACGTTCAAACTGCAGATGAGCAAATTTATAAAGGAATGGCATACATTACAGATACCGGTTTTTGCGGAGCAGTCGATAGTGTTATAGGAATGGAATTTGAAACTTCTATGAGAAGATTATCCACAAGCCTTCCCGAAAGATATGAGATATCAGAGAGTCCGATTGCGCAGATTAACGGTGTTGAAGTTCTTATTGATAGGACAAAAGCAACACAAATAAAAAGAATTAATGTTACAATTGATAATAAAAAAGGGGCAAATTATGAATAGACAATCTATCATAATACAACAAGGAGGTGTGGAATGAAGGGCGATTTTCACATACACACCTACTATTCCGACGGAGTTTTTTCACCGGAAAAAATTGTAGACCTTGCCGTTGAAGCAGGGTTGGAGGTTATTGCACTCACAGACCACGATAACGTTTTATCATACGGTGTTGCACAAGATTACATTAATTCTAAGAACCTAGACATCAAGCTTATCCCGGGGATTGAAGTTAATACTTTATACAAGGATTATGAAGTTCATATATTGGGATACTACCCTGATGCTACAAAATCCGATTTTAAAGCAATGCTAAAAGCACAACAACAGGCTCGTATAAAACAAACAAAAGAGATTTTAAGACTTTTGGCTAAAAAAGAAGGAATAAAAATTAATTTTGAAGATGTGAAAGATATGGTTGCAGAAGGCGGAAGTATCGGTCGTCCTCATATTGCAAAAGCCATAACAAATGTAGGCGGAACAAGTAATGTAATGGAAGCATACAGCAAGTACATTCATAAAGATTCACCTGTATATATTGAACGTAAAACAGTTTCACCGTTTGATGCGGTTGAAGTTATTTATGATTCCGGCGGAATTCCTGTCATTGCTCACCCTTACGATATTGATATAGCGGAAAAGCTTATAAAAGAGCTTATGAACTGCGGTCTTAGGGGTATTGAAGCATATCACAGAAAACACTCACCCGCAATTATTGAATATTTTTCCACTCTTGCTGAAAACCTCGGACTTATAGTAACAGGAGGTTCAGATTTTCACGCACCAAACATAATGAACGGACAAATCATTTTGGGTAAAAACTTTGTTCCCGAATGGATTTATGATGGCTTAGTTAAAGAAAAGAAAAATATCGATATGGCAGGATAGAATTAAGTAAAAATGGAAAATTAAAAATGAATAGAATAAAAACTAAAAAAAATAATTCAAAAAATGCTTTTACTATTGTAGAAGTATCAATTCTTTTTGTAATCTTTTTAATTGTTGCTTTTTTGGTAATACCGCTTTCTTTGGATGATTCAATGCAGGCAAAAAATACTTCTAAATGGCGCAGAGTCCAAAGTGATTTTCAAAACATATTCTATTCGATTAATTCTCAAAAAGGAAATGATGATTTTAATTTCGCAAAATCATTTAATCTGATAATGAACGGAGAAATACAATCCGATATTGAGCCATATAAAATAACATATTTGAACGGAGCATTTCCGAGTGAAGAATATATATTTACCGAATACAAACAAACCAATGCAAAAGCAACCGTCGCATATAAAATTTATGAGGAGCCTCAAACTAATGCATTAGGAATTATAATGTATGACGTGAACGGTTCTATAGGTCCTAACGTATGGGGAAGGGATGTATTTGGTTATAATATTTATCCTGATAGATTTGAACCCTTCTGTAAAGGTGAGCCTATGAGCAAACAAAAACAAGATTGTGCAAAATCAGGAACAGGGCTTTGTTGTTCAAATTACTACCTTAACGGAGGACGTCTGAATTAATGGTTAATATATGCGTTTTTGCATCTTCGTCAAATAATCTTGATGAACATTTTTACAAAGATGCAGCAGAACTTGGGAAACTATTGGGACAAAACGGTATGAACATCGTATACGGAGGAAGCCGTCTTGGTATGATGTATGCTTGCGCCTCGCAGGTTAAAGCAAACGGCGGTAAAATAATAGGTATTATGCCTCAAAGATTGTACGATATGGGATACGGTAATAATGAAGATTGTGATGAATTTATTTTAACTGCCGGAATGAGAGAGAGAAAAGCAAAAATGGATGAAATGTCCGAAGGTATTATTGCTCTTGCCGGTGGCTTTGGAACTCTGGAAGAACTCTCTGAAATGATTGTCCAAAAACAATTGGGGTACAACAAAAAACCAATCGTATTTTTAAATACTAACGGTTACTATAATAATTTAATAAAATTCTTTGACGACGTTATAAAATATAATTTTGCAAAAAACGGAACGCAGGAGTTATACTATATCGCACAAACACCTGAGGACTGCGTAAAGTACATAAAGGAATACAATTATAACTCGCTGAGCTATACCGGTAAATTTTAATCTTTAACCTTAACTTTTGCAAAACAAGGTTTATAAATCAAGCAATTAAAAATAAAAGAAATAAATCTAAGCATAATAATCCATTTCCTTCTTCTTTTGCATATCTTCAGCCTGTGTTTTTATTGCACGTGCCTCTGATGCAACCTTATAATCCTGATCGGACGGGTCAGAAGGTGCAAGAGCCGCTTTTACGACAATATCAGCCTGAGCAACAGTTTTATCAGGATTGTTCTTATCTAATGTCGGCATTTTTATTGGAACATGACCGGACACAGGAATACCGTCAGAATTATAATCAATAAATATTGAACCTGCCATTGAACCTGCGGCATTTTTATGAGCCAACTCATGAGCATAAATTTTGGCATACTGCCTTTTTATTAAATCCTGTTTTTCCTTGTCATCTTGCCCACTAACAGCGGTAACTTTCATAAAATCCATATACATTCACTCCTTTTACTACAGGCTTATTAATTTATCTGACATACTATAAGTTTCACTTACCCATTTACAATAGGCAGGGTAATTTATCTGACATACTGAGAGTTTCATTTACCCCTTTTACAATAGGCAGGGTAATTTATCTGACGTATTAGTTTTATTTACCCCTTCACATTATCATTATAAAGCCTTTTTCGGATTTTTCAAGTGGTTATTGAACGGATATATACAATATCATTACAAAAATTGACTCAATTCCTCTTTCAGATTAAAATTAGATTTATGAAAATAATTATTTTTGGTGCAAATGAAGTCGGGTTTTTAATCGCAAGCGAATTCTTTGCTGATAACGATATAACCGTAATAGATGAAGAAAAGAACAAAGTTGATGCTTTTAACAAACTTGATGTGGGCTTTATTTCAGGTAATGCCTCGAGCATTGAGATTTTAAAACAGGCAGGAATTAAAAATACTGATGTTTTTATAGCCTGCAATTCATCAGACGAGCTTAACATAGTTGCCTGTTTAACCGTTAAACGTTTAAGTAATGCAAAAACACTATGCTTTGTAAAAAAAGAGGAATATAAATCTTCACTCGGAATTGCAAAAAATGCAGACTATAATACGGAATTCTATATTGATAATGTAATTTGGCCTGAAGATTTGCTGACTCAGGAAATATTCAGAATAATTACAGTTGCTAAAGCTCTTGATGTTGAAAATTTTGCAGACGGTAGGGCAAGACTTTTAGAGTATAAACTTCCAAAATATTCTCCGCTTGTTAATTCTCAGGTAAAACATTGTGAATTTCCCAAAGATACATTGATTGTAGGCATAACCCGTGAGGGAGAACTGTTTATTCCAAACGGCGAAACAACACTTCTTGAAGGCGATAAAGTGATATTTATGGGACTTTCTCATGCTCTTAATATTCTTGCAGGTAAATTCTTCCACGAAAAAGAGTTTGTTAAATACGTTACAATAATCGGCGGAGGAAATGTCGGCTTAAAACTCGCAAAAACTTTGGAAACTCTGCATTTAAAACTAAAAATTATTGAAAAAGATGAAGAAAGATGCAATTATCTATCGGAAGAATTAAATAACGCACTTATAATTAACGGTGACGGAACGGATTTAGAACTTTTAAACGAAGAAGATATTGCTTCATCAGATGTTGTGGTTAACGTTACAGATAATGATGAAAAAAATCTGTTATGCTCGCTGCTTCTTAAACAACTTGGCGCACCAAGAGTAATCTCAAGAGTTACAAAAGATACAAACATAGCACTTTTTGAGCAGGTCGGAATTGATATTGCAATATCTTCAAAAACAGCCTCTCTCAATGAAATCAAAAACAGTATAAGAGATACAAATATCGGTATTTTAGCGACAGTTGATCAAGGTCAGGGTGAAGTTTTGAATATTGAACTTCCCGAAGAATTTGAAACAAAAAAACTTATGGATTTAAGACTTCCGACTAAAGCTATTTTGGGAGTAGTTCAACGCAGAAACAGAATAATTATCCCTCACGGTACAACAGAGATAATGAGCGGAGATAACGTAATAATCTTCACGACAAGCACAAATGCTCCTGTTATTAAGAAGTTTTTTGAGGGAATTTAATGAGATTAACATATTTAGCATACACGTTTAGTCTTGTCATGAAGTACTTTAGCATAGTGCTTTTGTTTCCTGCAATCATAGCACTTTGGTTTAAGGAATATACTGCAATTCATATGTTCTTAGTTGCCGCTATTTCAATAATGCTTCTTGCAAGTCTTATAAAAAGAATCGTTCCGGGTGCAAAAAATATAAAATCCATAAACGATATTAAAAAATCGGAAGGTTTAACTGTTGTTACATTTTCTTGGATTTTTGCGGGCTTGTTTGCCTCAATTCCATATTTGTTTTTCGGAATAACTCCAATAAATGCTTTATTTGAGGCTTTTTCAGGAATTACGACAACCGGTGCTACTGCACTGACTTCATTTGAATACCCTCATGCACTTTTATTTTGGCGGTCATTTACTCAATGGCTCGGAGGTATGGTATTATTGTCCTG
>Ga0247608_10007636_pt1 | contig 11048 bp, 6 predicted proteins | sample 176DNAGHGlowgp2_FD_193490 | JGI IMG/M metagenome (GOLD analysis project Ga0247608, IMG submission 193490) | Sheep rumen microbial communities from Palmerston North, Manawatu-Wanganui, New Zealand - 1766 DNA GHGlow gp2 | ecosystem: Host-associated > Mammals > Digestive system > Stomach > Rumen ... | reverse complement strand
AGAACGGTGTGCACCGGTTGGTGCGCATCTCGCCGTTCGACTCCGCGGCACGGCGCCACACGTCGTTCGCCTCCGTCTTCGCCTACCCCGTCATCAACGACGACATCGAGATCGAGGTCAGTCCGGCGGACATCTCGTGGGACACCTACCGCAGCAGCGGTCCGGGCGGTCAGAACGTCAACAAGGTGGAGACGGCCGTGCGCCTGCACCACCATCCCACGGGCATCATCATCGAGTGCCAGGTGACGCGTTCGCAGTCGCAGAACCGCGAGAAGGCCATGCAGATGCTGAAGTCGCAGCTCTACCAGATCGAGTTGGAGAAGAAGCGCGAGAAGCTCAACGAGATCGAGAGTTCCAAGAAGCGCATCGAATGGGGCAGCCAGATCCGCAGCTACGTGATGCAGCCTTACAAGTTGGTGAAGGACCTGCGCACGCAGTACGAGACCGGCAACGTCAACGCGGTGCTGGACGGCGACCTCGACGGCTTCATCAAGGCGTACCTGATGCAGTTCCATTGATAATTCATAATGTATAATTCATAATGCATAATTAATATGAAATCGCATTCCATCTTTTGGACGGTGTTTTGCCTGCTGTGTCCCGTCACGCTGCTCGCTCAGACTGGCATCCGTTATGCCGAACCCGTGTTTGAGAACACCCTGACAACCCCCGGAATCCCTTTCAGTAGCGCTGTGGGAGAAGATCAAATATTGCCCACCATATTGTACCTTGATTTCTACGAGCCCTCGGGCGACACGCTTTCTGCCCGTCCGTTAGTGATCACTGTTTTCGGAGGTGCATTTGTGGCGGGCAGCCGAGACTGGTGCGACATGGTGGAATACTGCACTCGTTTTGCCAAACACGGATATGCAGCCGCCTCCATTGATTATCGCCTGCTTCCGATACTGTCCATCAGCGCAAGTTCGCTTATCCGAAGCGCCTATATGGCCTCCCAGGATATAAGTTCCGCCATTCGCTATTTTAAGGCATATTGTCACGATTATCGAATCGACACGAACAACATATTTCTTCTGGGCAACTCCGCCGGTTCCATTGCCACGCTAAACGCAATCTTCATGTCGGACGAGGAAAGGCCTGATGAAACATTCGATTTCCCGGACTTGGGGCCAATAAACAGCTCCGGCTATCTCGAATACGCTGGTTTTTCTTCCAAGGTGACCGGCGCGGTGGCGCAGTGGGGAGGAGTGCTTGATGCTAATGTCATTGACTTTGATGAATATGTCCCTCTTTGTATGATTCATGGCACCGAGGACAATGTGGTACCCTTCGATTCTGGATATTGCTATTCCTCTCTGCCGTTACCTATTTTCCCGTATATGTACGGATCGTACGCTATCGCAGACCACCTTTCCGACCTTGGAATTGAAGACTACGAGTTTCACCCCTTCGAAGGGGAGCGACACGATTTCTATATCTCGGACAACGGTGACCTGATAATGGAAAAATTTGACCAGTGTTTTAATATCGCCCGCGATTTTTTGTACAACCATTTGGACACACATTCAACTAGCGGGGTATCCCATTATGAAACCGACAATGTCAGGATATATCCTAATCCTGCTTCTGACATTCTGATTGTTGAGCAGAGAGGGGAAGAGAAGATAGTGGATATTACGTTGTGCGACATGCAAGGGCGGATTGTGAAGGAATGCAATGCTTCCCCCGTTTCCCTCGACCGCTTGCCTTCGGGCGTGTATGTTGTGCATGTGAAGGATTCGGACGGCAGAAGATTCACCCAGAAGGTGGTCGTCAAATAGTCGTTTCCTCCTTCCCACCAACGGCACACATCCCGTCGTAGTAGAACCCGTAATGGCGCATAGCGTCGTAGATGGGTCACGGCTGGTTGTGGAAGCGGTTCGCAAAAAAAGAGTGCGTTTTCCAGAACATTTGGCACTTATTTCAAAATTTATTACTTTTGCAGCGTCAAAGTGATATCGGTTCTTTGCTTATTAATCATCCAAAATAATAGGAGCGTATAACTTTCCTTGTCTTTTGAAATTTCCACAAACCAAAAGCACAGCAAGTAGTAAAGTTGTATTGCTCACGTGTCTACGTGGGCTTTACTTTTTTGTTGTGCAAGGTCGTGGAAAACCTCAAAAGGCAAGAGAGTCGGGTCCACGTTTCCTTTTTTAAACACTCCCTTTTGGATCCGGAGGGCGTGATCTTGCCGCGTTAGCGCAGATGAGTAAAGTTATGAGAAAAAGCTTGGATTTAGGGAAAATGACAGTTCGTAATCTGCTTTTATTTGTATGTTTGCTGACTGGTTCAATCGCGATTTATGCCCAACCCAGCAATCTGCACATTTACGATGATGGATTAGAGACCGACACATCAGAACAATCATTCTATGAGGATATTAATAACTATGACATTTTTGTTGAGCCGTATGACAAGGTGATTTATATTGACACAACGTTTGATGAGTTCGGATTGAAGCATGCGTATTTTTTAAGGGGACTCATATATGCTGCTATCCCGAAGCGGAAAGATGGTAATGCTGAGCGAGAACTGGTTTTAAACCGAGTTGTATATTGGTACAAGCTACCTGTTGAAGGAAAGAATCCTACCTATTTTAACAAAATTCGCCAGGTTATTTTCCCTTTTAGTGCAAAATATCATTCTTCAGATAAGACGGAGAGTATTTTTAATGATTTTCTAAAGTCGAATTTTACAACCGATCTTGAAAGAATAGCAAAACAGTTGAGTCGGATTGATGGTGATTCCTATCTTATTAAAAAAACTCCTTTAGATAAAGAAAAAAGTGAGAGCCCCATATATTATCAAGATGAAGTAGGAGATGTTCCTCACGAAGAGTTCCGTAAAGCTAATCTTCCATATACAAAAGATAAATATAAAAAGAACTATTTCGACTCTTTACAAACGCACAAGAATTCGATAGCAACTTTTGTCAAAGACAATTATTATGTTGTGCCTCCTTACACTCTTTCTTTAATCGACGAATTTTTTGTACATTCAGAATATTGGCCCTATTTCCAAGACGAGTGCAATTTTATGCTGTCAAGTACTTCTTCCTCCAATAAGGATTACACAATGCTGAATGACAGTCTGATTTGCATGTTTCATAATTGCTATTATTTTTATTATGAGCCAGGCGCATTCTATTATGATACTGAAGGTGAAGAGTTTTTGTCATTATCCGAAGGAGGCATTGACAACAAGCTGAATTATTTGGATTCTTTACTTCTTATAACCGATAAAGGGGTTTTGAATTTGAGAATAGCCGATTATCTTCAAAATGCTTCGGACACCATTGTCTTGGTTCACAAGAATGGTGTAGTTATAAAATTGCATGAAGGATCTTTCATCGCATCGACAGATCGGGACACAATATTGCGGTACTTAAAACCGAACACCTTGTTGTATGACTATTACAAGGAGAAAAAGTATGATTCTCAACAAATCACTATCAACTCTCCTTTGACACATAGTTTTTATAGTATATGTCATAGTTTGGAGTTTGGTCCTATTGTTAGTTGGTTTGATAATCCTTCTTTATACGAAGTGGAAGATAATCGTTATAGTTCCATTTGGTTACTGAGAGATTTTGCAAATGTGTACGATAGCTATTACGATACATTATTGTTATCTGAGAAGCAACAAAGTCAGATTCGCAAAGAATATTTGAAGCTTGCTAAATTAGATGCGCAACTTCAACAGATAGAAATTCAATCCGAAACCTATTGCAAACTTCGAGACAGAAACAGCGATGAATACTTTTTCGATTCAAAACGACATTTGTATTCTTACGATGAAAAAAATGAGACTATGGTTGTCTCTCCTAAATATCGGAAAAAGGTTGAAAAAATAGAAAAAGAGAAAGAGAAGATTTCAAATAAGCTGAAAAAAATGGGTATCAGAATGCGTCCTCTCTTCTCAATCATGTAATAAAAGCCTATTCCGTTAATAATCATTATGGAACCAAGAATAGATTTTTCCGTTGACAAGACGGAAGTCGCCGCGGGCGAAATTGTTGAAATAAAGTGGAAATGCAATGGTGATGAACATTCAACAGAGCTCACCATTGACAACGGATTCAGGCAACTTACTGAAGCTGTCGGATTATCAGGCTGTAAAAAGATCCGCATCAATCGTGCGAGTACAGGAGAAGTGAATATCACATTAAGGGCCACCATTAATGGCAAAACCTACAGCAGAACCATCACCGTTGGAGTGATGGACAACCTTGAATCCGTGAATAACGCGAAAGAAATCGAGGTGTATGAAGAAACACAAGAGCAAGAGAGGCCATGGTGGAGAGACCTCATCCTTTATGCTACCTCTTTTCTGATTGCTATCCCGATTTTCCCATTTATCTATAGGCTCATTCCGGATCTCAACTGGAACGGATTTGACAGATTCTTGGAGTTCGCCTTACTCTATTTTTGTGTCGCGGCTGTCTTAAGTATACGATGGTGGTTTGACCTTGTCGCATTAGGCGTCATGTTAACAATACTGACTTTCGGTACTGTAAAAGGCAATGGTTATGGTTTCAAGCAATTGGCACAAGACTATGCCGTATATGATCATTCCCGAAAACATAAAAAAGAATTAACTAAATATGATGATAAGAAGATGGAAATCACTCCCCTGCCTGTTAATCCATTACAAGATCCGCTATACAAACGCATACAGGCTGCTGCTGATTACAAGAATCCTGTTGTCCGGAATTTTGCGGTACAACAAGCAACAGAAGAGCCGTTTGCGACCATTGGAGATTACCAGTATTCCGATGACATTCGTCAAATTGTGCATGCAATGTCCGTGTTCAAAACAATCAATGAGAATTGGAAATATGTTGATGATCCTAGGGGGTTTGAGTATAACTCAAGGGCCAGTGAAACCATTCAAAATCGTTCGCACGGTTTGTTCACAGGGGATTGTGACGATCATGCCATCCTGATGGCTGCCTGCATTCAAGCGGTTGGAGCCAAAGCACGAATTGTCCTTTCTCATGAGAATGGTGAGGGTCACGCTTATCCAGAGCTATATTTGGGTTCAAGAGACAATGCAGTAACAACTCACTATTTGATTGAAAAATTATTCCCTCAACATCGTGATAGAGAATTTGAATATCATATTGATTACAATGGTGACTACTGGTTGAATATGGATTACACGGCACCTTATCCCGGCGGAAAGTACCTTCAAAACAGAGACAGCATCGATGTAGTTATAGACATTTGAAAGCTGCGCTGCCATTCAGCAAAGCGAGTACGTCATAGCATTCCTACCTAGTATGATAGCATGGGGCATCGCAGGCCTTCCCTGCACTTGTCGAGTGTTCGTCCGTCAGTGTCAGTCAGTACGGTTTCTGCATCCAAAAAAATCGTATCTTTGCCAAATTTTAGATACAAGGTAAAGAAACGATATGCAAGAGTCTAAATTACAATCCATCGAACAGGCCATCAAGGATCTGAAGGCCGGGAAGTTCGTCATCCTGGTGGACGACGAAGAACGCGAGAACGAAGGCGATTTCATCATCGCCGCCCAACATATTGACGCCGGGAAGGTCAATTTCATGCTTACGCGCGGCCGCGGGGTGCTCTGCGTGCCCATGACGAGCGAGCGCTGCCGCGAACTCGACCTCGAGATGCAGGTCTCCAACAACACCTCCATCCACGAGACCCCCTTCACCGTCACCGTGGACCTGCTCGGACACGGCTGCACGACGGGCGTCTCCATGCACGACCGCGCCGCCTCCATCAACGCGCTGGCCGACAAATCGATGAAGGCCTCCGACTTCGGCCGCCCGGGTCACGTGAACCCCCTGCGCGCCCGTGACGGCGGTGTGCTGGTACGCGCCGGCCACACCGAAGGCACCGTCGATCTGCTGAAACTCGCCGGCCTCGAACCGGTGGGCGCCCTCATCGAAATCATCAACCCCGACGGCACCATGGCCCGCCTGCCCGAGCTGCTGCAAGTGGCCGAGGAGTACGGCATCACCATCACCAGCATCGAGAAACTCATCGAATACCGCCTGGAGAAGGAGACCCTCATCCGCCGCGAACAGGAGGTCAACCTGCCCACGCAATGGGGCGATTTCAAGCTGATTGCCTACACGCAGCTCAACAACGGCGCCACCCACCTGGCCCTCAAGAAGGGCGAATGGGAGGACGGCGAACCCGTGATGGTGCGCGTGCACTCCTCCTGTGCCACCGGCGACATCTTCGGCTCCTGCAAGTGCGACTGCGGCGAACAACTCCACCGCGCCATGGAGATGGTCGATAAGGAAGGCAAGGGTCTCGTGCTCTACATGAGCCAGGAGGGCCGTGGCATCGGACTCATCAACAAGCTGCGGGCCTACCACCTGCAGGAACTCGGCCGCGACACCGTGGAGGCCAACCTCGAACTCGGCTTCAAGGCCGACGAGCGCGACTACGGCGTGGGGGCGCAGATCCTCCGCGACCTCAAAGCCACCAACGTCCGCCTCATCACCAACAACCCCGCCAAACGCGTCGGCCTCTCCGCCCACGGCATCACCATCTCCGAAACCCTGCCCATCATCATCAAACCCAACAAAATCAACGAGGGTTACCTGAAGACCAAACAGGCGAAAATGGGACATACGTTGGGCTTCAATAACCTATAACCCATAACCTATAACCATTCTGAATGAACCACATCCGCAATTTCTGCATCATCGCCCACATCGACCACGGCAAGAGCACGTTAGCCGACCGGCTGCTGCAATATACCAAAACGGTGAACGACCGCGACTTCCAGAACCAGGTCTTAGACGACATGGATCTGGAGCGCGAGCGCGGCATCACCATCAAGAGCCACGCCATCCAGATGGAGTACGTTTACAAGGGAGAAAAATACATCCTCAACCTGATTGACACTCCCGGCCACGTGGATTTCTCCTACGAAGTGTCGCGCTCCATCGCCGCTTGCGAGGGTGCACTGCTGCTTGTCGATGCCACGCAAGGCGTTCAGGCCCAGACGATTTCCAATCTTTACCAGGCCATCGACAACGACCTGGAAATCATCCCGGTCATCAACAAGATGGACATGCCCGCCGCTATGCCCGAAGAGGTGAAAGACCAAATCATCGACATGCTCGGCTGCGACGCGGAAGACATCATCGAGGCGAGCGGCAAAACGGGGCTGGGCGTGGAGCAGATCCTGGAGGCCATCATCGAGCGCATCCCCGCCCCCAAAGGCGATCCCAACGCACCGCTGCAGGCCCTCATCTTCGACTCCATCTTCAACTCCTTCCGCGGCATCATCGCCTACTTCCGTATCTTCAACGGCACCATCCGCACGCACGAGATGGTGAAGTTCTTCGCCACCAAGCACGAATACGACGCCGACGAAATCGGCATCCTCAAGATGGACCGCGTGCCCAAGGATGTGCTCTCGGCGGGCGACGTGGGCTACCTTATCACCGGCATCAAAACCTCCACGGAGGTGAAAGTCGGCGATACCATCACGCACGTGGAAAACCCCTGCGAGACGGCCATCGAGGGCTTCCAAGAGGTGAAACCGATGCTGTTCGCCGGCATCTACCCCACCGAAGCCGACCAATACGAGGAGTTGCGCGCCTCCCTCGAAAAGCTGCAACTCAACGACGCCTCCCTGACGTTCGTCCCCGAATCCTCGTTAGCCCTGGGCTTCGGCTTCCGCTGCGGCTTCCTCGGACTGCTGCACATGGAGATTATCCAGGAGCGCCTCGACCGCGAGTTCGACCAAGACGTCATCGCTACCGTGCCGAACGTCTCCTATAAAGTGTTGACTACCAAGAAGCAATGGATGGATGTCTATAACCCCTCGGGGATGCCCGCCCCCAACGAAATCGACCACGTGGAGGAGCCTTACATCCGCGCCCAAATCATCACCAAGGACGACTACATCGGACCGATCATCAAGCTCTGCATCGACAAGCGCGGCACGTTGATCAACCAGATGTATGTTGCCGCCAACCGCGTGGAGCTCACCTTCGACCTGCCCCTCGGCGAGATTGTCTTCGACTTCTACGACAAGCTGAAAAGCATCTCCAAGGGTTACGCCTCCTTCGACTACCACATCACCGACTACAAGCCCGCGCATCTCGTGAAGCTCGACATCCTGCTCAACGGCGAGTCCGTGGATGCCCTTTCCGCGCTGATCCACGTCGATAACGCCTACCCGTTCGGCCGTCGTATCTGCGAGAAACTCAAGGAGTTGATTCCGCGTCAGCAGTTCGACATTGCCATCCAGGCCGCCATCGGCACGAAAATCATCGCCCGCGAGACGGTCAAACAGGTGCGCAAGGACGTGACGGCCAAGTGCTACGGCGGCGATATCACCCGTAAGCGCAAGCTGTTGGAGAAACAGAAGAAAGGCAAGAAGCGCATGCGCCAAATCGGCAACGTGGAAGTGCCGCAGTCAGCCTTCCTCGCCGTACTCAAGTTGGATTAACAAATGCAAAAAAACAATAGAGACGCAAAATTTTGCGTCTCTATTTGTTATTATCACAACGTTCCCTGCTTCAATTTCTCCACATATTCGTCCACCATCTGCATCATCTCGGGAATGCGGATACGCTGCGGGCAGTGGGTGACGCACTCGCCGCAGTGGGTGCAGTGGTCGGCCTGGCGCAGCTTCGGCACGCTGCGGTCGTAACCGATGAGGAAAGCCCTCCGCATCTTCTTGTAGTCGCTTTCATCTTGCGACGTGGCCAAATTGCCCTCCTTAATGCACTTGTTGTAGTGGGTAAAGATGCCGGGAATGTCCAATCCGAAGGGACAAGGCATGCAATACTGACAGGCGGTACAGGGGATATTCTTCAAATCGTAGATTTCCTCTGCGATGGTTTCGAGAAAGTTAAGTTCCTCGTTGGTAAGCGGTTTCAGCGGACAGTGCGTAGCGAGGTTGTCGTCCAGATGGTCCATATAGGTCATACCGCTGAGGGAGGTGAGCACGTCTGGATAAGTACCGCAGAAACGGAACGCCCAGGAGGCCACGCTGCGCTGCGGTTCGCGTTCCTTCATCTCCGCGACGATGTAGTCGGGCACGTTGGCAAGGCGGCCGCCCAACAACGGCTCCATGATGACAGCCGGTATATTCCTCTTGGCCAGCTCGTTGTAGAGATACTCAGCCTCCGTGTTCGCCTCGTTGATCTCGTTGGCGAAGTGCCAGTCAAGGTAGTTCATCTCAATCTGCACGAAATCCCACTTGTACTCGTCGTGGCGCGACAGCAGGTAGTCGAACACCTTGACATCGCCGTGGTAGGAGAAACCGAGGTTGCGGATGACCCCCTCCTCGCGTTTTTGCAGCAGGAAGTCGAGGATGCCGTTGTCGTAGTAACGCTTGCGAAGCATCTCCATACCGTCCTCGCCCCCGCCCACGCTGTGCAGAAGCAGGTAGTCGATATAGTTGGTCTGCAGCTCTTTCAGCGAGTTCTCGAACATCTTGATGGACTCTTCTCGCGGCCAGGTGCTTGGGGAGAAGTTCGACATCTTGGTGGCGAGATAGTAACTGTCGCGCTTATACCGTGACAGCGCGATGCCGGTGGCATGCTCGCTGCGTCCCTGGCAATAGACCGGGGCGGTGTCGAAGTAGTTGACACCGTACTCGATGGCCTTGTCCACCAGCTTGTTAACCATCTCCTGATCGATAGGAGCGGATTTGGCTTCGCGTCCGGAGGCCCCTTTGGGAGCGTCCTTTTCGATGACGGGGAGCCGCATCATGCCGAAACCCAACAGCGACACCTTGTCGCCGTTTTTAGGGTTCGTGCGATAGGTCATCTGGCCCTTCTGGGGCTTGATGGTACCTTTAGGGTCGAGGTTGCCGACCTTGTTCTGGCAGCCGACCATCGTCGCAGCCGTCGCGACCGTGCCGGCACCGAATATTTTGAGGAAATCTCGTCTGGATATGTCTTTCATGCTGATTACTTCGTGTTGATTACTTCGTGTTGATTAGCTCGCTGGGGCCCCACACTGCGGCTTCATCGTCGCTGGGGCCCCACACTGCGGCTTCGCCTTGTGTGGGGTTATTAGCGCTTCGCGCGTCTTGTCCCTTCGGGACTGCTTAAGGAATTATGTTTCATAATACGAAAGGTTACCGATACTAACTGCTAACTGCTAACTAATCACACCGTTCGTTGTTGTTCGACGCCTTCGACGTAGATGGCGGAGAGCGGGCGGGCGGGGCAGACGTACTCGCAGGCGCCGCAGCCCACGCACTTGCTTTCGTTGACGGCGGGGATGAGCAGATTGGTGGTTTCGTCGCCCTTCAGCGGGACCAGATTGATGGCCTCGGCGGGGCAATGGCGGGCGCAGTTGCCGCAGGGAATACCGTCGGCCACCACGATGCAGTTCTTGGCCACCCAGTAGGCCTGTCCCTTCTTGGTGACAGCCTTCTCCTCCTTGAGCAGCTTCTGTATCGCGCCAGTGGGACATACATCGCTGCAGGCGGTGCACTCGGGACGGCACCAGCCGCGCTCGTAGGAGATCTCCGGCTGCATCAGGTGCAGCAGGTCGGTGGAGGGACGCAGCACGTCGTTCGGGCACTGCGACACGCAAAGCTGGCAGCCCGTGCAGTGTGTGCGGAAACGGTGGAGCGAGCCTGCTCCGGCCGGCACAATAGGCGTCTCGCGCTCAGGCACCACCTTGTCCTTGATGGCCGCCAATCCACCGTCAACCGTCTTTTTCTCCTGAGCGAAGGCGGCGGCACCGAGAGCCACCGCAGAACCGATGAGGAAGGCGCGCTTGGAGGTGTCAACGCTTTCGGCGTTGCCGGGTTGTGGGTCGCCGGACAGGGACGAATCATTATTCGCCCCTACGGGTGCGGATTTGGTCGTCGCGTGTTTATATTCAATGGCCTCCTTCGGGCAGACCGCCATGCAGTTGCCGCAGGTCACGCACCGCGAATAATCCACGAAGCCGTTCTCGCCATCAATGCAGGAGGCCTTGCAATTCTTGGTGCAGAGGCCGCAATGCACGCACTTCTCCTCGTTGATGTGCATCTTGAACCAGGAGAACCGGCTGAAGAAGCTCAGGAAGGTGCCCACCGGACAGATGTTG
>Ga0247608_10007635_pt1 | contig 11048 bp, 16 predicted proteins | sample 176DNAGHGlowgp2_FD_193490 | JGI IMG/M metagenome (GOLD analysis project Ga0247608, IMG submission 193490) | Sheep rumen microbial communities from Palmerston North, Manawatu-Wanganui, New Zealand - 1766 DNA GHGlow gp2 | ecosystem: Host-associated > Mammals > Digestive system > Stomach > Rumen ... | reverse complement strand
GTAGATAGCCCGCGGTTCTTCAAATCCGAACCACTGCTGGAGATCCTTTACCGTCATCCCACGAGCCTGCCGCAGACGAACGATATTTTTGCCGGTCGCTACAGGATCAATGACCGGAAAAGCCCTTCTGTACATGCTTTCGCCTCCTTTGCTATGACAGAACGTTGCGTCTATTATATCAAAGAATAAGATGATTGCAAAGACACGAAGAGGAAAAGATGAAAAGAAACAAAGCATACTATCGGTGGCAGCGCAGACGGGCAATTCATCATAAAGCTTGGATTGTCCGCTATGCCTGGAAAGAGGTTTCACCTTTATTCTGGACGCCCTCGCGTATTGGAGCACTTTCCAAAGGGAAAATCCATTGTTCTTGCTGGATGTGCCGCAGGAAGTCCTATGATGAGCTTTCCAGAACGGACAAACGAAAACAAGAAGCTTATAAGCAGCAATTGGAGGAGATGACGAATGAGGACACTTGTACCGATCAGGAAACAGACAAAGCGCCAGCAGAAAGCATATCATGCTCAGAAAAGGAATACGTGGGGCAGCGTTAATCCTATCAGCCGGATAATCGAGAGCAAGAAAGTATATAAGAGAAACACAAGCAAGAACCTGGAACGAAAAGCACAACTTGACATTTGAGATGAGGAACCAAAGAACGTTAGGACGCTGTTATCGACGCTGGATGGATACTCAGAAAGAAAAGCGACAGCGAAAAATCATAGAATATGGTGGCTACGATCCTTACCGTGGTTATATCGATTATGATTTTGTCGATGGGAGATGGCAGCCAACCGGGAAGTATATCAAGTACATGCAAAACAGTCGTCTCCGCGTTTACTTCAAAAAGCAAACAGCGAAACGGATGCGCCGACAGCCTTGCATTACCGGAAAAGGAAACTATTATAGAAGAGTATTCGATTTCTGGTGGGAGCTTTATTGATGCAAAGGAGGGGTTGTCATGTCACATCTGTTGGTCAAGCTCATTTTTAGAGATCCTGTGCGAGAGTTTCCTGTGTGTGAAAATCCGTAGAAGAAAAAGAGTGGAAAGGGGGCAGCAGTATGATTTATATCACTGGAGACACGCATGGACAGTTTCAGCGAATCGAGCAGTTTTGTGAAAAGATCAAGCCCAACAGGAACGATACGATGATTATTCTTGGCGATGCGGGGTTTAACTATTATCGTAATTGGCGAGATGAGTTTGCCAAGAAGAAAATGTCTCAGCTGCCAATAACGATCTTTTCCATTCATGGAAACCATGAAGTCCGCCCTGCTGCAATCCCTTCCTATCACATTGCTGAATGGAATGGTGGAAAGGTGTATATCGAGGACGAATATCCCAATCTGCTCTTTGCTGTTGATGGGGAAATCTATGATCTAAATGGGTACCAGACGCTTGTTATTGGTGGAGCCTATAGTGTAGATAAGTTCTATCGTCTCTCAAGGGGATGGAACTGGTGGGAAGATGAACAGCCGTCACCTGAGATTAAGGCGCAAGTAGAGCATAGGCTTGCGGAACGCAAATGGCGTGTAGATGCAGTGCTTTCACACACTGTGCCACTGAAATACGAGCCAGTAGAGGTGTTTTTGCCTCAGATTGATCAGAGTCAGGTCGATAAAAGTACAGAGAAATGGCTCGATACAATAGAAGAACGCCTTGAGTATAAACATTGGTACGCAGGGCATTATCATACGGAAAAGAAAATCGATAAGCTGAGTATTATGTTCGAGTCTATCAGCGAGTTTACTGCATAGGAGAGAATATGACGCGAGAGGAATATGTGCAGCTTGCCCGCAAAACCCGTATTTCTTCACTAACTGTAAATACAGGTGATCCACTCCGCGATACATTGGAAGAGATATATTGGGAAGGATACAAAGCGGGTTACTGCCGTGCAATCGATGTTTTACAAATGATAGGTCCAGGCATTGCCAGTTCAGGAAGCGATTCCTTTTTCCTGCATAATATGAACAAAATAAAGTGTCGGCTGGAAGCTGTGCAGCTGATTGAAGATTGTGAAAAGGAGGGCAATACTGAATGAGTATGATGATAACTGGATACACCGAAGCGCGTGTGGAAGATAGATGGGTGGACATTGACTTTTTTGTCTATGACCAGCACAGTGAACTAAAGATTGTTCCCTGTATTGAGGGACATAGTTTTGCATATGACGCATTGGAACAAGGCACTTCTATGTACTGGCTTTCCACTGCTCCTGACGACCTTTCCGATGCCGTAAAGAAGGCGTCTGCCTCTCCTGATGGAACGCTCATAGGCACTGATGACGATTACGATCACTTTTGGTTCTGCATCGATGGCTCCTGGTTTCAGAAAGTAAATCTAAACATGCCGGAGCATTGTGGCTTTTTCCCACGGCAGGCTATTGTCAACTACCTGAGCAATCCGGCTGAAAATGATCTCGATTTGGAAGTTATGCTGTCCATTGAGGGGTATCAGGCCCTTGAAGCGGAAGTAAAGAAGGCATATCAGTATTTTGAATATACCAGTGAATGGAGTAACAGACAGGTTTTACGAGATCTAAAGGATGCTGTTTTATCTCGTCTTGTTGCATTTAACCGGTCTAGAAATCTCCAAAGGCATGATAAAGCAATCTCACTAAGTGATGTGCGAGTTGTTCTTTTACGTGAGTAAAAAGGTGGTATATGTGTGATCTATTACACTTCTGATCTGCATTTGGGCCATGCAAATGTCATCAGACACTGTAATCGGCCTTTTGCGGATGTTACCCAAATGGATAAAACACTTGTTGAGAACTGGAATCGAATTGTACATCGCAATGATACTGTCTACATCGTTGGTGATTTCATTTTCCGTGCCAAGTGTACACCAGACGAATATCTGTCTGTTCTTAAAGGCAGGAAGCACCTGATTATTGGCAACCACGATAAGTCTTGGATGAAGAAAACAGATCTCAGCAAGTGGTTTGAAACCATAACGCCAATGTTATTTATCACAGATCAAGAGAATCCAGTTACGCTTTGTCATTACCCCATGATGACATGGCCTGGCATCAGCAGGGGTGGATACATGGTTTATGGGCATATTCATAACAATACAGACGCAGATTATTGGCAGCTTATAGCGGCCAACAATCACATGCTGAATGCCGGTGTTGATATCAACGCTTTTGCCCCTGTGTCTCTGGAGACAATGATCGCCAATAATGCCCGCTTTAAGAAGGCTCATGAAGCAGATGAATCTGAGCCCGAAATGACTTGACATACAATCTCTTCTGTTGTCGGATGGAGGAATGATTTCATGAGTGAAGGCAATAAGAACGAAAGAGTTGTCCTGGAAATGACCAGAGAGCAGGCTCAGGTAGTTGAAAGAGCTTGCGAACTGCTAGCTCGCCTTCGCCTTGGTCAATTAGAGCACATTACGGAGGCTTGCCTGGACTTTGGCTCATCTGAGTATTGTAAACGCAGAGATTATGTGAACCCATTCTTAGAAGCAGCGGCAAAAGTGATATTCGGAGTAACAACTTACGGGTATCCGAATAGCAAGGAAGATGATGTCTTCCACAGGGCATGGTCGGTATATGAAGTATTACGATATACCCGATGCTGGCACGACCATCCTGAAGGCGGCAGTTGGTCTGTCTGTTTTGATCCACCCTTAAACAGATTGCCTGCCGGAGAGCCTTTGCCTGAGTGTGAGATTAAAAGCCAATGATCCAGACACTATTTCAGAGAATTGAATTAGGCAATAGGTAACGGGAGGCAGAAACATGGAGAATAACAATAAACTCTTTGTCATTCCGGTGGATATGGAAAACCGTGATCCTCAAGACATCGCCAGAGATGCTGCCAATAAGATCGTTGCGCTGATGGATCAGCTGATGAAACAGATGAACGGGAATCAGGAGCAACAGACGCACGAGGAGTAAAGCAATGGGAACGAATTACTATTTTCTGACCAGGGATAAAGCAGTAGCTCAAGAATGTTTTGCCCCAAAAACTGACTGCGGAGTAGAAAATAAGGAATACCGCCTAGTTGAAGACCCCTATCTTGCGTATGAAGTCCACATATGCAAATTCAGCAGTGGATGGCGTGCACTATTTCAGGGGCATCATTGTTACAATAGCCTGAAAGAGCTGGATCGGTTTTATCTGGAGCATAGTGATCAATTAGAGATCTATGATGAGTACCAAAGGCTCATTACTTGGAATGAATTGCGGGAAAGTGCTATTGCGCGGGCTAAGTACCCCCCTGCCCCGCAAAAGTGGGTCTACGATTTGAATCCTCTGTGCCGATACAGCGCGAAAAAGACTCTGTATACGATTGACTGTACACCGGAAGAGGCTGAACTCTGGACCCCTTTTGACCATGTAATTTATCAAAAGACGGAAATGGATGCATGCAGCCGTCTGCATCTTCCACCAACCTACATTTGGAGAGTCAAGTATTGGAATGATCCAGATTATCCAGTTGACTGGACGGAAGGTGAATTCAGCTGATAAGAGAAATATGTTTGCCACATGAGAAAGCACCGCTTTGCGTAAAGCAAATTTATTCATGATAAGGACGACTTAATGAAGAAACTGGCCAATTTTTATTTGTGCTATGACTATAAATATGATTCCAACCTACGGGAGTTCGTCAGAATAGAATCCCCCGAAGGCTATTTACTTTCGCCGAGAAAGTACAGAACATATAAAACGAAGATTCTGCCGACTGATCTGCCCGAGTGGTATGTATACGGATATTTCTACAAGAGACACGGATATATGTCCGCAAAAGGTGTAAAATACCTTGCTTATCGTCCGCAGAAGCATTGGAACCATATGTTCAAAGATGATTTTCTTTTTGTTTCATATGATAGACCAATTACCCATACCGGAGATACGGTTATGTCGTACAAAGGCCACGACGAGCTGATATATGGAGGCATGATCATTGATTTTCTGCTTGCTGCTGAGAAATATTCCGGATACGATATTACGGAGATTAAGGAGCAGATCGAAGATAAGCGTCTGTGGCTGAAGGCAACTTTTCCAGATGCCTACCAAGCGGAAGTAAGACGAGATAGGCCTTTCTTTGACTAACCGAACACCAGAACCCAGTGCAGAGAACAAATACAGTGGGTTGTCTGATTGCTAAAGTGGTCGAATTCGACCACTTTTGAAAGGATGCTGTTATGCTGTCAAAAGAGACATTTTGCAAAGCGCTGCGAATGATTAAGGAGCAGGAAGAAATTGACGAGAAATTTGATCACGCTCTTGATTTGGTTTGCGATGGGCATTGTGTCTATGGCACAAAAAACAAATTCCTATCCGCTCTTCTTCTGGTCCTCAAAGAAGCTGTACACGACCAATATGATTATATTGGATGGTGGCTGTATGAAGGAGCGGAAGACTATATGATATGGGAAGCGGATACTTCACGGTCATGGTGTTTGAAGGAGCCAGAAGCACTCTATGATTATATCGTCGAAGAATGCCAATAAGTGAAGGAAAACATATTGTTCAGCAGAATAATACACATAGTGCCATCTTGAACCCATTAGGAATGATGGCACATCGGTAATAAAGGCTGAAATCTGAGATGAAAGCCTTCATCGTTCATAGGTGATGAGAATGAAAGTAATCGAAGGAAAATTCAACACAGCGAAGGTATTTACAGATCGTTGTGATCAGGCGACTGTAGCACAAGTAACCAACTTGCTGAACCAGTCTTGTGTTCAGGGCTCCCAGATTCGGATCATGCCGGATTGTCACGCCGGGGCAGGGTGTGTGATTGGAACAACGATGACCATACGCGATCAGGTGATTCCGAATTTGGTAGGCGTTGATATTGGCTGCGGGATGCTGGCAACAAAGCTGAAAGAAAAACGCATCGACCTGCCGAAATTCGACAGCATTTCCCAGGCTGAGATCCCTGCTGGAATGAAAATGCGCTCTGAGCCGCATAGTTTGGCAAGCACAATATCCGCTGATGCCCTGGCTTGCTTTCACAAGCCCAATTGCCGGGTTTCGTCAGAAGTGTTTGCGCTCAGCCTGGGCACTTTGGGTGGTGGCAATCATTTTTGGGAGCTGGATCGGGATGAAGAGGATAACATCTGGCTGGTTGTTCATACCGGCTCCCGCCGCTCTGGCAAAGATGTTGCGGAGTACTACCAGAGAACCGCGTATGAAGATTTGAATTCTTTTGGCGAAAAACGAAAAGCTGAGATTGCGGCTCAGCGAGAAGCCTTTATCCTGCAAATGAGAAACGCAGGCCGGGCAAAGGAAATCAGCAAGCTGCTTGCAGAATGGCAGGCCAACATTGCTGAACCCGAGATTTCCGTACCTTATGAAGTGGCATGGTGCGAAGGCAGTCTGTTTGATGATTACATTCACGACATGCACATCATGCAGCAGTACGCAGTTTTGAACCGCCGCATTATCACAGAAACCATCCTGAAGAAGTGCAAGCTCCATGCTGTCGATCAATTTGAGACGATCCATAACTATATCGACACGGAACACATGATCCTGCGGAAGGGTTCAGTTTCAGCAATGAAAGGCGAACGTTTGCTGATTCCTATCAACATGCGTGACGGCGCACTGATCTGTATTGGCAAAGGAAATCCTGACTGGAATGAATCAGCGCCCCATGGTGCTGGCCGATTGATGTCCAGAACTGACGCCCGCTCATCGATTTCCATGAAAGAGTACAAGGACGCCATGAAGGGCATCTATACGACCTGTATCAATAGAGGAACCTTGGACGAATCGCCCATGGCCTATAAGCCTATGGATGAAATCATTGCCAATATCGAACCCACTGCGCAAATTGTTTCTCAGATCAAGCCGATTTATAACTTCAAGGCCGGAGATGAGGAATGAGGTCGGATTAAACTACAGGTTTCTTTACTTTCAATAAAACAAGTGTTATTATATGTCCGTACCAAGGGTACAGCAAAACAACGAAAGGAAGGGAATTCAAATGGTACGCATGAACAACAAGCATTATGAATATCAAGAATTCCTGCTGTGCAGTTATAAACATGAACTGTGCGCTGCTTTGCTATGCCCTGAAAAGACGAGGAAAAGAGATCTGGAGCATCACCTGCAATAAGGCAGGGGTGTGTTGATGAAGGTCGCTTGTCTGATCAAGGCAGGCGACCTTCTTTCATTTTGAACTATGAGGAGTGATCTCTTATGAATGTACTTCCCTCTATCAATATGGCGGCAACGGGCAACAACATTTCCCAGATGCGCCGCCGTGCCGGAATGACCGTCCAGGACTTGCAGAACATCTTCGGCTTTTCCTCTCCCCAGGCAATTTACAAGTGGCAGCGTGGCGAGGCAATGCCCACCATTGATAACTTGGTGATTCTTGCTTCCGTATTTGATACGACTATGGATGCCATCGTGATCCGAAATCAGAACGCAAGCTGAAGAGCACCTTTCAGCCCAATGGGCTGACCTTGATCCCTTCGTCTAACCGGTTAGGACATCGCCCTTTCAAGGCGAGAATGCGGGTTCGATCCCCGCAGGGGTTGCCAATGTGTCGGGATGGTGTAATGGCAACATAGCTGGCTTTGACCCAACAGTTCAAGGTTCAAATCCTTGTCCCGATGCCATGATGGTTCCATAGCCAAGTTGGTAAGGCGGCAGACTGCAAATCTGTGATCATCCGTTCAAATCGGATTGGAACCTCCATTTGGAGTGATAGTCTAACTGGTAAGGCACCTCCCCGCTAAGGAGGCGGCGCACATCCTGCGCTTGAGCGTTCAAATCGCTCTCACTCCGCCACATGCACAGATGATGGAATGGCAGACATACCAGAATCAGAGTCTGGTGTCGAAAGACGTGAGGGTTCAAGTCCCTCTCTGTGCACCATATGCGTCCTTAACTCAGCTGGCAGAGTACGAGACTTTTAATCTCGGAGTCGCGGGTTCGATCCCCGCAGGACGCACCACTTGTTGCGCGTAGCTCAATTGGCAGAGCGCCAGATTGTGGCTCTGGTGGTTAGCGGTTCAAGTCCGCTCACGCAACCCATGGGAGAATATCCAAGTCCGGCTAAAGGAGGCAGACTGTAAATCTGCTGGCGTAAGCCTTCGTTGGTTCAAATCCATCTTCTCCCACCACTGCTCCAAAGCTCGGCTTTCCAAGGCCGGGTTTTCTTCTTTTTCTGGTCAAAATATGGAATATGGTACAGTAAGTCAAAGATATATAACCGAAACTAGCAAGGAAATAGGCTAAACAAACTCGAAAAACCCACAACAAAGCAGCCGAAAAATCCACAATGAAAGTGCCGAAAAATCCACAATTACTTCTTGAAAAGCATTGAATTAAATGGTATGGACGCTCAGTCCCTTGCTGCCCAGATCAGCGCTATGACGCGCAGGCGGCAGCACGGGTATGGCTACTGACGGAGGTGATCATTACGGCGCATCCTTTTTTCCTCTGGAACGGTGTGAGCTCTGAGGACTACGGCATCATGGTTTCGGAGTATCCTGCCATCTCCCGTCCGAAAGAGCGTGTGAGCCAGATCGCCATTCCTGGCCGTTCCGGTGTGCTGATGCTGCCGGAGAGCGACCTGCCTGTGTATGAACCTGTGCTGCGAACGGCGCAGTGCTGGGTCAGGCCGGATGCCGACATTGACGCTATCTGCGCCTGGCTCCAGGGCTCGGGCAGCGTGGTGTTCGGCAACGAACCGGATCGCTCCTATGACGCCCGGATCATCAACCAGATCGATTTCAGCAAAATCCTCCGTGGACGGGGTTTCAGGAGCTTCGCTGTGCCTTTTCAGTGCCAGCCCTATAAGCGCCTGTACCCGCCTGCGGAGGAAATGACCCTGACAGCCAGCGGTATGACAATGCACAATCCGGGGACGGTCCCGGCATGGCCGAAGTTCACCCTGTACGGGAGCGGAACGATTACCCTGATCACCTACAGCGGCGCGGTCGTGCTGAGCGGCATCGGCAACGGCATCGTGCTGGACTGGGAGGCACAGGAGTGCATGAGCCTGGACGGAGGGACACTGCTCAACGACAAGGTAGACGGCGACCCGCAGTATCTGCCTCCTGGGGACAGCGTAATCAGCTGGACGGGGACGGTGGCAAGACTGGTAGTGACACCGAACTGGCGGTTTTTATAACAATTGCTACCTTCCAAAAACCGCTGAGTTTTGCTATAATTGGTATGGGCAAAAAGGTCAACAACTTTGAATTTATCGAAGATACAATTGATAATTGATGGTCAAAAACTGCCAAATATATGACAATGAAGAAGGGAAAGATATGTGGCTGATCATGGCGGCTTTTTCCGCGCTCTTCGCCGGACTTACAGCGATACTTGCGAAATGTGGGATTAAAAAGACTGATTCCGATGTAGCGACCGCACTGCGGACAATCGTTGTACTCCTGTTCGCGTGGATTATGGTGTTTGTCGTCGGATCGGCTGGAGCGATTACGGAAATATCGACAAAATCGATCATCTTCTTGATCCTTTCGGGCCTTGCAACGGGAGCTTCGTGGATCTGCTATTTCAAAGCGCTGTCCGTCGGTGATGTGAACAAAGTCGTTCCTGTTGATAAATCGAGCACCGTACTGACGGTACTGCTTGCTATCATCCTTTTCGGCGAGACCAGTCACCTGGCTGTAAAGCTGATCGGTACCGCATTTCTTGCGGTTGGCGTGTTTCTGATGATTGAAAAGAGGAAAAATGAAGCAAAGGCAACAAAGCGCACGTGGCTGCCCTACGCGATCGGTTCCGCTGTTTTTGCTGCGCTGACCTCTATTCTGGGAAAGATCGGCATAACGGATGTAGAATCAAATCTCGGGACGGCGATCCGTACAGGTGTCGTTCTCGTTATGGCGTGGCTGATCGTCTTTGTCAAAGGCAAGGGTGCTGAACTGAAAAGAATTGATTGCAAAGAACTTGTATTCATAGCTCTGTCAGGGATCGCCACAGGCGCATCGTGGCTCTGTTACTATTACTCCATACAGAACGGCGTCGTCAGCGTTGTCGTTCCGATCGATAAGCTCAGTATTATCGTTTCCGTCGCTTTTTCCTATTTTGTTTTCAAAGAAAAGTTGAGCAGAAAAGCGCTTGCCGGGTTGATTCTGATTGTTGTTGGCACTTTGGCGATGGCGATCTGGGCGTAAGAAACAAGTAACGACAGATTCAGTTTGCAATAATGATATTCGAATGAGGAGTTGAAACTATGGCAATCGATGTCCTTCTTCTGCTTTGCGGGATCTTTTATGCGGTGCTGTGCGTATTAAAGATGGCGCTATCCTATTTCCATTCAAACGGTTTTACCGGGGACTGTGAGTCCTGCAATAGAGAAGGGAGTCTAAAACGCGAGAAGATATCCTTCTTGAACTCGATCAGATAAGGAGCGCTGCTGTATGCTGTTTCAATCATTGGATAAACTTAAGCGGCAGTCGATACTGGCTGCAATCCTCATGATGGCTCTCGGCGTGGTCATGCTGATCTGCCCCGAAAGTTATGTGAATACTCTCGTTGTGACCGTGGGCTATGGGATAATTATCTTTGCGATCGTGGAGATGCTTGAATTCATTGTTAGTAAAAAAGCCTTGATTCACTACATCACTTTTACCATCGCCTTGTTCATCGCTATTCTCGGCGTCTTCATACTCATTTACAATCAGGACCTGCTGAAAGCCCTGGGCTGGCTGTTCGGATTCGTGCTGGTACAGGACGGCCTGTTTACACTGTTGAATGCTCTGCTGTTTGCCCGTCGCTCCAATCGGAAGGGCTGGTGGATGCTGATCGTATTTGCCATTGTGCTCATGACATTGGGGATATTGATCTTCTTGAATCCCTGGTGGGATTCCCCAACCTTACTCATGAAGATAATCGGCGGCGCGCTCCTGTTCTCTGCTTTCGTGAGCACGCTCAGGTTCATTTGGGTGTGGCCGTTCAATAACGGAAAGGAGAGTGCGGAAGATGCCTCTGAACGATAAAGCGCAAAAACTGGTGGACAAGCTTGAGACTGAAAAAGAACAGATCAAACACAGTACGGAGGAAATGAGTGCGGAACTGATGCGGCTCCTTGAAAGTGAGAT
>Ga0247608_10007634_pt1 | contig 11049 bp, 10 predicted proteins | sample 176DNAGHGlowgp2_FD_193490 | JGI IMG/M metagenome (GOLD analysis project Ga0247608, IMG submission 193490) | Sheep rumen microbial communities from Palmerston North, Manawatu-Wanganui, New Zealand - 1766 DNA GHGlow gp2 | ecosystem: Host-associated > Mammals > Digestive system > Stomach > Rumen ... | reverse complement strand
GCATTGCGGCAGGTCCTGTCGGTTGGGCTGTTGTAGCAGGCTGGACTCTTAGTGACATCGCTTCTCCTGCCTATCGAGTAATGATTCCTGCCGTCATTATGGTGGCATCAATGCGTTTTCGTCAGTCAGCAGCAATCACTCAAAAGATATAAATTATGAAGGCAAGTGACATCATGCATCCAGAGGATGCCAAAGCTCTTCAGATGCTACGAAAGATAAAGGGCTTCGATGAATTAATCAGAGCCTCGATGGAATATGGCTACGAACAAGTGTTTCGTGGCGAAAACATGGGCTTCATGGTTAAAGTCAACAGTAGGAACTTCCCTGAACTCTATCATGCATTTAAAGGTGTAGCGAAACGCGTCGGCATCCGCGAGCCCGAATTATATATATACAACGACCCTGTAATGAACGCCTATACCTATGGTGAAACCAATACTTTTGTTGCTGTCAGCAATTCTCTTATTGAAAAGCTGACATTAGATGAAGTGCGCTCTGTCTTGGCTCATGAGTGTGGACACATTCTCTGCCAACATACATTATACAATACGCTGCTTCGCACTATTGAGGAATTAGGCATCCTGTTGAGAGTAATATCTCGTGCAGCCTTTGGCCCTATTCTGATGGCTATGCAGTATTGGAGTCGAAAGAGCGAACTTTCCGCTGACAGATGTGCGGCCGTCGTTGTTGGCGAACGGACATTCCAGACGGCCATGCTGAAACTTACATGTGGAATGTCCACCATTCAAGGCAGCCCCTATCAATTGGTAGAACAAGCCAAAGAGTATCATCGTTTTGAAAATGACTCCTGGTGGAACCGCATCCAACAAAATTGTCGTGTAGCTTTCAACAGCCATCCTCAAATGTGTGAGCGTGCCTGGGAGATTGATCGTTGGAAAAACTCCTGGCAGTATAAAAGATTAAGAAACCAATAAAAATGAGAATTATGAAAAGGTTTATTGCCATCGACAGACTTACTTCACCTTTAGATCCCTTGAATAATATCGAACGGATTATGAGAAAGAGTGAACAACGTGATAATATTCACAACCCTTACTATCTTTTGTATAAGGGATATGTCAAAGATACACCACTCATGAGAATTTTAGCAAAGGACATTTTCTTTTGTCGCTATTCCTTCCAGAAATTATCATCTGACAACTATATATCTTCGGATGGTACAGACTATGACAAGTTGCAACATATATTGCAATATGAGTATGGTCTGAAAATTGATATTGAACGATTTTTCAAATGTCATCGTCTCTATCGCCTCATGCAATATGTGGAGAACAACACTTCTCAGGAGCATTTGAGTGAACTGATGACAAGAGAAAGCAAGGAGCAAGAATTTCGACAAGAGTTGCTTCAGATGCTCACTGACTGTTGCGATGGCCGAACCCCACACCTTGACAGCAATCCCGCGTTTACTGAAATTGATTTTAACAAAGTTAACTTTGAACTGTATCACAAGTATCGTATATACCTATCTATGCTTGAGCGACGCCAGCTTAACACAATTAATGCCATCATTACCCAAGTTATTTACCGTTTTAGGGACGGTGGAAGAATATAACATATGATAAGTTGCTTCTGCAATCAATCAAATGTCACTAATTGTATTACAGAAAATAAAAACATGTTACGAGTATGAAAAGAATTATTGCAATCATCAGTGCGGCTACTACGGTATTGGCTTTTTACAACGAGGCAAGACGTGCTGGACTTGTCGAATCACTTAATATTGAGCCCATCAATTTGTTTGGTCATAAGGGGAAAAACCGTAAAAAAGACGAAGAATACAAAGCAAAATTGTTAATCTGAATAAAAAAACAAGTCCAAAAGAATTTCTTTAGAAAATTATTTGTATCTTTGTAGCATTCATTATAGATGCAATTCTTACAACCTAAAAGAAAAAAATGATGTTGGAGAATACAAAAGCTGTAATTGCAGCGGAAATAATAAAAAGTACTATTTGTGAGGATCCCGCGCCGAAGCCAGGGTCAGGGACGGTTAATATCATAAAGACATTGAAGAAGGATATAGAATTTTTCAAGCCTTACAGATTGAACCATTTTGCACAACAATGACAAACAGGGTATGAAAAAAAAGACAAACGAATTTGCAAAAATTGGGAAACTCGTAGATACCATATTATCACGGTATCGAGAAGTTAAAAAAGATTGCGGTATACCTGATAATGGATGGCATAGTCGCACTATTGAACGTATTGCGACACCATTCATCAAAGGATATTTTACTTTAGCTGTTGTGGGTAAAGTCAGTTCTGGGAAGTCTACCTTTATTAATGCCCTCCTCGGATGTAAAGATCTCCTCCCTACGGGTCACGATCAAACAACTTGTGGTATTACTTACATCGAATATGGAGAAAAGCCAGAAGTAACAATTGTGTTTGGTGACGGACACAAAAAAGTTATAAAGAATAACATAAGTGGAAAGATTAAACCTCACGTAGCAATTCCTGAAAAGTATCATCTTCTACCAGTTAACAATATAGATGATATGATTATGGGAGGATATGACTTTAATAAAATATGGAAGGTACATGATCAGTTAGAGGAAGAGACTTTTTGCTCTCCAATTGACAAGAATTTATTAAAGGATTACGTTGATCATCGCAAGAAAAAAGATATAGCTGTTGAAGTTCGAATGAAATATCCTTTCAACGAAGAATTGAAGGGATGGCGAGTTATTGATACTCCAGGTATAGGTGCCATTGGCGGAATCGAAACACGCACGAAACAATTACTTGCTACTCAGAAAGAAGATGGCTCTCGTGAGGTTGACGCAATCATTTTCTTGCAGAATGGAAGTCAAACACTTGATCAAACTGATACAAAAAAGTTTGTAAAAGAACAGCTTGACAATTTTACGGAATCAGACAAGGACAGACTTTTCTATATCTTAACACACAGTAGTTCATCAGACTTTTTAAATCACAAGGAAAGTAAGATCAGTTTTATTAATCATAATTATGGTGAAAAAATAAAAGTCCTATCGTATGCAGATAGTCTTCTATATACATTCTTGAATGACCTTGAAGACAGCAATGTAAGTTTAGATCAATATGATGATTTTGAGAAACCAAATGATTGGTCTGATGACGAATGGGATGCCATAATGAGCATTATGGACTATGCCAAGCGTCAACTAAAAAAACAGGGCGATTCGTTCAATCATGATACGATGTTAAGACTCGTTCAATCATGGTCTCACTTTGAAGAACTTAAAAACGATATTAACACCTTTGCAAAGAACGAAAAACAAAAGACCTTAAGCAGTCTGCTTAATCTTATTGCTACTGATTATCTCGGATTTGTTCATCAGTTAGAAAAAGACAAAAAACTTGTTGACGGTGATTTAGCCTCAATTAATGAAGAGATTAAAAAAGTCGATAATAGAAAACAAGAGTATAATGTGCTTGCTCAGAAAGCAGACAACTTAATTAAGATTGACAGGATCAATGCGGAATTCGATTTTATTGAAAAAGAGTTACTTGCATTTGAAGAATTGAAATCTATTGATAGCGTTAGGACTTCTGTGACCAATCTTTTTGATTCTGTACAGAAGAAAGAAAAAGAGGTTTTTGAAGATATAATTAAACAGTTTTCTGGTTTTTTTAAAGAATTTGACTCTACAGACATTGTCTTAGGGTCAATTGATTTTAAAGCAATCGAAAATGAAGCTACATCCAAAAGTAAAGAATCCTATGTTATTGAACCTGCTCGTGTAATAAAGCACACAACTAAAGCTGACGAAAGAATCCCGGCAAAATACGGAACAAGGACTAATGCAGAAACAAAACTAAGGGAGTTCAAAGCATTAACTTTGAAACGAGCAAGAGGTCAAAGAGATCTGCTATTGCCACAAGTCAAGGAAAAGGTTGATAATATGAGAAATCAGATTTTCGATGAACTCGATGCGAAGATAAAAGAAGAATTGGACCGCTTGGAAAAATTAAAATCCCAATTAGCTAGAAAGGAAGAATTTAAAGCAGAGAATGATGTATTTATTACAAAAGCTCGTGCTGCATCAAAAGAACTAATTAAACTTGCTCAAGATTATGGATACGAATTTTAGAAACATTATTATGATGGATGTTGTTCGTTTAGAAACAGAAGTCCGCCAAAAGGCACTAGAGTATTTAGATGACATTTCCGAAGGAAATTTAAAAGCCTTTGCAGAATCTACTAAAAATATTGCTCAGTCTGTATTGGAAAATTATTTCCTTGCCGTTGACGACATCTATACTAATGGTGCCCTAAAAATTGAGAACAGTGAGATATACAACAAATTTATTGATTTTCATGATGGATATCGTGCTCAGATGAAGAAGTGGGCAACAGAGAACGAAATAACCATTGGTGAAATGGTGATTACTCCGACACTTCAATATCCAGAGATTGAGAATGAGAACATAACAAAGAAACCGATTGCCATCGCAGGAGTTGGCACACTCGTAGCCGCAGGTCTTATCATATTCAGCAAAATGTGGATTGCTGTTGCTGCAGAGTTACTTACTTTAGGCGTTTCTGCTTATTCTTATAAGAAAAGCAAAGAATCTCGGGAAACAAGGTACGCCTTTAGAGTAAAAAAGTACGAGATGCAGATCGAACAAGAAAAAGCCCGCCTTGTTAACGGACTTATAAAAGACCTCAAAACATGGTTAGGTAATGCAGAATCTTTCTCGAATGATGTTATTTTGAAGTTTGGTATACAATAAAATATGGGGAAAATACAATATAAGGATAACCAGCAGAGCGAAGTTGGACAAGTTCTGCCTGTAGAATATGAAGACGCTACTTCTGCACATGATGTTGCATATGAGAACATTGATAAAGCAGAATTAGCTGATGCTTGTCATCAAGTCTTTGACAGCATGGTAACCAGAGATTACCTGCATTCTTTAAGTTTGTGCAAGGTGAAGCCACTGGCAAGTACATCTGATTATACTAAGGTACGCTGGTTTCGTATAGATAAGATAGTCATGGAAAAAGATGTATTTTTCGCTGACAAATTATCCATGCTGTATATGTCACTGCACAAAACAGCCAGAAACATTATTCTTGTGTTGAATAAGCAAAATGATGCCGATATTGAGTTATACCTTGGCGCAAGAGATTTTTCAGGAAAGAGCAGTGTGTCAGGAAACATACTCAAGGCTGGCTTAGAAGGTTATTTCCCAGGTATAAGATTTGTGAATAAAGAAATAGACGCATTAAATAATTTCGATAATCCTGCAGTATCGTCTGTCTCCGCAATAGCTTCTTTACGCGATGATAAGAAAGAAGATTTCGTCCAGGGAATAGAAAGGCTTATAAATGCCACATCTTCTATTCCAAAGTTTAGGGCTTTTTTTGTTGCTGATAGCGTTGAAGATAAAGAGGCAAACGCAATGATAAACGCCTTTACCAACCTATATTCTAGCCTTTCCCCTGCCGAGACACTTCAAATGACATTCAATGAGAGTGAAACTAAAGGTGTTTCAGAATCATTTACAGAGAATTTCTCAGAATCCATAGGAGAGTCTATATCCAAGACTGTAACCCATACAGATGGCTATACTGATAATGAGACAGAAAGTGATACAGAAACGGCAGGCAATAGCGAAAATTACAGTAGGAATATCCTCACATCCATCTGGAAAGGTATAGTAGGAGGAAGAACAGGCGGTGGAAAGAACTATAGCAATAGTTCCACACGATCACAGACTATAGGGAAGAACTTCTCTGATTCCGAAGCCAACCAAAAAGGTTCAAATAGAAACACGACCAAAGGAACTGCCAATCAGAAAGGTTCGAACGAGTCAACGACCACTGGTTCTTCAAAGCAGATTACCTACAAGAACCGTACGGTAAAATTCTATTTAGACATTCTTGACAAACAATTGGAACGGCTTCAGAATGGTCGGCCTTTCGGTCTATGGTCGGTTGCTACATACTTCGTCGCCAATGACCCAACAACTGCGCAGCAACTGTCAAATATTTACAGAGGCTCAATTATTGGTGAAGAAAGCGGGTTGGAAACATGTGCCATCAACACATGGACAGAAAAGAAAAGCGTTGAGGAGATTAATCATTATCTTGAAAACAGTCTTCATCCTCGCTTTGATTTCAATTCACTCGATGTTTCAGCAGGATCTGTCGTTAATAGCAAAGAACTTGCTATTCACCTATCGCTGCCACAGAGCAGCGTCCCAGGAATTATTGTTCAGGAACGAGCCTCATTTGCACGAAATGTATTTTCAAACAAAAAGAAAGGAAAAGAAATCCGTTTGGGCAATATTGTTCACCTTGGACAGGAATCAAACACCTCTGTAAATTTAGACATAGAGGAACTGACAAAACATTTGTTCGTAACGGGCTCTACAGGTAGTGGTAAATCAAATACCATGTACCTTCTTCTTAAACAACTTAAGGAAGCTGATATAAAATTTATGGTTATCGAGCCTGCGAAAGGCGAATATAAGCATGTATTCGGAGGCCTTGACGATGTCGCAGTCTATAGTCATACAAACAAAATAGGTAATCTATTGCAGATAAATCCTTTTGTGTTTCCATATCAGCATGTTGATGTGTTAGAACACATCAAGCGTATCGTGGGAATTTTCAATGCATGTTGGTCGCTTTATGCAGCTATGCCATCAATTCTTGAGCATTCAATCATTACAGCATATGAAAAATGTGGATGGGATGTAGATGCCTCTGAACACAAATTTGAGAAGCCTATATTCCCAAGTGTTGATGATGTTGTAGTCTGTGTGAAGGATTATATCGATCGTTCGGATTATTCAGCAGATACGAAAGGTGATTATAAAGCAGCAATAGAAAAAAGGCTTCAGGATCTTTGTGAAGGAATGTTTGATAAAATGTTTAACAGAGGTTCTATTTCTGACGAGGATCTTTTCAATAATAACACCATAATTGATTTGAGTCGAACTGGTTCTCCTGAGACTAATGCTCTAATTATGGGATTTTTAGTGATTAAATTGAATGAGTTCCGTATGTCTGAAGGTGGAATGAATAAGCCTTTAAGACATGTGACTGTGCTTGAGGAAGCCCATAACTTGCTCCGCAAGGTGTCGACAACCCAATCAATGGAAACAGCAAATGTAGCAGGGAAATCAGTAGAAATGATTACTAATAGTATTGCAGAGATGCGAACATACGGAGAATCATTTATCATTGTTGATCAGTCGCCTTCATTGTTGGATTCGGCAGCTATTAGGAATACCAACACAAAAATTGTATTATCCCTTCCAGATATTGAAGACAGAAAGGTTGCCGGAGGTTCTATGTCTTTAAATGATGAGCAAACAGACGAAATTGCACGCCAGAATCAAGGTGAAGCGATAGTATATCAGAACCATTGGGAAGAGCCCGTTCAGTGTAAGGTCGATCTTTTCAAAGAATATGAAAAGGACTTTGTGTATAGTAAAAGTACGCCATTTTGCAAGAAAGCAAATAGAGTTTACAAAACAGAAATCGTAGAGTTTTTGTTACATCCATATCTGAATAAGGGTTTTGATATTAATTCTTTAATAACTATTATTAGAGAAACCGAAATTCCAACTGCTATCAAGTTCAGTCTCATGGATTTGATAGAGGAATATAAGAGTACTAATGAATTGAAGATATGGAAGGATTACAATTTTGCAGATCTTGCATTCATCCTTAAGCAATACTTGAACCTTGATAGTGAGTATAACAAAATCACGTCTCAATATACTAACATGAAACAAGTTCGTATAAAGCTTGATGTAATATTGAAAGAAAGGTTCAAGAATGATTTATATAGGGCATTCCTATACTATGTGGAAATGTGTTATGTACGTAATAATGCACTTTACGAAGACTGGCGCAAAACATTCTAATCCAATCAAATGAAATTGTAATGGATATTTTTAAAAACTCCGAAATAAACCATAAGGAAACTTCCTTGGGAAACAAACCTTTTTCCGATGCTTTCGTAGACAAATTAAATGATGATTTCGCTGAAGCTCAGAAGGTTTGTGAAGTTTCAAACGACCTTGTTGAATCTATTAAGGAGTTACCAGTAAAAGACATGTCTGAGACAACCGTATTTGTTGACAAACTAACAGATGTATCAGAAATTGATTTTATTTTGGGACTCTTCTCAAATGAATTCCTTAATAGCATTCATAACAACTATGGCTTTAATTTGTCAGACAAAGAGATTGCAGAATCGGTACAAAAGGCTAGTAATTTCTTTCATTTAAGTTCACCAAAAGATATTCGAGAGGACTGGACTACTGGTGTTATTTTGGGAATGAAGCAGAAAGGGAATGATGATGTCTTATGCTTCAATAGGGAACAAATGAAGGAGATGGGCATTACGGATCGGGAAGGTTTTGACCTTGTAATGACCCATGAGGGGGCACATCGCGCTTTACAATTTATGGAAGGTCGATATAATTCACATCAGGAGGAGTTATGTTGTGATTTCCTTGCAGGAGTACGTGCAGGCCTTAATGGCATGGATGAAGAAAAGCTTGTCAAATCATTAGAAGAAACAACAGAGAGCACATCACATCCTGATGGCATGCTGAGAGCAGAAGCAATAAGAGCCGGTGCTCAATATGCAAAAGAATATATGGCAATAAATAATGAAGCACCAACATTTTCTAAATGCTTAGAGCGTTTTGATAAGAAGCTTGATGAATTGTCAGGTAATATTCTTGATGTTACACAGGATATAAACTTGAAAAATGAATTCGTAGACAATGCCAAACTAAAAGCTTTCGTGGACGATAAAGCCTACCATTTGCGAGAAGCCCAAACCGCCAAAGAATGGGAAGAATGGCATCACAAAAGAGCTAACGAAGCAATTGCAAAGGGCGACTTGTCATCTGCAAAGGATCACAATTCTAGAGCACAGACCTACGAGAGACAGTCAAAAGAACATCTTGAATCAGCTTCTAAATGTACTAAATAATGGAACCCATAACAGCAACACTAACGACTGCTAAGGAAATATACGAGGCAGCTAAAACCATTCAGAAGGTTTATAACGTTTCAAAAGAGATGAAAACCGTTGCTGAATCAGAAGGAAAAGACCAGATTATGGCAACTAAAGATTTTGCTGGTACAGCAGCAAATTTGAAACATGAGGCCAAAAGTGAAAAGGGCGAATCTTCAGACAAGGAATTGAAGATTGAAAAAGACTTGTATCAAGATAATAATGAATCACTTCTTCCCAAAGGAGATTTCGTAGACAAGTTACAACCTACTCACATTGGAGCAGAACATGCTTCTGACACGGCAAGTTTTGTTGAGAGGCTTCCTCAAGAAGAAGCATCAAAAGAATTACAAAATCATCAGGATATTTATGTAGATAGATTACCATCTAGTGAACATAGAGATGCTGGTGATGAAATAAGGGGAATTATTCGAAATGAATTAACTAATAATAATTTAGAGCTGGTATCATTAGATACGAATGATGCAACAGATTCTATAGTCGTTGGGAACGCAGAACTGAATGAAACTAGTACATCACATCTTGACAAGCATACGATGGACAAGATAAGCAACTTGGTTGACAGTATGGACTATGATCTTGATAGTGAAAAATTGAAAAAATACGATTTTGATAGTTTGAGAACCATCAGCACAAGAAATGAAGGCCTAGAAGGGCAGAACCATCCAGAAACAGGAGTTCCATACGAAAGGAAGGTGGTTGAGATGGACAATGGTGAGAAAGTTGAAGGCGTTTTCCCTCAATTCGAGAGCAAGTTGGATGTACAACTACCTGAAGAGTTAGAACAAGCATCTGACAACAAGCAATTTGCCGAATGTAATAGGCAACTAAAAGAAAAATGTGAAAACGATCCCGAATTCCGAAGTCAATTTACAGAAGACCAACTGGACGATATTGAACACGGACAAACTCCTGAAGGCTATACATGGCATCATTCTGAAGAAAAAGGAAAAATGCAGTTAGTTGATTATGATACTCATATGAGAACAGGCCATACTGGTGGCCGAAATATATGGGGTGGAGGAACAGAAAATAGGCACTAATTTAAAATATTTACATTATGAAAATTTCATGGAGAAGAGCCTCAGTCATTAGTGAGGATTTAATAGTTGAAGCAGAGAATAAATTTGGTATAAAATTACCCAATGACATAAAAGAAGTTTTTCTTGTGGCTAATAATGGGAGACCTTCAGTTTGTACCTTTGATTCACCAAGTGAAAAGGAACACGTTTTGAAAAAACTACTTTCATTTAAAAAGGAAGATATTGAGAATGTCTATAAAGCAAAGACCGTCGTTGATAGCGATGACACTTCTCTTTTCCCACTTGCAAATGATCCTTCTGGTAATTTAATTTGTCTGAAAGATAATAAGATTGTGTATTGGCATCATGAAACAGGAACGGCAGAGTTCCTCGCAAATTCTTTCACGGATTTCCTTAACAGTCTTTATTGACTTTCTAATCAGGAACTATCAATAATGCAATATGTCAAAACTGAAAAAATGTTTATACCTCATTAATCTGTTGGAACGCAAGGGTGCTCTGACGCTTAAGGAGATTAACGACTATTACCAGTACTCGTCACTTTACGAAGGTGAAGAGATACAAGCAAGGACGTTCCTGAGATATAAGGACTATATCGACGAGACGTTCCCCTGTTATATTGAGTTCAACCAGAGGACGGGCAAGTATGAACTGCACCGTCACCAAGCACTCTACGGGGAAGATGACTCGCTGTATGACTATCTACTATCAGCTTATCATATAGAAGGAATGACAGAACTGGCACTAAAACATCGCGATAAGATTATTCTTTCTGAGGCGCCAACAGGTGTAGAGAACGTACAAATAATACTGGAGGCGATTGATCAGGGAAAAGGCATAGAGTGCGAGTATTATTCCTTCAATCACAAAACGGTGAAGCATCAGTTGCTGATTCCCTATTTCCTGCGAACCTGGGAACAACGATGGTATCTGGCTGCAGAGCCTGACAACCATCATCACGGAATCTCCATATTGGCTTTGGAAC
>Ga0247608_10007631_pt1 | contig 11051 bp, 3 predicted proteins | sample 176DNAGHGlowgp2_FD_193490 | JGI IMG/M metagenome (GOLD analysis project Ga0247608, IMG submission 193490) | Sheep rumen microbial communities from Palmerston North, Manawatu-Wanganui, New Zealand - 1766 DNA GHGlow gp2 | ecosystem: Host-associated > Mammals > Digestive system > Stomach > Rumen ... | reverse complement strand
AGGGAAAAGTGAGCAAACTAGTTCAGGTGAATTTCTAATTTTTTCAGTATTCCAAATCTCTTTAAGTTCTGAAATAAAACTTTTGTCTTTGCTATTCCAATTATTTCTAACCTTAGAAATATATTCTTCAACAAGTTCTTCTATTGCAAAATGTACAGTTGTTTTCAGATCTGCATGTATCAACATTGTTGAAAAATCATCTCTAAGATTACGTTTATATTTGCAGGCTACAGCAACAATATAATAATTTATTGCATTTCGTAATGAATCAGGAATTTCACGAAGTGAACAGTCTTTTAATTGTCTTGATTCCTCAGTACTAACAATATTAATTGCATCTAAAGTAACAGGATCAGGATCGTCTTCTGGTCCAAAAATCTTATTTGAACCATAGTAATTATCATTTTTATCTAATGCATAAATAAAATCTTCTGGATATAAATGACCATCTCCAGGTTCTTCGCTTAGGACATTTGCAAATGGTGTTGCTGTGTAGCCTACATAACAGCATTTCGGAAACAGACTCATTAAATCTACGATATGTCCATTTATTGCACTGTGTTTATATTCTGTCCCATCATCTTCATCTCTAAGAATTACATTAGGAGAATATTGATCACACTCATCATCAATAATTAGAACTTGATTGTCTTTCCAAACTGCATCATTACTTGTTTGATTACAATATTTTATTAAACTAGTTAAAGCATATGGATTCTTTTTAAATACACCAATTGAAACATCGTTACCTGCCAACAGAGCTTCAACAAAAGGTTGATTTTTACCAATTCTATCTTTTTCAGGTGTAAGTAGATGCCATCCTGTTTCATCAAGAATATGCAAATCTTTTATCAAACGTTCCTGTGTTTGCCATCTAAGGTTATTTGTTACACCTGATAAAACAATAATTAGAGGACAACCTGAAGAGGCATACATTGAAATCAATCCTGCGATACTTGCAGTTTTTCCAGCTTGAACATTGCCGTAAACTAAACCTTTTTTTTTGTATGGCTTGAAATTTCCATCTTTACAAATTCTTGCAGGATTTGGTAAAAAATTAACAATATCGGTACATTGTTTTTTTAATTTTTCAATTCTTTCATTAGACCAATGTTCTTTTTTCATGGTCTTTTTGTAATAATTCCAGTATCTTAATTCATCTAATCCTGTTGAAAACCATTCATCATTATCAACATAAATTCCTGTACTTGCTTCTTTTTGTTTTTTAAATAAAAGCTGTAAATATTCAATACATTCATGAATCTGAGAATCTGTCCACGCTCTAGTTTCATCTATTTTATTTCGAAATTCATTTTCGAGGGTTTCCCAATCATTATATTTTTGATAAAAGTGTAAGGCTTCTTTTATTATGTATCTGTCATATCTGCTGTCATCAAAATCAAAAATGTCCATTTTTTTCCCCGGATTTTTTATTAATTATATTATACCACTGTTTCTATACATAAGAAAGAAATATAAAAACTCTAAACCATCTATTAAAAATATTGTATTATTTATTTATGGATGTTTTATCTCCCGAAGACCGCCATAAAAACATGTCTCATATTCGCTCAAAAGATACAAAACCCGAAAAACAGATTCGTTCTGCTTTATTCAAAGCCGGTTTTCGGTATCGTATCTGTGATAAGAGGTATCCTGGTAAACCAGACCTCATTTTTCCAAGTTATTTTGCTGTAATCTTCATAAACGGTTGTTTTTGGCACGCTCATGAAAATTGTCAGTACTTTGTATTTCCAAAATCTAATCAAGAGTTTTGGAAAAAGAAGTTTGCACGCAACAAAGAACGGGATGATGAAAATCTCAAGTATTATCAAGAGCAGTGTTGGCGTGTTTGCTTTGTTTGGGAATGCGCTGTTCGCGGTAAAAATTCTAGACAGAAAATCGAAAAAGTCACTGAACAGATAATTCAATGGCTTGAAGAACCCGATGAAAACTTCCTAGAAATAAAGGGTTAAACCTTCAATGTAGTTTTTTAAGAATCATATTAATTCTACCCACACTCCCAACACATGATAATACACCACCTTAGCCAGAACCTTCTTCTTGCTAGCAATCAGTGCCCTCTCATAGCACTCAAACTGTCCTGCATACATCCCGGCAAAATGTTTGTGTTCAGAATTTACCACATCTTCCTTACTTCCCGGATATGACTTAAAATCCACAAGAACTACACCTTCTGCAGTCTCCCAAACAAAGTCTATGCTTCCGGTAAAAATCTGACCATCATAATGTTGCTTAAATGGCAGTTCATGGTATGTTCGAGCCTTTGCCCCATATTTTTCTGTCAAAAAGTTTTCGAGATTAGTCCATGCAGTAAGAATTTCTGCTGGATTTGGCAAGGCCTCTGTCATTCCATGGTTCTTTACAATTTCACTAACTAGAGCTTCAGTAGGATTATGTTCCAAAACACAGAAAATGTTATGAAGGCAGGTTCCAACTTTGTCCATAATGTTATCAGAAGCCTTCAATGTTATACGCTTGCCGCTGTCATATATGATTTCAGCTTTTACATTTTTTGAAGCTTTGCATGAACTAGGCTGCTGGTCACGTTTTCGCAATTCTTCTTTTGGTGAATACAGATTCAGCACTTTGTTATCTGGTGTCTTGAATTTCCAGCCTTCCATATCAATTGGATTTTCAATCACAAAGTTCTGTCCTGTTCCAAGAATATCAGATTTTTCAAGAGCTGGAATTGAATCCAATGTATTTACACCCATTTCTTTAAGACGCAGCAATCCATTATCCTGTAGTGAAACAAGTATCAGGCTTTGTTCCGGGCGGGTCATTGCAACATACATCAGGCGTTTTTCTTCCTGAATTACTTCGTTCCTAGTCTGAGTAAATCGTTCGCTTTTAAGAATAATATCCTTAATACTTGCAGGGACTCCTTTTGCAGAACCAAAAATCCATGGAAGAACAGTTACCGTCATAGGCGGATATGGATTTTCAGCATTTGGAGCATTTTCATGGAAGGTATGTACTCCGTAGATACCACGTCCTACAAGATTGTTTTCATCCAGAATATCATCTTCAAGGCTCATAAGAATTACGGTCTTCCACTGTAAACCTTTAGAACCGTGATAAGTAAACAGCTGAATCCCATCACTCATTCCGGCTGCTTTTGCTTTTACTGTGGTGATATAATCAATAAATCCATAAATCGTGCATGGCAGACTCATCTGAATACAGTGGTCTTCATAAGCTTGTGCAATGCTGATTGCTGTATGGAATGTATTTACGCTGTTATCTGAATCTGGCCAGCTCTTAACTACATTATATAAATCCATTTCGATAATCAGGCTTTCTACCAGAGCACAGACGCTCATTGATTTGTATGCATCCCGTTTAGCCATGAGCTTTTTTATAAGAGAGACTTCTGCAAGGTATTCGCCGTCAGACAGTTTTTTTGATTTATCTTCAAAGCGTTTATCAAGGATTTCTGCTGCTGTATATCCGTCTTCTGTAAGATAGGCAATAGTAGCGCGGGCCATGGTATCATAAGAATTGACTACAAGACTCAAAAGTGCATTAAGAAGTGTGATTTCCCGGCTGGTCTGAAACTCACTGTCTCCTACAAGCGCCGGTATATTAAAATCTTTTAATGCGCTTGCTACTGCGGTTAATTCTGAATTAGTACGTGCAAGAACTGCAATATCTTTTGGTTTCTCGCCATCCTGAATCATTTTTGCAATGTTACCGGCAATCTGAGCTGCTTTCTTTGCTTTTACTTTCTCAGTAAGTATCCAGCATTTTAGTAAATCAGTACGTTTACTTTCGTTATATTCTTTTTCAAGTTTATCCCATGGAGCAAGTTTTACTTCATCTTCTCTAAGAATATCACTGAAAGCTGGTACAAAGATTGCATTTGTTACATCCACGATTGGAGGCCATGAACGATGGCTTGTACCAAGAGTTTCATTAGAATGACCATTGAGTTTTTCAATTCTATCTGTAACGGCTTTTACCAGTGCTGTATCTGAACCACGGAAGCCGTAAATAGCCTGTTTATAATCACCTACCCAGATTGTCTGCTCTACGAGGTCAGATAGTTTGTCAAAAATTTTAATTTGAGTCGGAGAACAGTCCTGGAATTCATCTACAAAAAGATATTTGTAGCTTGCTTTTACATCTTCCTGAACTGACTTATATTCTTCATTGGTAATCAGTTCAAGCAGATATTCTTCCATATCTGTGTAATCAAGAATGTGCTGCTCTTTCTTATATTCGATGTATTTTTCCTGCCAGCGCGCTGCAATTTCAAAAAGATGTTCTACATAAGTAATCTGTAAATCACGAACTTCTTCACAGGTCCAGATTTTATCTGATTCAGCTTCCAGAGAAAGATAATCATCACTTGCCTGATATGCCTTTGTTGTAAACTTTCCCTTTGAAATCATTTCTGCAAGTCCAAATCCAATTTCAAGTTGTGTTGACTTTGGATTCTGAACTATACGACGGAATCGTTCTGTTTCGTCGATTCTTGTATCACGTGCTCCAGACGGTTTATCTGCTTTTGAAATCATGCCCAGAGCTTCAAGTTTTCCTAAAAGTTCTTCTCTGTCAAAATTGAGTTTTGAACAGCTTAAAGAAAGGCTTTGAATCAGTTTTTTGCTTGCTTCTAGACTTTCTGAAAAGTCTTTTATTGAATAGCTTCTGCTGGCATTAAAAATCGCTTTTAAATCGTTCTTCCAGAAATCATAATTTATAGAATAAGACATTGATTCGCGAATCTTAAACACTTCCGCGAACTTATGAAAGAACTTATTCTGTTCTTCAGTTGGCAGGCTGGAAAGGCTTTCTGAAACATAAACGCTTTCATCTTCTTCACTGATTACATTAAGTTTAGGACTGATTCCCAAAAGATACCAGTATCGCTGTACAAATACATTTGCAACGCTGTCTACAGTTCCAATTAATGCCTGATCCAGACGGTTTGCTTCTTTTGTTTTTCCTGCTTCGTAGAATTTAGCTTTTGCTTTCTCTTTAAATTCTGATGCGGCTGCTTTTGTAAATGTTGTAAGAATTACTTCTTCTGGCTTACATTTTCCTTCCAAAATTGCTGCTTTGAGTCGCTCTGTCAATTCGTATGTTTTACCGCTTCCTGCACTGGCGCTGATATATGTAATGTTTTTCATACTGCTCTTCTCCTACTTTCTTCCCTTAAAAAACTCATACTGTGGATAAGGTTTCGGTTGTTTTTTAGGTTCCCGTTTTCCATCAAATTCAAGCGGAATAAGATTCTTAGAATCGCAATCGTTCTGATAGGTAATAGCGTCCGGTGCAAAGCCTGTTGCTTCTTCAATAAATCCGTTTTCTATCTGTGACCGACGGTATTTATACGAGTTTTTAAGCTTAGGAAGCAACTGTTCATCTGCATCTTTGACTGTCACTTTTACAGTATTGTTTCCTGCAAATGCTTGTGCAGAAACGAGAGTTACTTCGGGAATAACGACATAAGCTACTGCTTTTGCTTCGCTTCCTGCTAATTCCTTTGTAAGGTATTTATAAAGTTCAAGCTGAATTGATTTATTCTCTTCAATAGTTTTCTTAAACTTATCAACTTTTCCCGGATACCACTTAAAATCAAATACAACCGGATTATTCTGTTCATCTGCAAGAATCATATCTGCATAGCCGCCGATTTTAATTCCGCCTTCAAAGCCCATTTCTGTATTTTCAAGCCATGGTTCACAAGCAAGAACATGAAGTTTATTATCTTCTAGTACTTTTACCAGTGCATTAACACAATCGAATACTTTTGCCTTGTAATTCGGAAGATTCAGAAGATTTTCCTTAAGTAAAAGGACAGCTCCACAGCCGTTTACCATATTGGTAAAGACTTTATCAAAGTTGTTTTTAATGTTTTCTTTGATGTATGGAACGGTTCCGCTTCCTTCGATTCCTTCTTTTTTATTGAAAAGAGTCTCTATTACAGCATGGGCACAAGTTCCATAAGCCTGATAGACTTTAGGCAATGAAGAGTTTCCAAGAGCACTGATTCCAGCAAGATAGCCGAAAGCATAATCAAACGGATTATAAACAATCTGCTCAAATGATGAATATGTTTCGTGATCCGGCCATTGAATAAGATTTGCGTTCTTTATTGTTATGCCTTCTGCTTCCCCTTCAATACCATTATCAATGTTTACAGGATTCTGCAAAAATGTCTTGAAGTCCGAATTTACATCTGGTGACTGAATGAAATCATCAAGGTTCTTTATTCTCTGCTTAATTTGTATATAAAGAGGATGAGTTTCAACATCTTCTGTCACCTTCTTATCAATTACAACAAGAGTCACTTTATCTGCTAGATAGAATGGCAGCATTTTTATCTGATGATTATATTCACGTTCTGTATCTTCATCCCATAATAAAAGTGTCTTACGGAATTCAGCCTTCTCACCAGGAAGAAGAAAATCATATTTTAGAGTCTCTTTTGCATCATTATAAAAATCACACCAGATAAGTGATTTTGCCCTTGCAGCAATCTGGTCAGGATTTGAAATTACTGTTCTACAGCCTTTTTCTGCTTCATACTGGAGCATATCTACACCGGCTTTTAAGTCAGAAACAAATGCCATGAGTTTTGTGTAAGGCATTCTTTCAACACTTTCTGTTTCGAGCATATTAAGAACAGCGGCACATTCATTTTTTACCAATGCTAGCTGAGCTTTCTGCATATCATCGCTTAATAATGCCAGTTCAGATCCACACCAGTCATAAAGAGCCTTTGTAAAACTGTAAGCCTTATTTCTGCTGACAGAACCATCAGCATTGCTTTCTGCGTTATTGATATCAGGCAGGAACTTTTCTATTTTTTCTGCTCTTTTCTTTGACTCTTCCTTTACCTTTTTTGTTCGTTCTTCTTCAGAAAGATCAGTAAACTCATTATCACAGTTAATAAATGAATCAATAATTTTCTTTACTTTATCATTGTAATAGCCGCCTTCCCTTGCAATGCGCGCTTCAAGTTTATTTCTCAACGTTGATTTGAGAGGACTAAGCGGAACATTCAGCCATTCAACCATATTTTTAAGACTCATTGGGCTTGCAAGAGTACCAAGTCCGATAGGTAAAAGCTGTGTAATCTGTGGAAGTCCGCCTTTTATTCTGGACCCGCTTGTAGCCTTTCCTTCCAGATAAAGCCAGTCATCAAAAGCTTTATTATCAGAATTAATCCAGACATCATAAGAAGCCGGTTTTTGAAGGCTCAAATACTTAAGTGCCTCATCTTGTTCTTCAAAATGCAGAATATTAAATGTGTTATCCTTTTTAATTGTTTCTTCTTTGTCCGATGAGGATTCTAATACATTTATTATAGAAGAAAGCGAAGTATCTGATTTTGAAGGAAGTTCTTTAATGCTTACAGTTACACCACGTGCCTGGAGCGCTTCTATAAGTTCTGATTCAAGAGGTGAAAAGAGTTTCCAGTCAATGAGAGTTTCAACTTCAAGATTTTCCGGAAGCAGACATCCATTTCTAACTGCTTCTGTTACTGCCTTTAAATCTTCTCCTAAAGAAATGTCTTCAAAGTAGGCTTCTACTCCAGAAAGAACTTCCATTCTTTTGCTTGGAGCTTTTATTGTTTTATTCCAGCCAGCAAAGGTAAGTGTATCACGCCAGGTGAGGCATTCTTTAGCAACACTCAGACCATCAACATCAAAAGAAGCCTTCAAAACATTATTTGGATTCTTTTCCATGTAAGTCTTCATGGCTTTGTAATAATCGACCGTACGTTCAATATCTTCTTTGTGCTCAGTACTTAAGCCAGCATGAAGCTTTATCTCTTCCACAAGAGCCGTAGTATCTACAAGCCTTTCATTAAACATAAGACGTGAAGAATCCGTATAAACAAACCCTGAAAATGAAGGACTATAAAACAATTTCATATCTGTAACTCCCATTTTAGATATTGTAACATGCTGTGGTGTCACTGAACGGCACTATTTTTATTTTCTTTACTCCAAGGACTCAAATTAATAAACAAATCTTTCATTTTTTGTATTTCTGAATCATCACAATTTGAGAAGACATATTCCAATAACTCTTCCTGCCGAGGCTGACCTAAAGTCATACGATACAATGATAAAATCTTTATCAAACGTTCATAACGAGTAATATCTGAACTCATAGGATAAATTGGAACTATGCGTTCTATTTTTATTTTTTGATTTTTACCAAAAACCCAGAATGGAATAAGTTCTGAGAAGTTTCCGCCATTTTCTTTCTCTTTGGCTTCTTCAAACATTTGATCCCAAACAGTTTTATCTTTATTAAAGATAAGGTTCCCATGAAGTTCTACAACATTTTGACGGATAGAAAGACATTTATATCTATTTATTCTTCCTTCTCTTTGTTCTAAATCTACAGGATTGCTTGGAAGATTCCAATGCATAATCTTTCTGCAATAATTATGGAAATCCAATCCTTCCTGTCCTACAGAGGTCGACGCTAATACAAAAGGTCTTAGAGGTGAATTAAATGCATTTCTTAGATTTTCCTTGCGATCCCCAGTACCTTTATCTGTTGATTTAGAAAAGCATACGGCAAAATGAGAACGCATTTTAATTCTTGAATCTCTAAACTTATCTTTACCCGTAACTTCTTTTTTAAATGCCTCAAAAGTATCAATTTCATAAGTTGCTGTATCAAGCATATTTAGGTTCTTGATAATATCTTCCTGAAAATTATCTTTTCCTCGATACATTAGATGTATATATTCATCCAGCATTCCTTGGAAACAGCCATTAATACAGTACCTATATACTCTGCTCAAATAATTTCCTGTATCGTCTTCTTCGTTACTCTGATCTACATAATCCAATACTTCCATTGCTTCTGGAGTATTAAAATTCCTAATGAAAGCACGGCCAAATTCTGTAGCATTATACGATGGAGTCTTTATAAGCTCACTGTTACCATCTGAATAAGGTCTGAAGTTCTTACAAGAACGGTAGTAACAAGTTGAGAATGACCCCATGGCAACGTTTACCAAAAAATCACTCAAATCTTCTGGTTGTTTACCAAGATTCATATTATTAAAGAGTTTTTCGACTTTTGCTATGCAGTTTTTATATCGCTTATCAGCATCCCTTTTATCCTTTTTGGAAGCTGATATTTCTTCTTCAAATTCATCTATAATTTCATCAGTTTCATCATCTGATTCTTCAATTTCTATATCTTGTATAGATGCATTAATTGTGCTTAACCACTCATTTACATATTCTTTTGAATCTAAAAGAAGAAGAGCTGCAATATACCAATCATTATTATCTCCGTTCGCCTCATATTTTTTCAATATATTTAGGCGTTTTGATATAATTGTCTTTAATTCATTCTTTATTTCATCTATTGTTTTTTTTGAATTAAGATACTCAATAGGATTGTATATAGAAGCCAAATAATTTGACGGATATAATTCTGAAAAGAGCTGTTTCCCTCCAAGTTTTTCTATTTCTAGTTTTAATCTGGCACCATGCTTATAAGCAGAATATCCTTTTCTATTCTCTTTTTTCCATGAACGGATTTTTCTTTCTTCTTCATAGGAAACCAATGTACTAATCATTTTAGGCACCATTTCCCATGATGAGAATACCAGAGTCTTAGAAAAGTCTTTTATATTTTTATAGGCTCCATCAAGCTCATAATATGGTTTAGTTGGAGGACACCATAAAAGCTTTTCAGCAGATTGTTCAAATACTTCTTCTTTTAACATTTTTAAACGAGCATTAACTTCTGGAAGCTCTTCATAGTTTTCAATCTGCTTCTTCTTTAACCAAAGTAAAGGTTTATTTGCTGCTTCAATATTTTGTTCTTCATTTTCACAAGCTTCCTTGATATTTCTCTTTAAAACATAATTTTCCATAAAAGACATAATGTATGGGCAACTCTTTATATAATCTACTGGTACATTTTGTGAATTACCACATTCCATTATTAATGTTTGAGCCTGTATATAAGACTGAATGTCTTCTTTGGTAACTTTAAGATATTCTTCTGGCTTAACACCTTTTACATCAATGAAATCTTCACCTGACATAACAGACAGTCGCTCTGTACGACATACACCTTTGTACATTTCATTTTCCGCGATTTCTTTTCTGTTTACGAGTAATTCGAAACCGTTTGCTTGCGCTGTTTGCAAAGCATCTGAATATTCTTTCCATACTTTTTGGAATTCCTCTTTGTTCTTTTCAAATAAGAAATCCATTACCGTAAAAAACTCTTTATATGGGTCATCATCTGAACCGTCATTCAGTTCTTCCATTGTTGAAAAAAGTTTATATGGTGTGGCTGATAACAAAAGAACTCTTGTCCTCGTTCTTTCGTCTTCATAATGTTCCTGAAGGAATCTTTGTGCCAACATACCTGCATCACTATCATTATCAATCTGAATTAGGGAATTAAATCGCTGGAATTCATCCATTATAATTAAATCAGGATTGAGCATGTCTGTGCTTATTTGAGCAAATGCTTTTCTAAGAGCAGTAATAATCTGAATACGATAACACTTATTCTTGTCTGCACATTTAGAACACTTGGAGCGTAATTGACAATGATTCTTATTTATTAGCTTTACTGTTCGTAATATTACATCAAATAGATTTTCAGTTTTGGAATCAATTTCTATTTTATCTTTACGAAGCTCAGCAATAATTGAGTACGGATAATTTTTTTTATATTTGCAATTATCTAATCTAAAATCTGATTTTTTATAATCTTTAAGGACTTCTTTCAATGCCTCCTTTTTTTTCGTGACTTGATTACGCCATGTCTTTGGAGAGCACGAGAGCATTAATAATTTTCCTAATTCGTGATTAAATTTATATTCACTAAACTCTTCTGCATATAATAAAGTTGCATAAATCAATGCCCTTTCATTTACATTACCACCACCTGAAGTTTCAAACGATGTTCCAGGTGTTAATGGAATTAATTGAATATATTTATCTAAAACTTCAGGTTTTGTTTCTGATTGCATAACACTTAAGTGCTGCATTGATAGTCTTGTATCTTCTACCTGAGGATTT
>Ga0247608_10007630_pt1 | contig 11052 bp, 15 predicted proteins | sample 176DNAGHGlowgp2_FD_193490 | JGI IMG/M metagenome (GOLD analysis project Ga0247608, IMG submission 193490) | Sheep rumen microbial communities from Palmerston North, Manawatu-Wanganui, New Zealand - 1766 DNA GHGlow gp2 | ecosystem: Host-associated > Mammals > Digestive system > Stomach > Rumen ... | reverse complement strand
GTTAGAAGCAGTAGTTACAACAAATAATACATACATTATGGCAAAGGGCACAACAACTTTAACAAATATTTCTGATTTATCAGGAAAAAAGATTATTGCTTATGGTCAAAATAATACACCTGATATCGCTTTAAAGAACGCCTTAAAGAATAATGATATTGAAGATGCTGATATAACATATGAAACAGATGTTACAACAGCTATGTCTACATTTATGGGTGGATCAGATTACGATTATTGCTTAATCGCTGAACCACAAATTTCAAAGATTAAGAATAATGGAGCAAATATTAAAACATTAGATTTATCTAACTATATGTCAACAACAATCTATCAAGCAGGTATATTTGTAAATCCTAATGCAAATCAAACAAGATGCGATGAAGTAATTTCAGATATTAAAACTAATATTACATATTTAAATGCTAACCCAACTGAATATGCAGAAAAAGTAGAATCAAAGAATCAATTCTTCACTACTATGACAAAAGAAGTATTAGCTTTAAGTATTCCAAATGCAAATATAAGCTTTATTAAAGCAAAAGATAATAAAGATAATATAAAAGCCTATTTTACAGAAGTAAATAATTATAATGCAGCAATCTTAAACGGAATGGTAACTGATGAATTCTTTAGATAAAAAGAATGATACTATATTCTTTATATTAGGAATTGTATCAATCTTTATTATCTGGTTTGTATTAAGCATAGCAATTAATAATGAATTTGCTATACCTAAAATAGATAAAACATCAAAAGCGTTAGCAAATTTATTCAGTGATGGAAATACTTATGTAATACTTGGAAGAACTATTCTAAAAATAGCTTTAACCATATTAATTGCTTTTGCAACATCAATAATATTAGTTGTTTTATCTACATTATCTAAAAAATTTAGGTCCTTCATTTCACCTATAATAACTTTACTTAAAACAGTTCCTGTTGTAGTAGTAATTTTATTATTCTTATTCTTATTTAGTAGAAATACTACACCAATATATGTCGCATTACTTGTTATAATGCCTATAATGTATGAAGCACTATTAAATGGAATAAATAACATAGATGAATCAATAATTAATGAAACAAAAATGTTATCTAAAACAAATCTATTTGTTATGAGAAAAGTCTATTTACCACTTACTAAACCATATGTTATATTATCTATTTTACAATCAGTAGGCCTAGGTTTAAAAGCAATGGTAATGGCAGAACTAATAGCTCAAACAAAAAATAGTATAGGTAAAGAAATGTCTAATTATAGAGCTTTCTTGGATATGGACTACATTTTTGCTTGGGGATTAATAATGATAACAATAGTTATTATTTCAGAAATATTTATAAGAATGATGAAAAAGAAAATAACAATATAAGAGATATTTCATATATCTCTTTTTTGTTTTTATGATATAATAACTTTTGAGGTGTTATTATGAAGTTATATGAACTTATGGTAAAAGATGATAATCCAACTGGAACAAGAAAATATATAGGTCCATTATTTCCTATTGGAGAAGATTTTTATTATGCTCCTATTTCAAATGGATTTAAATATATAATTGAAAAAAATGGAGAATATAATGTAAGCGAAAATACAAAAGGAGCTGTTATTATTGCTTATAATGATGAATTCTTAGGCGCAATAGAAACAGATGAATTAATTAAATCAAAAGAACCACTTAAAGAAGTAGATTTAAAGAAGATTGAAAATAAAGATTATAGAGAATTATTAGAAAAAATAATGAAATTTGTTGATGAAAATAGAATATTCATCAAACAATATGCTTATGCAAATTATAATAACAAAATGGAAGAAGAAAAAAATAAAGTATCCAATTAAGGATACTTATTTTATTTTATACATAATGTATGATAAAATAAAAATTGGGAGTGATTTAGATGAGTTTTTTTACAAAGATTAAAGAATACGTTAAGAAGGAGTGGCTATTTTATTTTACAGGATTCTTTTCAGGAATGTCTGTAATGGCAATAGAGCTTGGTGCTCAAAGATTATTATCACCATATTTCTCTTCATCTCAAATAATATGGACTATTGTAATAGGCGTTATTATGATCGCAATGGCTATAGGAAATATTATTGGAGGTAAGATGGCTGATAAATATCAAAAGCCCGATAAGCTTTTTATTATGCTATTTATTGCTGCTACATGGATAATTCTAATTCCTTTAGTAGGAAAGTTCATAATAGCTGGTATAGCTGTAGGTCTTGCTACCTTTATAACCCATGGATATTTAATATGGGCATCCTTGATTAGCTGTTTAGTAGTCTTTGTATTCCCGTTATTAGTACTTGGTATGGTTACACCAAATATAGTTAAATTTGCAACTAAAAACCTTGAATCAAATGGTAATGTAATAGGTAAGATTGAAGCCTTTAATACAATAGGTTCAATCATAGGAACTTTTATTCCAACATTTTTAACAATCCCATTTATAGGCACTGCCGCAACATTTGTTATATTTAGTATTATTCTATATACAATTTGTATGGTTTATTTAATTTTAAGAAAAAAATTTGTAATTAGAACTTCTATAATATCCGTTCTAGCAATTGCTTTAGGAATATTTTCTACACAAATAAGGGTAGCTTTCTGGAATAATTCTATTATGTATGAAGGAGAAAGCCAATATAATTATTTAAGAGTTGAAGATACAGGAGATGAAATAATATTTTCTACAAATGTTTTATTTGGTGTCCAATCAGTTAAAATGAAAGAAAAAGGACTAACAGGATATTATTATGATTACGCAATGGCAAGTGCTGTTATGGCTGATGTATGTGATAAAAAAATAGATGTCTTAATTCTAGGGCTTGGCACAGGAACATTTGCTTATCAATGCATAGATTATTTTGGTGAAGAAAACTTAAATATTGATGGTGTTGAAATAGATGGTAAGATTGTAAAACTTGCTAAAAAATATTTTGATCTACCAGAAAGTGTAAATGTATATGTTGAAGATGGTAGAGCATATTTAAATAACACAAAGAAAAAATATGATTTGATAATGGTAGATGCATATAGAGATATATCTGTACCATTTCAAATGTCTAGTATAGAATTCTTTAAAGAAGTTAAAGAACATCTAAATGAAAATGGTAATATGGTTTTAAATATGAATATGTATGATAATTCTGAAGGTTCAATAAATGATTATTTAAAGAGCACAGTAAAAAAAGTATTTAATAATGTTTATACTTGTGAAGCTGGAAGTAACCAGGAATTATTTGCTGGAGATATAGATTTAAAAGAGAAATTAGAAAACAATATAAATAAAATTGATAAAGAAGATTTAAAAAGTTTTATGGAACATATGAAGGATGATATTGTTACTATAGAAGGTAGTAAACATATTTTAACTGATGATAAAGCACCAGTTGAAAGATTGGGTATGAAAGTCTTAGATAAAATGATTAGTGAAGAATTACTAAATTTAAGAGAACAAATGAAAGGAAAAAGTATCCCAGAAATTATAGAACTTTTATGGTAGTATTTATTTTAGAAGAAAAATGAATTATAATTAATTCATAAGAGTGTTATATAAAAAGTTATGGTTTTATCAAAGGAAAGTGGGGCGTAATATGATAGATTTTAAAAATCTTAAAAAAGAAAAAATAGAAAATTTTAATAATGGTGATGGACACGTTATTAGATATATGTTTAACGATGGTAGAGTAAAAATTGTTAAAATGACATTAAAAAAAGGAGCATCCATAGGCTTACATCAGCATATAACAAGCTTAGAAGTAATTTATGTGTTAAGTGGAATTGCTACATCTATTGTTGATGGAGTTAAAGAAGAAGTTGAAAAAGGAAATGTTATATATTGCCCTAAAACAAAGATGCATACTATTAAAAACTGTCATGACAAGAATTTAGTAATATTCTGTGTTATACCAGAATTAGAAGAATTAAAATAAATAGGAGGTTTTTTTTATGAGATTATTAACAAGAAGTGATTTTGATGGACTAGCATGTGCTGTGCTATTAAATAAGGTAGGAATTATTGATGGATATAAATTTGTTCATCCAAAAGATTTACAAGATGGATTAGTAGAAGTAAATGAAAATGATTGTCTAGCTAATGTTCCTTTTGTAAAAGGATGTGGCTTATGGTTTGACCATCACCTATCAGAAACAGAAAGAAACGCATATGAAGGACAATATCATGGTAGGAGTGAACTAAAACCTAGCTGTGCTAGAGTTATTTATGAATATTATGGTGGAAAAGATACATTCCCTGGTTTAGAAGAATTTATTGAAGCTGTAGATAAGGTTGATAGTGCAAATTTATCAATTGAAGATATCAAAAATCCTAAAGGATATGTTTTATTAGGATTTATAATGGATCCAAGAACAGGTTTAGGAAGATTTAGAGATTTTACTATCAGTAATTACCAATTAATGGAAAAGATGATTGATTGGTGTGCAACTAAATCTATAGATGAAATCTTACATTTACCAGATGTATTAGAAAGAGTAGAATTATATAATGAACAAACAGAAAAGTTTGTTGAAATGGTTAAAGCACATACAATTGTTGAAGGAAAGACTATTGTTACCGATTTAAGAGGAGAAAAGACTATTTATGCAGGAAATAGATTTATGATCTATAGCTTATATCCTAACTGTAATTTATCTGTATGGATTGTATCAGGTAAAGGAGGAGAAGGCTGCAGCTGTGCTGTAGGTTACTCAGTATTAAATAGAACTTGTGAAGTAAATGTAGGTTCTTTAATGCTTAAATATGGTGGAGGAGGACATAAGGCTGTAGGTACATGTCAATTCTCTAACGAAAATATGGATACTAAGGTTAAAGAATTACTTGATGACATTAAGAAATTAAACAAATAGTAATAAAGGCTTAAACAAGCCTTTATTTAGTTATGAAGGTGATTAAATGGAATATATTGAAGTAGGTAAAATAGTAAACACTCATGCCTTAAAAGGTGAAATAAAAATTAAAAGCTATACTAACAATGATAGATTTAAAGTAGGAAATACTTTATATTTATCTAATGACTATATTGAAGTTAAAATAAAATCTCATAGAGTTAAAGATAACTTTGACTATGTAGTCTTAGAAGGATATGAAGATATTAATCTAATTGAACCATTTAAGAATAAATTCTTATATATTAAAGAAGATCAATTAGAAGTATTAGAAGAAAATGAATATTATATAAAAGACTTATTAAATCTAAAAGTTTATAATGAAGATAAAAAATATATAGGTATAGTTAAAAGAGTGACTGAATATCCTTCTAACTTTATGTTGGAAATAGAAAAAGAGGATAAAAAAATAGCTTTAGTTCCATTTAGAAAAGAATTTGTTTTAAGTGTTAGTGACTCTATTATTATTCATGAAATTGAGGGATTAATATGAAAATAGATATTATCACTTTATTTCCTAATATGTTTACTGGGTTTTTAAATGAATCTATTATAGGTAGAGCAATTAAGGAAAAAAAGGTTGAAATTAATTTAATCAATTTAAGAGATTTTACAAAAGAAAAACATGGTCATGTTGATGATACACCTTTTGGTGGAGGTGCAGGAATGGTTCTAATGTGTCAACCAGTCTTCGACTGTATTAATTCTGTTAGAACAGAAGATTCCTTAGTCGTTATGATGACACCTCAAGGAAAACAATACAGCCAAGGTATTGCAAAAGAATTATCTTTAAAAAAGCACTTAATTCTATTATGCGGTCACTATGAAGGCTTTGATGAAAGAATTAGGAGTATTGTCGATTTAGAATTATCAATAGGTGATTATGTTTTAACAGGTGGAGAAATTCCAGCAATGGCTATAACTGATAGTATTGTTAGATTACTTGATGGAGTTATAGAAGATGAGTCACATGAATATGATTCATATTCTAACTGGATGTTAGAACACCCACAATACACAAAACCTAGAAATTATAATGGTATGGAAGTTCCAGAAGTTTTATGTAATGGTAATCATAAAGAAATAGAAAAATACAAATTAAAGGAGTCCTTAAGAAGAACATATTTAAGACGTCCTGATTTATTAGAGAATCATGAATTAACAAAAGAAGAAAAAGTGTTACTTGATGAAATTATAAAAGAAGAGAAGTGTTAATATGTTCGTTATAACTGCTATTGCCTTAGGCATTGCTTTAGCGATGGATGCGTTTAGCGTAAGTGTTGCAAATGGCTTAAACGAGCCAAATATGAGTAAAAAGAAATTCATAATAATACCTTTAGTATTTGCTATATTTCAGTTGCTAATGCCTTTAATTGGCTTTATATGTGTACACACATTAGCTGAAAAATTTGAAGTATTTGCTAAAGCAGCTCCTTTTATTGGTTTTGCTTTATTACTAATAATAGGAACTAAAATGATTATAGAAGGAGCTTTAAAAAAAGAAGATGAAACTATTATCACATCCATTCCTATTTTATTACTTCAAGGCCTAGCTACATCTATCGATGCTCTATCAGTAGGCTTTGCTATAGAAAATTATACATATTTTGAGGCAATAATAAGTTGTATTATAATTGGTGTACTTACTTTCATCATTTGTATTATAGGGGTTATTATAGGAAAGAAAATAGGAGATAAGATTAATAGCAAAGCAACAATTATAGGTGGTATTATTCTTGTTATTATAGGAATTATTATTTTGGTAAAAGCTTTAATTTAGGAGAATGTTATGATAATTGATTTACATGGAAAGACTTTAAAAGAAGCAAAACAAATAGTAAATGAAGAAATAGATAAAGCTTTTAAATTAAAACTTAGTCAAATCAGAATTATTTATGGATATAATAGCGGTAATACATTAAAAAATTATTTTACAAGTTTAAAACATTATGATCAAAATAAAGTAACATCTATATTTGAAGTTCCAAATAATAACGGAGAAGCAATTATTAATTTAAAAGTTAGTTTAAAATAACTTATAATTATAGTAAAATATAATTAGATAGGAGTGATTATATGGCAAGAGTTTCAGTAGGAAGCAATGGTGCAAGTGTTTCAACAAAACAAGGGGATAGTAAAAATAGTGTAAGAACTACAGTATCAGTTAATAAGAAAGGAAAAGTAACTACAACAAATACAGTTAAAACAGGTAACGTTTCAACTCGTCTAAAAAATGGTAAAGTTACAGGTATTTCTTTTAATTTTGGAAGTAGTTCAACTAAAAAGAAAAAGACTAAATAATTATTGGCATATTTAATATGCCTTTTTTCTTTTTTATATTTATTTTTATAAATATATATAATATAATAGAAGTGTATTTTTTAAAAGGAGATATATAAAAATGGATAAAAGAAAGTGGTTAAAAGAATTAGTTTATGGTATTCTTGCAGGTTTCTGTATCGGACTTGGAGGAACATTCTTACTAAGTTGTAAAAACACTGCTGGAATAGTTGTTGCAGCTCTATTCTTCACAATTGGCTTATTTACAATTTGTGAAAGAGGTTATAACCTATTTACAGGTAAAGTTTGTTATGTATTTGATAATAAGCCAAAATATTTAATATTCTTACTTGTTGTATGGATTGGTAATTTACTTGGTACTATGTTAATTGCTGGAATTTTAAGATTAACATCTGTAAATGATGCAATTCAACCAGTTGCACAAGCAATGGTAGAAGCAAAGATGAGTGATTATAACGGAAGCTTTGCCTTAAGATTATTATCATTATTCTGTTTAGGTATTTTATGTGATGTATTTATCTTTATTGCAGTTAATGGATATGCTAAGAGTAAATATCAAATGGGTAAATATTTATCATTAATTTTTGGTGTAACATGCTTTATCGTTTGTGGTACAGAGCATAGTATCGCAGATATGTATTATTGGTGTGTAAGTGGTAAACTATATACTGAATTTGGTAAATCAATTTTATGCTTATTAGTAATTACTTTAGGTAACTCAGTTGGTGGATTCTTCTTCCCAGTAGTTGAAAAATTCATTGGAAATTATAAGAAAAAAGAAGAAACTAAACCAGCAGAAGTAAAAGAAGAAACAAAAGAACAACCTGTAGAAGAACTTGATGCTGAAACTAAAGAAAATGCCTAAAAAAAGGCATTTCTTCTTTATATAAAGGGGGGGGTAATATGGATAGATCTAAAAAGAATTATTCTATATTTAGTGTTATTGTTGGGTTAGTTGCCGTTATTGTATTTATTATTATATTTTTTATAAATAAGAGTAAAGATAGTGGTAAAAAATGTTTTATGGATTCAGAAATAGTAACAGATAATTATAAATTAAATTTCTCATCAACTACACAAGAAGAAGTTGATGGAAAGGTGTATTATTATGTTTGCTTTGTTATAACTAATACATTAGATACTGATCAAACATTTACATTCTCTAATCCTTATTTTATGAAGAAAAAAACTAAAGTTACATTTAAATCTTTAGATGGTAATGGTTTTACAATTAACCCAGGAAAACAAGATGTATATTATTTAGGATGTCCAGTATATGCAGGAGATAAAATAGAAACATTTAGATTACATTTTGTTTTAAATGGAGATAAATATAATTTATATACAAAGCTTGGTGCTAAAAAATAATGGTAGATTTTTCTACCATTTTTTTATATAATTTCTATGGTGATATTTATGGAGTTTAAAGGTGCTATATTTGATTTAGATGGAACTATATTAGATAGTTCGAATGTATGGATGAAAGTTGATAAAGATTTCTTTAATGAACACAATATGGATGTTCCAGAAGATTATTTAGAAAACATTAGTGCAATGAATATTTTTGATATAGCTAAATACACTATTAATAGATTCAAATTAAATTACACCATTAATGAATTAGTTGATAAATGGAATGATATGGCTAAAAACGAATATGAAGAAAAAGTTTTAATTAAGCCATTTGTTAAAGAATATATTATGTCTTTAAAAAGTAAGGGAGTAAAGATTGGTATCGCCACTGCACTTGATGATTTCTTATTTATTCCATGCTTAAAAAGAAATGGAATATATGATTTATTTGATGATCATAGAAGTTTATCAAAGATGAAAAATGGAAAAGATAGCCCTGATATTTATCTAGATGTTGCTAAAAGCTTAGGAGTTAATCCTAATGAATGTATGGTCTTTGAAGATATTTATAAAGGATGTAAGAGCGCAAAAAGTGCAGGCTTTTATGTAGTAGGTGTAAATGATAGAGATAACGAACATATTAAAGAAGTTTCTAATAAATATATTTATAGTTTTAAAGAATTAATTTAAGTGAAGAATTTCTTCACTTTTTTTATTGATTTAATTTAGTATTAGTGTTATTATATGTTTACTACCTTAAATTATCCAAAGGTATTAACACAAAAAATATATAGGAATAATTTGATGATCAAAATAGTTAGTAGGATAACTATGCATGAAGGTAGGTGTTAATATGGATAATTTATTAATAGATGCAAATATAATTGCATCAAACATCAAATCTTTAAGAGAAAAACTAAATTTATCTCAAGAAGAAATGGCTTGGAAGTTAGGCTATAGCGATAGACAGCTACGCAGAATAGAGCATAGCGGCACTAATAATATTAGTGTCATAAACTATATTGCTTTAACATTTAATATTCCAGCAATAAGCATCCTGAAAAAGGATGCTTTTTAATTTGTATAAAGTATAGGACAAATCATGTCCTGTTAAATAATAAATAATGAACTTATAATGAATGTGTGAGGTGATGAATATGCTTAAATGCAATACAGAAATTATGAAGGATTTAAAGAAAATCCAAGAAGGAAGAATTGAGATTCTTTCGAATGAAAGAAAAAACTCTACTATTAGTTATATTGCCGGAGAAGAAAAAATCTCTACAAATTATAACTATAGGGAAACAAGAGAAAAAATAGATGAACTTAATAAAAGGGAAGTTTATCTAAGAGGCTTGCTTTCTAAAGCCAATTCAACTGTTATAGTTCCTGAATTTAATATGACTATAGGAGATTGCTTAGTATATTTAGCTCAACTATCAAATAAAGCAAATGTGCTTTATAGTTTAGCGGATGCTAAACCTAAGTCAAGAAGCTATAGACTTAAGGAGGTTGAATACACAGAAACTTTATATAATGTCTTAGAAGCTAAAGAAGACTATATAAAGACAAAAGAAGAGATTACACGTCTTCAAATGGCAATTGATAGAATTAATTTGACCAATTTAATAGAAGTGTAATTTCTTACCCTTCTTTGAAATATTAATATAATAAAATGGAGTACATAAGTACATGATAATTATAGAGGATTATGTTTAAGTAGATTATCGTTTTAGGTTATGGAGTTTTGTGCTTATTAGTTTACGGTTAGATTAATTCATGGAGGATCTATGAAGACATTAACAATATATACTATTTCAAAGATAAAAACTTTCCAGTATTAGAAGTATAGGGTTATATAATATTAGAATATTTATAAAATGTATATGACTTAAATATACATTTTTTTTGTATAAGTAGTATAATAGCCTATGGTGTATAATTATGGATGGAAAAATAGATTTTGGTAATGAAAAAGTACATAAATTATTATTTAAGCTAGCTCCTCCCGTAATGCTTGCACAATTAATACAAGCACTATACAACATTGTTGATAGTTTATTTATAGGTAAGTATGATAGCAAAGGTCTAACAGCTTTATCAATAATATTTCCACTACAATTATTAATGATAGCTATAGCTGTAGGTACAGGTGTAGGACTTAATTCCTTAATATCACATTTCTTAGGATTAAAAAAGAAAGATATTGCAGATAAAATATCAAACATGTCATCAATAATAGCTTTATATTCTTGGTTTATATTTGCAGGTCTTACTTTCCTTATTCTACCATTTTATGTAAAGCTACAAACTAGTGATAGTACCATAATAGATTATTCTATAGTTTATGGTAGAATAGTTTGTGTTTTATCTATTGGCTTATTTTTAGAAAGTATGTGGGCTAAGGTATTACAAGCAAAAGGCAAAATGAAGCTACCGATGATTGACCAAATAGTAGGAGCTATTGTTAATATTGTGCTAGATC
>Ga0247608_10007628_pt1 | contig 11055 bp, 9 predicted proteins | sample 176DNAGHGlowgp2_FD_193490 | JGI IMG/M metagenome (GOLD analysis project Ga0247608, IMG submission 193490) | Sheep rumen microbial communities from Palmerston North, Manawatu-Wanganui, New Zealand - 1766 DNA GHGlow gp2 | ecosystem: Host-associated > Mammals > Digestive system > Stomach > Rumen ... | reverse complement strand
AGGGAAGATGCCCTTCTTGTCCTTGCCCTCAGATTCACCGTAGAGCTGCTTCCACCATTCAGACATGAAGTGGAGCTTCGGCTGGAAGTTCACCATGATCTCGATCTTCTTGCCGTTCTGGTAAAGGCCGTTACGCAGGGCAGCGTACTGAGCTGCAGGGTTCTCTGCGAAGGGTACGTCCTTGCCGCAAGCCTTCTCCATATCCTGTGCACCAGCTACGAGTTCCTTGATGTCGAAGCCTGCGCAGGCGATAGGCAGCAGACCCACTGGTGTCAGCACGGAGAAACGACCACCCACGTTATCAGGGATGATGAAGCTCTTGTAACCCTCCTTGTCGGCGCAGGTACGGGCAGCACCGCGCTTTGCGTCTGTAACGGCCACGATCACTTTCTTGGCCTCTTCCTTGCCGCGCTGCTCCTCGCACTGCTTCTTCAGCAAGCGGAAAGTCAGGGCTGTCTCTGTGGTGGTGCCACTCTTGGAGATATTGATCACGCCAAACTTCTTGCCCTTCAGGTAGGATGTGAGTTCGAAGAGGTAGTCCTCGCCGATGTTGTTACCTGCAAAGAGGATGGTGGGGTTCTTCTTATCAGCCACGAGCCATGCGAATGAGTTGCTCAGGGCCTCAATGACGGCACGGGCACCCAGATAAGAGCCGCCGATACCAGCCACGACGATAGCCTCGCAGTTCTCGCGGAGCACATTGGCACATGCCTGTAGCTCGTCGAGGAAGGCAGGTGTGATGCTGCTGGGCAGATGGAGCCAGCCGAGAAAGTCGTTACCAGGGCACGTACCCTCTTCAAGGGCTTTCTGTGCAGCCTTTACCTGAGGCTCAAAGGCCTCTACAGCGCCAGCCTGCAGGAAACAGGCGGCCTTTGTGATGTCTAATTTGATGTTGCTCATAGATTTTGTCTGTTTTTTATCTGAATGAATCTGTTAAAAGTTTGATCTCAATCTGTGGGGCTATGCGCTCGTACAATATATTATATACGGCATCGAGGATGGGCATGTTGACGTGGCAGTGACGGTTGATCTCCTTCATGCACTTTGTGCCGAAGTAACCCTCGGCAATCATCTCCATCTCAATCTGTGCCGACTTCACGCTGTAGCCCTTGCCGATCATCGTACCGAAGGTGCGGTTACGGGAGAAATTGGAGTAGCCTGTCACAAGCAGGTCGCCCAGATAGACGGAGTCATAGATATTGCGGTCCATAGGATAGACGGCTGTCAGGAAACGGTTCATCTCCTGTACGGCATTGGCCATCAGCACCGCCTGGAAGTTGTCGCCGTATTTCAGTCCGCTGCAGATACCGGCTGCGATGGCATAGACGTTCTTCAGTACGGATGAATACTCGATACCGACGACATCAGTGGATGTCTTAGTCTTGATATAGTCGCTGGAGAGCACGTCGCAGAAAGCCTGAGCCTTGTCACGGTCAGCACAACCTACGGTGAGGTAGGAGAGACGTTCCAAGGCTACCTCCTCAGCATGCGAGGGACCACCGATACAGGCGAGGTTCTCGTAGGGCACGTCATAGACCTGATGGAAATACTCGGAGCAGACGAGGTTCTCATCGGGCACGATACCTTTGATGGCTGTGAGGATGAATTTGTCGCGCAGACGCGTCTTGAGTTTTTTAAGATGGCTCTTGAGGTAAGGCGACGGTGTGACGAAAACGAGCGTGTCGTACTGTTGGGCAATGCGGTTCAAGTCACTGTCGAAGTGGATCTCATCCGTGTTGAAATGTACGCTGGTGAGATAGGCTGGGTTGTGCCCCAGACGGCGGAAATCCTCTATTCGGTCATCACGGCGCATATACCATCCGATATGATGGGTGTGACCCACCACAATCTTGGCTATTGCCGTTGCCCAGCTACCGCCTCCGATAATCGCTATTCTACCACAGTCGTACATACCTTATTTTGTTTAGAGTTTATGGTTTATAGTTTATAGCTGAATACTCTGCATGCCTTTCTGCCTTTAGAAGTTATCATCTATAAACTATAAACTTTAAACTATCAACTATTACTCTTCTCAATCCACTTTGCAATCTCATCGACAGATGGCTTCTGCATGTCGAGCTTGTATTTCTTGACGATATCGCCGATCTTCTGCTGCAGACCCTGTGCCTTCTCGTCCTTGATGTTCTGGATAAGGTTGAAACCAGCCTTGCGCAGCACTGGCACCCATTCTTCGCCAACACCGATGGCAGCCCATTCGGCGGGGGTGCTTTGCGGGATCTTTTTCTCAGGTTTCATCTGTGGGAAGAACAGCACCTCCTGGATGAAGGTCTTGCCCGTCATGAGCATTACCAGACGGTCGATACCGATGCCGATACCGCTGGTGGGAGGCATGCCGTATTGCAAGGCACGCAGGAAGTCCTGATCGATGATCATGGCTTCGTCGTCACCCTTGTCGGCCAGTTTCATCTGTTCTATGAAGCGCTCCTCCTGGTCGATGGGGTCGTTGAGCTCCGAGTAGGCATTAGCCAGCTCCTTGCCGTTCACCATCAGCTCGAAACGTTCTGTCAGTCCAGGCTTTGAACGGTGCATCTTCGTCAGGGGCGACATCTCGACGGGATAGTCGGTGATGAAAGTGGGCTGGATGAAGGTGCCCTCGCAGAACTCGCCAAAGAGTTCATCGATGAGCTTGCCCTTACCCATGGTCTCATCTACATCCATGCCCTTCTCCTTACAGAAGGCACGAATCTCCTCTTCACTCTTGCCGTCACAGTCGAAACCAGTCTTTTCCTTGATGGCATCGAGGATGGGCAGACGACGGTAGGGTGCCTTGAAGGATACGATATTGCCGTCGATCTCGCGCTCTGGCTTGCCGTTGACGGCGATACATATGGTCTCGAGCAGTTTCTCTGTGAACGACATCATCCAGTTGTAGTCTTTATATTGCACATAGAGCTCCATGCAAGTGAACTCCGGGTTGTGGTTGCGGTCCATACCCTCGTTGCGGAAGTTCTTGCCAATCTCATAGACTCCCTCGAAGCCGCCCACGATGAGGCGCTTCAGATAGAGCTCTGTGGCGATGCGCATATACATGTCTTGGTCCAAGGCATTGAAGTGGGTGATGAACGGACGGGCTGATGCACCGCCTGCAATCATCTGTAGGGTAGGGGTCTCCACCTCAGTATAGCCAGCCTCGTCGAGTACTTTCCTGAGCGTCCTGATGACAGTGGCTCTCTGCAGGAAAGTGTCCTTTACGCCGTCGTTTACCACGAGATCGACATAGCGCTGGCGGTAGCGCAATTCAGGATCGTCGAACTTATCGTAAGCCACACCGTCCTTATATTTCACGATGGGGAGGGGCTTCAGACTTTTCGAGAGCAGTTTCAGCTCTGTGGCATGGACACTGATCTCGCCTGTCTGCGTGCGGAATACTTTTCCTTTGACGCCGATGAAGTCGCCAATGTCAAGCAGGCGCTTAAATACATTATTATATAAGTCCTTGTTCTCGCCCGGGCAGATGTCGTCGCGGGTGATATAGACCTGGATGCGGCCTTTGGAGTCCTGTAGTTCGGCGAAACTGGCCTTACCCATTACGCGACGGCTCATCATACGTCCAGCTATCACGACCTCGCGCTCCTCGCCGTCCTTGAAGTTGTCCTTAATTTCAGTACTGAAAGCGTTAGTGGGATATTCTGCAGCAGGGTATGGGTCGATACCCATATTACGCAGTTCCTGCAGACTCTGCCGTCTGCCGATTTCCTGTTCACTAAGTTCTAAAACGTTCATCTTTTTCTCAAATAAATTTGCATTTATGGGTGCAAAGTTACGAAATTCTTGCGAAAAAAGCAAGGATAGGGTAAATATTTGCAAAAAAAAGTGCAAAGATTTGTGTAGTATGGAAAAAATGTTTATATTTGCAGCAATAACTAAACCTTTTAGCAAATCAAACTCAAGGAAATGGAAGAGTATAATATTAAATCGAGGGTCGTAGGCGTTGACATCAGTAATGAAAGCACAACGTATGCAGTTGTGGATATCCGTGGTAATATTATTGCGGAAAGTTCTTTTAACACGCAGGACTATCCTGTGATAGAACATTTTGTGTCGGCCCTTAGCGAGAAGATTGTGATGCTCGTGGAGGAGAACGGAGGCTATGAGACGATTCGCTCCATTGGTGTCAGTGCGCCAAGTGCCAGTTCTGTTTCTGGGTGCATTGAGAACGCTGCGAATCTTCCTTGGAAAGGTGTGGTGCCACTGGCCGTGATGCTGCGTGAGCAGATAGGTCTGGCAGTAGGTCTCTCCAACGATGCCCATATCTCAGCCCTTGGCGAGCAGGCTTTCGGTAGTGCCCATGGCATGCGCAATTTCATCATCATCAGTCTTGGTGTGGGTTTAGGCAGCTGTTTCTTTGCAGAAGGGATAGAGCATCAGGGGCATCTGGGATATGCTGGTGAGTTTGGCCATACGTGTGTCATGGATGGTGGCCGTGAATGTGGATGTGGACATCACGGTTGTCTGGAGTCCTATGTCGGTGCCAAGGGTATTGTCCTGACGGCACAGGAGCTGATGAATTCGTCGGACAGTCCTACGCTCATGCGAGATCTGACGAAGCTCTCACCCCGTACGATAGCCGAGTGCTGCGACCAGGGCGACGAGATGGCTATAGAGGTTTACCGCCGTACGGGCTACATGTTAGGACTTGGCCTCGCCAACTATGCTTCGATCGTCGATCCTGAGGCTATCATCCTCACAGGTGGTATCTCGCACGCTGGAAAATGGCTGGTCGATCCAGCCTATGAATCGTTTGAGAGCCACGTGTTTGGCAATCTGCGTGGGAAGGTGAAGATTCTCACTTCAAAGTTAAATGACCGAGAGCGTGACGTGCTGGGAGCGAGCGTCCTTGCATGGAGTGTTCCGGAGTATTCTCTGTTTAAGTAAATGGATGTAGAAAGAATTCGAGAGATAATCAACGACAAACCCAATTTAAGTACCGCCCTCGGGATGGAGTTCATATCCACACCCGAGGACGATACGTGTATGGCACGTATGAAAGTCGATGAGCGCAATCGCCAGCCCTTTGGCTTCTTGAGCGGTGGCGCCTCATTGGCACTGGCTGAGAATGTAGCTGGTGTAGGCTCCTCATCGCTTTGTCCTGGCTGTGCCTGTGTGGGCATTGAGGTCAGCGGCAGTCATGTGAGGGCTGTGGCAGAAGGGGATACGGTGACGGCTTCTGCCCGCCTGCTGCATCAGGGCACAACCCTTCATGTGTGGAATGTGGATATTACGAACACGGCTGGTGAGCTCATCTCCAACGTGCGAGTCACTAACTATGTCATAAGGAATAAGAAGTAATGTCAGGATTCGCTATCTATCGGTTGCCACATGAAGATACAGCTACCATCGTAAGACAGAAAGATGGTGCGCCCGAAGAACTTCATGCCTGTACGGCACTCAATGGGCGTAAAGGTTTTGTCGTGGCTCCTTTCGAAGTCAGGAATGACCAGCCCATCCTGGTCATCAGACCCGATGAGGTGGAGCATGTTCGTGTGACTGACATCCCCCTTGACGATCGCAAGTCTGTCGCATCGTCTGTGTCTGGTAATGACAGGGCCTATTATTCCATCGACTTTGCCAATTTCCATGCTCAGTTGGAACAGGGTGCATTCCGTAAGATTGTACTGGCCCGTTGTTCTGATGAGACCACGTCTGTACCGCTATCGCCGATGGTGCTGTTCCGCCGTGCCTGCGATCTCTATCCGCGTATGTTTATCTCGCTGGTGGATACTGCGACAAGCGGCTGCTGGCTGACGGCAACGCCGGAAATACTGTTGGAGGGCGAGGGGCAGAACTGGAAGACCATCGCCCTGGCCGGAACGATGAAACTGGAAGGTGAACATCTGAAAGGGGAGGGCGAGACCATGAACTGGACAACGAAGAATATCCAGGAACAGCGGTACGTCGCTACCTATATTGCCGAGTGTCTTGAGCAGTTTACGTGCGACTTCCGCGAGGAGGGCCCCTATACGGTGCGTGCTGCCAACCTCGTGCATCTGCGGAGTGACTTCAATTTTTCGCTGTCTGCCAGCGACCACATCGGCGATCTGCTGCAACGACTCCATCCCACACCAGCCGTCTGCGGACTGCCCAAGCGTGAGACCTTCCAATTCATCGTGGGCAGTGAGCATACGCCGCGCCGCTATTACAGTGGGTTCATGGGGATGCTCGACCCGGAGGCGCAGACCCATCTCTACGTGTCGCTGCGCTGTATGAATATCGAGGGCAGCGTCTGTCATCTCTATGCTGGTGGCGGACTCCTGAAAGGGAGCACTGAGGAACAGGAGTGGCAGGAGACTGAAGCCAAACTTGAAACAATGAGAAGATGTATAGCGACAAAGACAATGTAAATATTCTGACGGCGCTGCTTGTAGCGCATGGTGTCCGTCATGCTGTTGTGTGCCCAGGCAGCCGTAATGCGCCCATTGTGCACAACCTGACGACATGTCCCGATATTGCCTGCTATCCCGTTACAGATGAACGGTCGGCTGGCTTCTATGCCTTAGGCATGGCGCAGGCGCTCAAACAGCCAGTAGTTGTGTGTGTCACCTCTGGCACGGCCTTGCTTAACCTTGCCCCTGCTGTGGCGGAAGCCTGGTACCAGCATCGGCCGTTGGTGGTAGTCTCTGCCGACCGTCCCATGCAATGGATTGACCAGCTTGACGGCCAGACCCTGCCGCAGTCCGGTGCCTTGGGTCGTTTCGTGAAGCGGGCGGTTTCGCTGCCAGAACCACGTAATGACGAAGAGCGTTGGTACTGTAACCGTCTTGTCAACGAGGCGCTTATCGTGCGCGATGCTCCTGTTCATATCAACGTGCCTATCACAGAGCCACTGTTCGGTTTCGGTACAGCAGAGTTGCCCGCTGAACGAAAGATAGAGTGGCTGCCCGCCGATATATCGCCGACAACGCTGAGTCACGTCACACGTATGTTCCTCCAGGCCAAGCGTCCCATGCTGATTGCCGGTCAGCCCATGAACCCGAATCTCGACGAGGCAGTGGCACTCGTGGAGGATCGTGAGGAGTATGTGCCCGATTTTGTACTTTACATAGGTGGTTCTATCGTGTGCAAGCGCGTGAAACGTTTCTTGCGCAAGGCTCGTGAGACGTGGGTCGTCAATGAGACTGGTGAGGTGACGGATACCTTCATGAACCTGACGCATATCGTCCAGGGCGACGGTGAGGCGGTGGCCGACCATATTCGTTTCATGATGGTGATGGAGCCCCATCCCTTTGTGCAGCAGTGGGATGCGTTGCTTGCTAGTGTGCGCCAGCAGGCTGAGGCTTACGAACCCGCCTATTCGCAGATGGCTGCCGTGAAATACTTCGAGCGCCTGGTGGGCGATGCAGTCATCCACTATGCCAATAGTTCTGCTATCCGACTTGCCAACATTTTTGCCCAGCGTAACGTATGGTGCAATCGTGGTGTCAACGGCATCGAGGGTTCGCTCTCCACGGCGGCAGGCTTTTCCGTTGTCAGCGACGAACGGGTGTTCTGCGTGATTGGCGACCTGAGTTTCTTCTACGACCAGAATGCCCTGTGGAACCAGAACCTTGGCGGGCGTTTCCGTATCCTGTTGCTCAATAATGGCAAGGGCGGCATCTTCAACATGCTGCCGGGGCTGGAGCAGAGTCCTGCCCGTGACCAGTATGTGTCGGCTGCCCATCACACATCGGCGGAAGGCATCTGTCAGGCGAACGATGTCGTCTATCTGTCGGCCAGTGACATGCCCCAGATGCGGGAGGGTATCGACACCTTATTAAATATAGAGAGCGATCGGCCGGTACTGCTGGAGGTCTTTACGACGGCAACTGACGATGCGCTTGTATTGAACGATTATTATAAAACATTGAAGATATGAAAAGAGAATGGAAAGAGATAAGGAAGTTCGAGGAGATTCTCTTCGAGGAGTACAATGGCATTGCCAAAATCACGATCAACCGTCCGCGCTACCGTAATGCGTTTACGCCGAAGACTACGTGGGAGCTTTCTCAGGCCTTTGCACAGGTCCGCGAGATGCAGGATATCAGTGTGGTGATCTTGACGGGTGCCATGTCGGATGTGCCCGAAGGTAAGACCCTCAACGATGTGAAACATGCCTTCTGCTCTGGTGGCGACATGCACGTCAAGGGACGTGGCGGATACATCGACGACGAGGGCGTGCCCCGTCTCTCCGTGCTTGACGTTCAGATGCAGATACGTCGTCTGCCGAAGCCTGTCATCGCGATGGTCAACGGTTATGCTATCGGTGGCGGTCATGTGCTCCATCTCGTCTGCGACCTGACCATTGCCTCCGAGAATGCCGTTTTCGGACAGACAGGTCCCAAGGTGGGTTCCTTCGATGCGGGCTTCGGCTCGTCGTACCTGGCCCGTATCGTCGGTCAGAAGAAGGCGCGCGAGATTTGGTTTCTCTGTCGTCAGTATTCCGCCAAGGAGGCAGAGGAGATGGGGATGGTGAACAAGGTCGTGCCCCTGGAGCAACTCGAGGATGAGTGCGTCGAGTGGGCTGAGACGATGATGCAGCGCTCGCCGCTTGCACTCCGAATGATCAAGGCCGGACTCAATGCCGAACTCGACGGACAGGCTGGCATTCAGGAACTCGCTGGCGACGCCACGATGCTTTACTATTTCCTCGACGAGGCGCAGGAGGGTGGCAAGGCCTTTCTCGAGAAACGCAAACCCGACTTCAAGAAATACCCCAAGCTGCCATGACCTATAGTATCGAGGAGCGTACGCTCCACTTCAAGCAGCCTGCTGGCACGTCGCGCGGTGTCTATACCACACGTACCAGTTGGTTTGTGACGTTGACTGATGGTGAGCGCACGGGTGTCGGCGAGTGCGCACCGCTGCCCGATCTCAGCTGTGATGCCATTCCTGGCTATGCGAAGGTACTCGACCGTTTCTGTGCAGCACTCTGTCAGACAGGTGAACTTGACAACGAGGCACTGTGCGACTATCCTTCGATGCGCTTTGGCCTGGAGACGGCCCTTCTGAATCTCCAGCACGGTGAGCTGCTGTTCGACAATGCCTTTAGCCGTGGCGAGGAAGGCATCCCGATCAACGGACTGGTGTGGATGGGCAACCACGAGGAGATGTTGCAGCGCATGGAGGAGAAACTGGCGAAGGGCTTTCATTGCGTGAAGCTGAAGATCGGTGCCATCGATTTCGACCAAGAGCTGGATCTCGTGAAGCGCATCCGTGAACGGTTCTCTTTCCATGAGATTCAGTTACGCCTTGATGCCAACGGTGCCTTCCCTTTTGAAGAGGCACTCTACAAACTCGAACTGCTGTCTCAGTATGCCATCCATAGCATCGAACAGCCTATCAAGGCAGGCCAGTGGGCACTGATGGCAGAACTCTGTCGGGAGTCACCCCTGCCAATCGCGCTCGACGAAGAGCTTATCGGTGTCAACGACCCGGAGATGAAAGGTCACATGCTGAATATCATCAAGCCCCGCTATATCATCCTCAAACCGTCGTTGCATGGTGGTATGCAGGGCTGTCGCGAATGGATTGCAGCAGCCCGTGAGTACGGTATTGGTTCCTGGATTACATCGGCTCTTGAGAGCAATGTCGGTCTCAATGCTATTGCCCAGTTTGCCGCCGATGTCTATGGCGACGGTATCACGATGCCCCAAGGTCTCGGCACAGGCCAGCTTTTCACAGACAATATTCCCATGCCGCTTGAGATTCGCGGTGAGAAGCTATGGCGATGTCGTTAGAGGATTTCCTGAAAGCCTGGCACAACGACAGTCCTTACGTGCAGGTGCAGACGAGCGGCAGCACGGGAGCGCCCAAGCCGATGCTGGTGGAGAAAGAGCGTATGCTGGCCTCTGCCCGTATCACGTGCGACTTCCTCGGCCTTAAGCCTGGCGACACAGCCCTGCTCTGTATGTCGCTCGACTATATCGCAGGCAAGATGATGGTGGTCCGGGCACTTGAGCGCGGTCTCCGGCTTGTCAGCGTGCCGCCTTCCGGCCATCCGTTGGCAACACTTGACGACGATGTCATCGACTTCGCTGCGATGGTGCCGCTGCAGGTCTATAATGCTCTTCAGGTGTCGGCAGAGCGTGAGCATCTGATGCAGGTCCGTCAGCTGATTATCGGTGGCGGTGCCATCGACGAAGCCCTTGCCGAAGCCCTGAAGGTATTCCCCAATGCCGTGTGGAGCACATACGGTATGACCGAGACACTATCGCATATTGCCCTGCGCCGTCTCAGCGGTTCGGAGGCTTCTGATTGCTATACGCCGTTTCCTTCGGTCCGTGTCAGTCTGTCGCCCGACGGCTGTCTTGTCATCGAGGCTCCTGCAGTCTGCGATGGTCCGCTGGTTACCAATGACATTGCCGAACTGCTGCCTGACGGGCGCTTCCGTATCCTTGGGCGCAAGGACAACGTCATTTGTTCTGGCGGCATCAAGATTCAGATAGAGGAGGTGGAGCGTCAGTTGCGCCCCCATCTTCAGTCTCCCTTCCTTATTACCCGCCGTTCGGATCGTAAGTTTGGTGAGGTTTGCGTGCTGCTGACAGAGGGCGATGCCGCTGCAGCCAGCCTTGTGTGCGAGCGTGTGCTGTCAAAGTACCATCGGCCCCGTCTCTGTCTCCACGTTGCGCGTATTCCCTTGACGGAGACAGGCAAGCCGGCGCGTCGTGAAGCAGAACGTCTGGCGGCACAGGCATAAAAAACGGTAGGACCACTCTCACGAGCAATCCTACCGCGATTAGTTAGTAATATGATAGGTCTATTAAGTTGATTGGTATCTTTTTATCAGGTCAGCCCTCCCTGTAGAAGTCAAGGGCTTCGCAGATTTCCTCTTTTGTGGCTGTCTGGTTGATGCGGATGTCTCCGATGCCGCCCAGCAGCGTGAAGTTGATGATGCCAGCCACGTTTTTCTTGTCGTGTGTCATCAGTTCCAGCAGTGTGGGGTAGTCATCGCAGCTGATGTCCATCTTCCCATAGTGCTCTTGGATGAAACGTACCGTCTGCCTCATCTTGTCGGTTGGGAATCCCGTCTTGATACAGCTCAGGTAGAGCTCGCAGATC
>Ga0247608_10007623_pt1 | contig 11060 bp, 9 predicted proteins | sample 176DNAGHGlowgp2_FD_193490 | JGI IMG/M metagenome (GOLD analysis project Ga0247608, IMG submission 193490) | Sheep rumen microbial communities from Palmerston North, Manawatu-Wanganui, New Zealand - 1766 DNA GHGlow gp2 | ecosystem: Host-associated > Mammals > Digestive system > Stomach > Rumen ... | reverse complement strand
CCCGGAGGCGACGGCGACGACGCAGGTGCTGGTGAGCGGTGCCAAGGGCGGCAATCAGGCGAAGCCCTTGCTGTTGGCTGGCATTGTGGGCGGTCTCTACGACTTCATCGTGGCGACGTTTGGCTGTTGGAACGAGAACTTCACTTCGCGTGTGGTGGAGTGGGGGCAGTCGCTGGCCGAGCAGGCGAAGCTGGTGTTTAAGATCAACACGGGGGCTGCCGTGCTTGGTCTGGGCTATATCATCGGATTCAAATACGCGCTGATCATCACGCTTGGCTCATTGTCGGTGTGGTGGCTCATTGTGCCCGGTCTGTCGCTGTTGTTCGGGAGTGAGGTGCTGAACCAGTGGGATCCCTCGATTACGACGGCTGTGGGCGATATGTCGCCAGAGCAGATCTTCAAGGCTTACGGAAAGTCGATAGGCATCGGCGGTATCGCGATGGCCGGCATCATCGGCATCATCAAGTCGTGGGGCATCATCAAGGGTGCTGTGTCGCTGGCTGCGAAGGAGATGAAAGGGGGAGGGGAGGCTGCTGAGGCGCAGCAGCGCACGCAGCGCGATCTGCCCTTCAAGTTTATCGCCATCGCCTCGGTGGTGACGATTGTGGTGACCTTCCTCTTCTTCTGGTTTGGCGTGATGGACGGTAACATGCTCCAGGCGCTGGTGGCCATCGTACTGGTGGCGGTGATCGCCTTCCTGTTTACGACGGTAGCAGCAAATGCCATCGCCATCGTGGGTTCTAACCCCGTGAGCGGTATGACGCTGATGACGCTGATCCTCGCCTCGGTGGTGATGGTAGGCGTAGGTCTGCAGGGCACGAGCGGTATGGTGGCAGCGCTGATTATGGGCGGTGTGGTCTGTACGGCCCTCTCGATGGCTGGCGCTTTCATCACCGACCTGAAGATTGGCTACTGGCTGGGTACGACGCCCAGAAAGCAGGAGTCGTGGAAGTTTCTCGGTACGCTGGTGTCGGCTGCTACGGTGGGTGGTGTGATGATGCTGCTCAACGAGACCTACGGTTTTGCCAGCGGACAGTTGGCAGCGCCCCAGGCCAATGCGATGGCGGCTGTGATCGACCCGTTGATGAACGGTGTGGGAGCGCCCTGGGTGCTCTACGCCATCGGAGCGGCTATCGCCATTGTGCTGACACTCTGCAAGGTGCCTGCACTGGCCTTCGCACTGGGTATGTTTATCCCGCTGGAGCTGAATGTGCCGTTGCTGGTGGGCGGTGCTGTGAACTGGTATGTCACCACCCGTAAGAAGGACAAGGCCGAGAATGAGGCGCGTGGTGAGAAGGGTACGCTGATTGCCTCAGGCTTTATTGCTGGTGGTGCCCTGATGGGCGTGGTGAGTGCCCTGCTGCGCTTCGGAGGCTTCAACCCCATCAGTGAGTCGTGGTTGGCTAATCCCCTCTCGGAGGTGCTCTCGCTTGTGGCGTATGTCTTGCTGATCGCTTACTTCATCAGGGCCACGAAGGTAGAAAAAGAATAATTTTTATTAGATATGAAGAAATATTTATTGGACCTCACGGTGAGGTCGGTGGAAAGGATTCACGAGCGGTATGTGCTCATCAGGCTGACGGACGAGAAGCCGTTGCCTGAGATGCTGCCCGGACAGTTTGTGGAAGTCCGCGTGGACGGCTCGCCAACCACCTTCCTGCGCCGACCCATCTCCATTCATTTCGTAGATACGAAGGCCAACGAGCTCTGGCTACTGGTAGCGGCTGTGGGCGACGGAACCCGACGGCTGGCTGAGCTGAAGGCTGGCGACCAGCTGAACTGTCTGCTGCCCCTGGGCAATGGCTTTACGATGCCCAAGAAGCCAGAAGAGCGTCTGTTGCTGGTGGGCGGTGGCGTCGGTGTGGCACCCTTGCTCTATATGGGTGCCCGGATGGCTGAGATGGGGTGTAAGCCCACGTTCCTCCTGGGTGCCAGAACGGCCAAGGACTTGTTGATGCTGGAGGTGTTTGAGAAATACGGTCGTGTGTGCGTGACGACAGAGGACGGGTCGAGTCCGTCGACAGGCTCAGGCATCGTGAGCGAGAAGGGCTTTGTGACCAATCACTCGCTGTTGCAGAAGGAGCAGTTTGACAGGATTGCCACCTGTGGTCCGACACCGATGATGAAGGCTGTGGCCCGTTATGGACGCCAGGCGAATACGGAGTGCGAGGCCTCTCTGGAGAATCTGATGGCCTGTGGTCTGGGTGCCTGTCTCTGTTGTGTGGAGAAGACCTCTGAGGGCAATCTGTGTGTGTGTAAGGAAGGTCCTGTATTTAATGTTCGGAAATTGTTATGGCAAGATTAAATGTAAAGATTGGGAATCTGGCGCTGAAGAACCCCGTGATGACGGCCTCAGGCACCTTCGGCTATGGTCTGGAGTTTGCCGACCTGATGCCGTTGGACGGGATTGGCGGTATCATCGTGAAGGGTACCACGCTGAAGCCCCGCGAGGGTAACGACTACCCCAGAATGGCGGAGACGGCCAGTGGAATGCTGAACTGCGTGGGTCTGCAGAACAAGGGCGTGGACTATTTCTGCAAGCATATCTACCCACAGATCAAGGATATCGACACGAACATGATAGTGAACGTCAGTGGCTCGTCGCCAGAGGATTATGCTGAGTGTGCAGCCCGCATCGACGCGTTGGAGAACATCCCCGCCATCGAGCTGAACATCTCGTGTCCGAACGTGAAGGACGGGGGTATGGCCTTCGGAGTGACCTGTGCTGGGGCATCGAGTGTGGTGAAGGCGGTGCGCGAGCGTTATCACAAGACACTCATCGTGAAGCTCTCGCCCAACGTGACGAATATCAGCGAGATAGCCCGAGCCGTAGAGGCGGAGGGAGCCGACAGCGTGTCACTCATCAATACGCTGATGGGTATGGCCATCGACATCGAGAAGCGCAAGACGCTGCTGAGCATCAATACGGGCGGCCTGAGCGGTCCGGCTGTAAAGCCTGTAGCCCTGCGAATGGTGTGGCAGGTGGCGAAGGCCGTGAAGATTCCTGTGGTGGGGCTGGGTGGCATCTGCAACGCGAAGGATGCCATCGAGTTCCTGATGGCTGGTGCTACTGCGATAGAGATAGGCACTGCCAACTTCCTCGATCCTACCGTGAGCATCAAGGTGCGCGACGGTATCGACGACTGGCTCGAACGTCATGGTTGTCAGTCGGTACAAGAGATTATAGGTGTGATTGACTAAAAACTGAAGGAAAATGGAAATGAAGAGATGTTACCAGTTAATGCTAGTCTTGTGGCTGTGCAGCCTGTGTGCGATGGCGCAGGACGCTGAGATGTGGACGCTGAACGGTAAGGTGACTGATGCCAGGACGCGCAAGGCGATGCCCCATGTGAGTGTGACAGCACGTAGTGTGGGAACGGTGACCAACGAAGCGGGCGAGTTTGTGCTCAAGCTCGCTGAGGCGCCTGAGGCGGTAACGTTCTCGTGTCTGGGCTATAAGACGCAAAAGCTCTCCGCTTCGGCCATGAATGGCGTCAGGGTAGAGGTGAGGCTGGAGCCCAGTTCGGTGATGCTCGACGAGATCGTGGTGCGAGGGGCCGATGCCAAGGAACTGGTGAAGATGGCGGTGGATAAGATCGCAGACAACTACCCCTCGGTGCCCAACCTGCTGCGTGGTTTCTATCGTGAGACAGTGGAGAAGCGCAGTCATTTCACCAGTATCTCGGAGGGTGTGGTGGATGTCTATAAGACGGCCTACACCAAAAACACCGACTGGCGCGATGGTGTGGCCATTCAGAAAGGTCGCAGACTGTTGAGCCAGCGTCCGAGTGACACTCTGGCGGTGAAGCTTCAGGGTGGTCCTGTGCTGCCCATCATGCTCGATGTGGTGAAGGAGAAGGATATCCTGTTCACCCCGGAAGAGCTCGACAACTATTCCTTCCGCTATGTGACGATGAGCAAGGCCGACGAGCGCAATCAGTATGTCATCGAGATCAAACCCCTGCTCGTGATGCCCTATGCGCTTTATCACGGACGGTTGTATATCGATCAGGAGACACTCGCCTTCACGCGCATCGACCTGAGTCTGGATATGAGCGATACTGAGAAGGTGACGCAGATGATCCTGAAGAAGAAGCCCGCCAGCCTGCGCTTCACGCCCCATGAGATGTCGATCTATATCGACTACAAGACGGACGATGGCGTCACGCGTATCAACTATATCCGCAATGTCATCCGTTTCCGTTGCGACTGGAAACGGAAACTCTTCAAGTCGAACTTCACAGTGACCTCGGAGATGGTGGTGACCGATCGTCAGGAGGGGAAAGACCTGAAACCCATCAAGACCCACGACACCTTTAACCGTAGGGATAATTTCTATGACAAGGTGGTATTTTTCAACGATCCGAAGTTCTGGGGGCGCGACAATATCATCGAGCCTACGGAAGATTTGCTGAAAGGTATCGAGAAGATCAAGAAACGTATTTCGCAAAATTGAGTCTGTTGAGGACTTGTGTCGGGACAAAACTGAGGGCTGCCAATCGGCAACCCTCAACCAACACAAAAACTAAACTAGACTTAACTAAACATGTCGGGATTTTCACAAACCCTCGAATGCTGTGCAAATATACATTTAATATTTGAAAGATGCAAGCATTTTAACGAAAATTTGAGAAAAATCAGTCGAAATTATTTTTTTGTGGCTTTTTCGAGCAGAAAGTGGTCTAAAAGACTCATCGCTGCCATCGCTTCTACTACAGGCACCGCTCTGGGCAAGACACACGGATCATGACGGCCTTTGGCAGTCAGCGTTGTGGGGTTACCATCGGTATCGACCGTGTTCTGTTCCATCAGCAATGTGGCGACGGGTTTGAAGGCCACGCGGAAATAAATATCCTGACCGTTGCTGATGCCACCTTGAATGCCCCCACTGTGGTTGGTGGCTGTGGTGATGCCCTCTGCGCCTTGGGAAATGAAGATGTCGTTCTGCTCAGAACCGCGGGCGGTGACTCCGTCGAAGCCCTCGCCATATTCGAAACCCTTGACAGCATTGATGCTCAGCATCGCAGCACCCAAGTCAGCATGCAACTTGCCAAACTCAGGCGAGCCTAAGCCTGCAGGGCAACCTTTGATGACGCAGGTGATGACGCCTCCGATGGTATCGCCCTCGCCCTTTACCTGGGTGATGAGGGCTTCCATCTCAGCGGCTTTCTCCGCATCAGGACAACGAACAGCATTGGTCTCCGTCAGAGAGAGGTCGTAGAGCCGGTAGTCGCGCTTCAGGGCGATGGGCCCTACCTGCGAGGTATAGGCCTGAACGCTGATGCCCAGTTGCCTGAGGACCAGCTTGGCCAGCGCACCGCCCACACAACGGCTGATGGTGATGCGGGCAGAGGAACGCCCTCCCCCACGATGGTCGCGGATGCCGTATTTCTGGGAGTAGGTATAGTCAGCATGCGAGGGACGGAACACGTTGCGCATATTCTCGTAGTCCTGCGAGTGCTGATTGGTGTTGCGCACGATGAAACCGATGGGACAGCCCGTCGACTTGCCCTCGAAGACACCACTCAACAGCTCCACCTGATCGGGCTCCTGACGTGAGGTCGTAATCTTGCTCTGTCCAGGACGACGGCGATTGAGCTCTGCCTGGATAAAGTCTGTGTCGATGTCGATGCCAGCAGGCATACCGTCGACGACACCACCGATGGCCTCACCGTGACTCTCGCCAAAGGTCGTCAGCCTGAATATAGTCCCGAATGTGTTCATATTGTTTTATAATACTTAATGGCAGTGTCCGCAACCACAACCACAGTCATCGGTTTGCTCATGGTTGTGCCCGCAACAGTCACAGTCTTCGCCTTCGCCATGATGGTGACCACATCCGTGACAGCCACCTGTGAGCATCTTGATGGTCTTGCTCACCTCCTCTTCTGTGGCGTCGCGATTCTCGCGGATGGTGCCCGTGAAGTTGAGCGACTTGCCTGCCAGAGGGTGGTTGGTGTCAACGGTCACACCGTCTTCCTCCACCTTCACGACCTTAGCCATAAACTGATGATCCTCATTGTCTGTCAGTGTGATAACGGCATCGGGGTAGATATTGTCGTGATCGAAATGACCATTGACGGAGAAGACCTGAGGGTCGAGCTTATGAACGCCCTGAGGCTCGTAGACACCGAATGCCTGTTCTGGCTCGAGGACGAAGTCGAAACTGTCGCCCTTGGCATGCTGGATGACCTCCTGCTCGAAAGCATCGAGGGCGATGCCAAAACCAGTGATAAACTCGAAAGGACGCTCTGAGCCTGTCTCCTCCTGAAGTGTTTTATGGCCGTCGACAATCGTATACAACTGATATTCGACAGACATGAACTTATTGGGAATTTTCTCCATACCTTATTATATATATGTTTCAGTTTGCAAAGGTAATCATTTTAATTCAGAAACATGCTTTTTTTCACTGAAAATATAAAAAATTCATTATTGACGTTATTCTTTGACATGTGTCAACAAAAGGGCTGTTTGCGCACACAATTCCACAAAAAGACTTGTGAGTGTCCAAAATTCACCGTACCTTTGCACCGTCAAAACAAGTTTTTAGGATAACATTATTAATTTAGTAGGGGCATCAGGATAACAACACAACACACCGCCCCGAGTAAAGAAAAGAAAGGGTAAAAAGAATGAAAAAGATGATTTTGACAATGGTTGCAATGCTGAGTATGACGATGGCATTTGCTGAAGGTGAGAACATGAACAGTGTAAACAACATGGCCGCTTATGACATGAGCTGCAATATGAACAAACTTGCTGAGGCTCTGTCACTGACCGCTGATCAGAGAGAGGCTGTTGACAACATTTACCAGACCTTCACCGCTGAGATGATGTTTGCTGCACAGAACTACAACAACGAACAGCGTAAGGAGATGGTGAACAAGACCATCAAAAAGAATATTGCGTGGATGAAGTATGTTCTCAACGAAAAGCAGTGTCGTACATACCTCATGCTGTTGAACACCACCATCAACAATCGTGGTATCAACAAGTAAGAAAAGTTAAATTGATCAACCAAGAGAGAGGCATTCCTAAGGGGATGCCTCTATTTTTATGCCAAAAACTTGCATATCTCAGATTTTTTTGCGAATTTTGCAGGCAAAATGGTATAACTAAACAACAAAAGCAATATGAAAAGTCTGAAAGTTATTTTGATTTCTGTAGTGGCAGCCGTCTTCGTCAGCTGTGGCACTACCAACACGGTGCCCATCACCGGGCGCCAGCAGACACTGATGGTGAGCGACGGTGAGGTGCTCAGCCTCTCCACCCAGCAGTATCAGGAGTTTATGAAGACTGCCAAGCTCTCTACCAATCAGGCCAACACAGCGATGGTGAAGCGGGTAGGGCAGAACCTGGCTAACGCAGTGGTCAACTACCTGAACGCCAACGGTTTGGCAAATGATGTGCAGAACTATAAGTGGACTTTCAATCTGGTGCAGGACAAGCAGGTGAATGCCTGGTGTATGCCTGGTGGACTGATTTGCGTGTACGAGGGTCTGTTGCCTGTCACGCAGGATGAGGCTTCGCTGGCCATCGTCTTAGGTCATGAGATTGCCCACGCTGTGGCCCGTCACTCGGCTGAGCAGATGAGCACCCAGATGAAACAGCAATACGGTCTTCAGATCGGTTCGATGGTGGCTGGTGCCTTAGGTATGGGAGCCAACACCCAGTCGATTGTGCAAGCTATTGTTGCACAGGGCTTTAACTTCAAGAATCTGAAATATTCTCGTAACCACGAGAACGAGGCCGACCACATGGGGCTGATCTTCGCAGCGATGGCAGGCTATGATCCTCAGGTGGCCACTACCTTCTGGCAGCGTATGGCAGCACAGTCGAACAATCAGACGGCTGAGTTCCTGAGCGATCACCCCTCTGATGCTACGCGTATTCAGAATATCAAGGGTTGGATGCCTGAGGCTTTGAAGTATTACAAGCCAAAGACCACCACAACGGCTAAGGCTGCTACTACGACCAAGAAGGCAACGACGACCAAGAAGACCACCACCACGAAAAAGACCACTAAGAAATAATTGTCACGCAGATCTCAGACAATTTAATGTCTCACAGATCTCACAGATTTTTATTCCTCTGGAATAGATCTTTTATTTTCGCAAAATTGAGCCTTGGCTCAAAATATCTGTGAGATCTGTGAGATCTGTGTGACACTTTCTGAATCAATCTGTGAGACATTATTTCTGTCCTAATTCCTTCAGCGTTATTTCGATCTTTCCGCCCTTCTTCAGGCTGCCGAAAAGAATCTCGCGCATCAGCATCGGCTTCAGCTTACCCGTGATTACGCGATCCATCTCGCGGGCACCGTATTCTTTGGTGAAGCCCTCTTTCAGCAAGTAGTCGAACGCCTCGTCGGTAAGCGTCATCTCCACTTTCTTCGCTGTGAGTTTCTCCTGTAGCTCACCCAGTTTCTTGCGCAGGATGAGCGTCGCCATCTGGCGGTCCATATCATTGAAGACGACGGTGCCACTCAGACGATTGATAAACTCAGGTTTGAAGGTTTTCTTCACCTGCTTCAGCATCGCCTCTCCGCGACTCACGTTCCCGGAGAATCCGATACTCGCCTGACCCGCATATTGCGCACCCGCATTCGAGGTCATGATGACAATCACATTACGGAAATCGGCCTTGCGACCTTTGTTGTCGGTGAGCTTGGCATAGTCCATCACTTGTAAAAGAATATTGTAGATGTCCTGATGGGCTTTCTCTATCTCGTCGAGCAGCAAAACACAGTTGGGCGTCTTACGAATGGCATCTGTCAACAGACCACCATCCTCATAACCCACATAGCCTGCTGGCGAGCCAATGAGCTTCGCTACCGTATGTTTCTCCGTATACTCGCTCATGTCGAAACGCACCAGTGAAATGCCCAGTTCCTTAGCTAACACACGGGCGACTTCCGTTTTGCCCACACCCGTAGGACCCACGAACAAGAGTGAGGCGAGGGGCTTGTCGTCGTCGAGCAGACCTGCCTTCGACATCTGCACAGCCTCCACCACCTGACGCACCGCCTGATCTTGTCCGTAGATCTTACTACTGGTGCGCTCATAGAGTGTTTCGAGGGCTGCATTGTCATCTTCTTTCATCGCCAGAGCGTCCACCTTACAGGTCTTCGCGAGGATGTCTGCGACGAGGGCTTTGTCCACCGTCTGACGCTTCTGACCGTACAGGTGGTTCATCTCGCGATAGGCGCCTGCCTCATCTATCAGGTCGATGGCCTTATCGGGCAGGAATCGCTCGTTGATATACTTGGCGCTGGCGTTCACCGCAAACTCCAAAGCCTTCTCTGCATAATATACGCCATGAAACTGTTCGTAGCTCTTTTTCAGCTGTTTCAGGATCTCGAGTGTCTCATCAACCGAAGGCTCTGCGATGTCAATCTGTTGGAAACGTCGCACCAGACCTTTCGACTTCGAGAAATGACGGTTGTATTCCTCGTAGGTCGTTGAGCCGATAAAGCGGATGTTGCCCGATTCGAGATAGGGCTTGAGCATGTTCGAGGCATCCATCGTGCCCTCGCTGTTGCCACCAGCGCCCACGAGGTTGTGGATCTCGTCGATATAGACGATGTTATTGTCCGATTCGCTGATGATACCGTCCATCACCTCCTTGATGCGCTTCTCGAAGTCACCGCGAAACTGTGTGCCAGCGAGCAACGTACCCAGGTCGAGCTGGTATATCTTACTGCTTTTCAGGCGCTTAGGCACATTCCTGTTGTTGGTGTCGATCCATGCAGCGAGTCCGTAGACGATAGCCGTCTTTCCCACACCGGGCTCTCCGATATGCAGGGGATTGTTCTTCTCCTTGCGACAGAGCACCTGGATGGTGCGCAACAGTTCTTCCTTGCGCCCGATGAGGGGATTGTGGTTCTGGTAGGTGTCGTTCAGACAGGTCACCATCTTGCGCCAAGGTTCCTTATCCTGTTCCGAGCCCTCTTCCACATCGTCGTCAGAGCTCACCTGATCGTGGTCGGCTTCGTAGCGTGCCACCAGCTCGCTCATGAAGTCGCTTTGCCAATCGCCCAGGAGGTTCTTCAACAGATAGGCGGCATACGACTCCTTGAGTCCGAGGATACCCTTCACGATATGGGGCACGTAGATATACTGCGCACTGGAGTTCTTCACCGTCTGGTAGGCTGCGAGCAGGGCAGCGCGCAATTGTTCGCTGGTGCCGATCACATATTGCCCCACATCCTCAGGCACGCGCTCCATCTTCTCGAAGAAGTCCTGCAGACTATGGTTCACGATGTTCAGGTCGACGCCACAATCGATGAGCGACTTGTTAAACTCATACTGTTGTAGCAGGGCGTAGATGAAGTGTTCGGGTGTGGTGAACTCGTGGCGGTATTTCTCAGCCGCTGCATGCATGTCCTGAAAGGCTTGGTTCACCTTATGTGTATAGTAGATATCCATATCTTATCGTTATTCTTCGGGTTCGTAGGTCAGTCGCAGGGGGAAGCCCTCGTCGCGGGCCATCTGGGTGGCCTTGTTCACCTTCGACACAGCGATGTCGTAGCTATAGATGCCCACCACCGCCTTATCCGAGTGGTGCACCTGTAACATAAGGGCCTCTGCATCGGCCTGACTCTTGAAAAACACCACCCTGAGCACCTTCACCACAAACTCCATCGTGGTGAAGTCGTCGTTGTAGATGGTCACCTTGTAGCGGCGCGGCTCATCGAGGTCCACGCGCTGACGTTCCCTGACGCTTGACTGTTCTTTTGCCATATTGCTTGATACTGGCGACAAAAGTACACAAAAAAAGCCACATCTGCAAGAGATGTGGCCTAAATTATTAACTAAAACCTCTGATTAGAAGTTGTAGTATACACCGAACAGGATGTTGTTGTTGTCGAGGTCCAGACCGAATGCATTGCTGCTATCACCGTGCTTCGGGCTTGCTGTCTCGAAACCAACGAATCCAACGTGAGCCACGAGGCTGATCTTATCGCTGGCCTTCAGGGCGATACCAGGACGCAGACCTACCTGGAAGAGTGAACCGCCATCCTTCACACTTGCGAAGCCAAGACCACCGTCGATAAA
>Ga0247608_10007622_pt1 | contig 11060 bp, 6 predicted proteins | sample 176DNAGHGlowgp2_FD_193490 | JGI IMG/M metagenome (GOLD analysis project Ga0247608, IMG submission 193490) | Sheep rumen microbial communities from Palmerston North, Manawatu-Wanganui, New Zealand - 1766 DNA GHGlow gp2 | ecosystem: Host-associated > Mammals > Digestive system > Stomach > Rumen ... | reverse complement strand
CCTGCTCCATATTGGCTATGAAACAGGACAAGATAATTATGCTTTTAAATGTCAAACGGATAATGTTTGTTAATATGTTCTATTTTTCTTCTCTTTTATTTGGAGATTAAGACAGAATCTGTCCCCATGACTACCTCATACCCAGGTACCTGTCCCCATGACTATTAAACGGAAGTCGCGCTGACTTCCGTTTCTCTATTCTCATCTTTGGGGAACAGATCAATGACTCCTGATCTCACCCCAGGTGCCTGTCCCAATGACTAGTTTGCTCACAAAGTGTCTGACACTTTGTGAGCAAGGAATATAGCAAAAAAATTGCCATGAAAACAGGCACCCATACCCAGGTGCCTGTCCCCATGACTACTTCAGGCACCCATACCCAGGTGCCTGTCCCCATGACTACATCAGCCTGTAAAAGTCCACCGATGGGGTCTTTTCTGTTTTTTACAGCCTGTAAAAGTCTGCCGAGGGGGCCTTTTCCGTTTTGTACAGCCTGTAAAAGTCCGCCGTGGGGGCTTTTCGCCTTTTAGGAAAAGGAGGGCCGTGCCGTCCGCCGTGGCGGTAGCACCGCCCTCCGTTGGTTTCTTATCGCACAGGGTGCCTGTCCCCGTGTGACCTTGCTAATAGGATAGGTTAGAAGCCGAGCACCGGCCTGACAGCATCGCTATACGTCTTAAGGCTGCCGCCCCAAATATCGCTGCGGAAGTTCCAAGCGCAGTCGCCGTCGAACGCCGTAGCAGACCAATAGTAATAGTAGTCAGGAAGAGCCGTACCGCCTACACCGGTTGTGATATAGGCATTCACGTTGGCGTCGTAAGTCTTGCCGTTGCTGTTACCCGTCGTCGAGCCGAGGTTGGTGAATATTGCCTCGTAGTCGCTCTTCTGCGCCACGGCCCAGTTCGACACGGCGGTAGAGCCAAGCGTGGTGTAGCTCGTCAGGTTAGCGCCGCGTGCGGCATCGTTGGGAAGTACTTTCAGCGTGGTGCCGGCGTAGGTGGTCTCGGAAGTCCAGCCGTTGATGGTGTTCCATTTCTGCGACGTAGCGTCCTGCAGGGCGAGAATCAGGCCGTGGCCGGTCTCTGTCACCTTGCCCAGGATGCCCACGGCGGTGCCGCCTGCGGGAACGGCAGTCTTCGCGTCGCGCAGATGACCATCGGCGCACACCACCTTGCCGACGTCAGATGTTGTAGCGGCAGAGAGCAGCTTTGCCGGACCAAAGCCGAGCACTGGCCTGACACTAAGGCTATTCGTCTTTTCGCTGAGGCCCCACAAAGAACTGATGAAGGCCAATGCGTTGCCGCTATCTTTCTCCGTAGCAGACCAATAGTTGCCATCCAGTGCCGTACCGCCGACACCTGTAGTGATATAGGCATTCACATTGCCGTCGTAAGTCGTGCCGTTGCTGTTACCCGTCGTCGAGCCGAGGTTGGTGAATATCGCCTCGTAGTCGCTCTTCTGCGCCACGGCCCAGTCGGACACGGCGGTAGTGCCCAGCCTGGTGTAGCTCGTCAGGCTGCCGTGGGCGGCGGCGTCGGGCAGCACCTTCAGCGTGGTGCCGGCGTAAGTGGTCGTGGAAGTCCAGCCGTTGATGGTGTTCCAGTTCTGCGACGTTGCGTCCTTCAGGGCGAGTATCAGGCCGCAACCCGTCTCCGTCACCTTGCCCAGGATGCCCACGGCGGTGCAGCCTGCGGGAACGGCAGTCTTCGCGTCGTGCAGATGGCCGTCGGCACACACCACCTTGCCGTAGTCAGACGTGGTGGCGGCAGAGAGCAGGGTATAGACGGGAGCAGGCTTCGCCATCGTCAGCGTGGTGGCGTAGTACTTCCCGGCAGCAAAGGCGTAGCCGGTCTTCGTGACAGTGTAGGTGTCGGCGCCTACCGTAGCTGTGAAGGTAACGGAAGCGGCCGCCAGTCCGGCAACGTCCAAAGACGTTCCGCTATCAGCAGAAAGTCTGGAAGCGCTGGGCAAGGCGAAATAAACCACGCCGTCGCCGTTAGCAGTATAAGTGGCGGCTGTCGGACTGAAGGTGTACGGGGCGATGTCGCCTATGGTAATCTGCAGGCTCGTGGCATTGAGTTTATTGGTCAGAGCGTCCTGCATCGTAATCTTCAGCACGGCAACCTGGGTCTGGAAGCTGGGCTCAGACTCGAGGGTGATATTGCCGCCCTCTACCGACTTGACCGTTACCGGAGTCATGGCATAGTCGCTCCCGGCAGTACTTGCCAACGTACCTGTCTGGCTCTCGTTTACAAGAGTACCTGAATAATTGTAGTAAAAATACAATTTATCTTCTTTCCTGATTGTGCCCGTCAGCGTGCCGGACAAGGTGCAGGTCTTTCCGTCGGCACTGACGTTCGATACCGTCAGCGTGCCGAGTAGGGTTGAGCCAAACCGAACGTCCACTGTCTCGTCATTTGCCCATTTTGCTACGAGCTTCGTGCCGTCGAGCTCCAGGGCGCGGGTCTGCGCACCGCCATCCATGCTGGCATCGATGGTGAGGGTATATACTTGCGGAGCCTGCTGCTCTGATGCAGGCTGCTCGCCGATTATTGCGCTGTCTTCATTGGAACAGGCGCTGAAGGCTGCCGATGCAATGAGCAGGGCGGCCAGGGTGCGGATATTCTTAAAAGTCTTTTTCATTTTTCCTTCCTCCTTTCTTTAAATGGCCCATGGGTCAATGGGTTCGCCATAGGGGTTATCACGATTGCCGGTGAAACTACCAGCGAGCAACTGCGGCTGGCGCTTCAATAACACTACCTTCATCGAAGGCTTCTCATAAGGTCTTTTTTTAGTCATATTTTAAAATTGTTTTTGGTATAAAAAGATTAATTGGCTGCAAAGGTACAAAGAAATCTGCTTATGCGTTACCCCCCCTGTTAAAAAACGTTAAATAACAGCCGAAAAACGCTAACTCACGAGGACAGGTCCAGTGAGTTTAAAACGCACAGCACTCCTGACCCCACGTGCTCTGACCTGAGAGAACGATTCGTTCCTCCAGTTTGTCCTCAAAATCGTAGCCTGCGACCATTTCATAGCATATTAAGTGCAGAACCGATTCTTTTTAACACAACAAGCCCCAGCGTCGTCATTGGGCCAGGGCTTGATGGAGTTGTTGTCGGTAGGGCAGTCATGAAAGTCATTAGTCATTAAAGTCATTAAGGATTTTGGAGGAAAAAGAAAGTGTATTTTTAATCATAATTATATATATAATTATGGCTCTATTTCCAAACCTAGAAAACGTTAATGACTTTAATGACTAATGACATTAATGACTTACAAGATGATGTCGTGATAGGAAATTATCCGACAATTCCGTATGTTCGAAATGCCGTCGGCTGGAGGTCTGGGCAAAGTGGAAGTTTCAAGGCAGGAAAGCATAGGTTTCATAATGGTAAACCAGGAGTTTCATGACAGGAAAGTCTGAGTGCTTGAAAAGAATGGAAACGGGCAGTTATGGTTGCTCGAGTTATTGGTAAATAATGTTTACTTAATGATGGATCATGGGGACGGTTCTCTGACCCACTTTTCCATTGATGATACTGGGAATTGAATGACAAGGTTGTTGAGTTTATATTCTTTTCTGATAATCCAGGAAAGGAAGAGTTGCGTCGGGAAGAAAAGAAGTTAGAAACAGATCGAATATCCAAAAACAATCTTCTTCGTGGTACAGCATTTTACAAAGGAAAAGTTGTCGCAGAAGAGGAAAAGACCGGATTTACCAATAAAGGCCAACTTGTCGCATTACTCATTAAGAGATTACCGAGGGACATTCCCACGGGAGCAATTGTACAGTTTGTGATAGAAAACATGGACAAGGGCGGTAAATGGATGTATGAACATCAAAAAGGGAAGGGATTTCACTAAATACAGATTGCGAAAACATCAATTATCCTTAAATAACATTTAAATCGTCGCAAAATATGCGTTATTTTGAGGGTTTATTTGGCGAATCGACATTTTATTTGTATCTTTGCCGCAGAATATGCGACGTTATAAATGGCATTTTGTCGCTTAAAGTACGAATGCATTATGTATATATACGAAAGAGACAATTGGACAAACTTCCGTTGGGACATTTCTCAGGTGTCACTCCTTCAGGAGAAAGTATTCCGTAAGCAGGGGTTGCTTTATGGCAGGTTGAGTTCGCTGGGTTTTGACAGCAAGCTTCGTGCAATGGCTGAGAACCTAACTTATGACGTAGTGTATTCTTCGGAGATAGAAGGCATACGATTGAACGTGGATCAGGTTCGTTCTTCCATTGCCAGAAAGCTTGGGATAGAGAACGTGGAATATACTGCACCTTCGCACTATGTTGACTCCGTTGTGGGTGTAATGCTTGAAGCAATGCAGCATTATGATTTGCCTCTCAGTAAAGAGAAACTGTGTGCTTGGCAAGCCGCTTTCTTTCCAACAGGCTACAGCGAAGGCAGTCTGATAGAAATAGGTCAGTACCGCACAAACGAGGAACATATTGTCAGTGGAATGCTTGGGCGCGAGAAGATTCATTATATTGCTCCTTCTCCAGATCGTGTAGAAGAGGAGATGGAAAAGTTCCTCAACTGGTTTGATGGTGAGGAGTCGGTGAGTAGTGTTATTCGATCTGCCATTGCCCATTTCTGGTTTGTGAGCATTCATCCCTTCGAGGATGGCAATGGTCGGTTGGCTCGCATCCTTTCCGACATGTTGCTGGCTCGTGGAGAGAAGAGTGATTTCCGTTTCTATAATGTCTCATCACAGATTAACAAGGACAAGAATCACTACTATGACATTTTGGAGCGGATGCAGCATGGCGATGGCGATATAACGGAGTGGTTGGTGTGGTACATGCAGAAATTGGTGGATGCCCTTGACGAGGCAGATACCATCGTGACTACAATCCTAAGTAAGAGTTTCTTCTGGCAGAAAGCTTCGTCTGTTCCAATGACTGAGCGACAGACCCAGATGCTTAATCTCTTTCTTGACGGCTACGAGGCAAAGATAACATCCAAGACATGGGCAACATTGGCAAAGTGCTCGAAAGACACGGCCATACGTGACATACAGGATTTGGTTGACAAGAACATCCTGAGAGAGGACATTCCTGGAGCCAAACGCCCAAGTTACTCCATCGTCTATGATGCAGAGGACTTGACGCAATTCTTTACAGAGGTAAGCATCACTGAGGAGAATGGCATTCCATATCTCAATGCGTTGTATAAAGGTAAGAAAACTATATGCGAAAGAATTCTAAAACTCGATGCTGACCGATACCAAAAAGGCGATATGCCCTTATCCAATCTGCTCAGCAAATATTGCTCGTATATGGTTATAAGCAATAGAGAATAGTAAAAGAATGTAAAGATATGAAGAAAATTATCGTTTACACGCTCTTCTTCCTTATCGCCATCACGGCGCAGGCCCAGCTGACGGACTGGCAGAACATTTCGAGCAAGAACTTCGTGACGAAAATCATCCATGACCAGAGCTTCTTGTACGTGGGCACGAAAGGCGGCATCGTGAAGATTGACAAGCAGAGCGGTGAGCAGACGGTGCTCAAACGCGCTGACGGGAGCATGACGAGCAATTCGATTACCGACATGGCGATGCACCATGGCGAGCTGTGGGTTGGCACGGAATATAACGGCTTGGCAAAGGTGACTGACGGCGGGATAGAGAAGTTTGACATAAAGAATGCAGGCTTTCTCATTAACCAGAACATTTCGGGGGTCTATTTCAATGCTGATGGAACCATGCTCGTAGGCAGTATTGCATATTTATATGCTTTCGACGGCAAAAAATGCACAGCCATTTATGACATCAACCCAATTAGTCCCTATTCCTACGTCAAGAAGATTAGGGCCGATGATGACGGACGTATATGGGTGGCGTGCTACGATGCGTTGAACAGAAACAACCTTTGTGTATTTACGTCCAATGGCTTGGAGCCGTACAACATTCCATATGAGAAAGCAAACAATATCGAAACAGACAAGGACGGATGCCTGTGGATAGCTACGAACAATGGTCTCGTCAAGTTTGACGGCACCAATTTCACACATTTCACACCTGACAATTCTGCCTTGGCCGAGACGAACATCATAGACCTGACTATTGACGAGAAAGGCAATCTGTGGTTGATGGGCGACCGCTCTATCACTAAGTATGACGCTACGAACTTCACGGCCTATCCCTATCAGTTGAACGTCCCTAACGATTACCTGTTAGCCATTGATGTTGACAACGACAATGTTTATGTAGGGTCGCGCTTCGAGGGTTTGCTAAAGCTCACGGATAATGGACTGACTGCTGTCAACCTTATTGACAATGTACTATATGATAATACGATGTCATTAAAGAGCGGTTGTATTAATACTGGCGGCAACTTCTATGTAGGCTCGCTCTATGGCCTTCAGAAATACAATATAGATACGGGCGATTATAAATTTGAGTCTATGTCGCAGACTGCTCAGACTGAAGCCGACCGTAATGGCAACGTCTGGCTACTCTGGCCCTGGTTTGCCACCGACACCTGCCTCGTTGAAATAACCGCTACGGGCAAGAAAGCTTACATGAGAACCGACTATCCATTTAGCGAGGCAGACGCCAACCTCATCAAGTTCGACCGCAAGAACCGCCTCTGGATTGCCACGAATAAAGGCCTCTACATGCGCGATGGCGAGACTTGGACGGTCTACAACAAGAACAATTCCAGCCTCACAGAGACAGTTCAGTGCATGGCCTTCGACAGCAGCAACCGTATCTGGTGCGGCACCTTCGGCAGTGGCTTGTTCAGCTTTGATGGAACAACATGGAGAAACTACACCACCTCCAATTCCTCCATCCCGTCCAATTATGTGGGATTGGTGACCGTCGACAATAACGACATCCTTTGGTTGAACTGTCGCGACCCTCGCTATCCCGACAAAATGGGCTCAGAATATGGTCTGGGATTGACACGCTTCGACGGAAACGCATGTACGACCTACAACCACAACAACTCGCCGCTGCCCAGCGACTGCTTCTGGGATGTACAGGTCGATGCCGACAATCGTCTATGGATAGCCACAGCTGGTGACGTCGGCCTCGTTTGCTACGATGAAACCGTTTGGACGACCTACGACACCGACAACTCAGGCATCGCCCTCAATGAGGTGACGAAAATCACCCTTGACATAAAGCGTGACCTCATCTGGCTCACCCATTATGGTGGCCTCGGACTCTCCGTTGCCCGCATGAACTGCCACAACACAGCCGTCTATTCCATTGTTGCTCCCAACACCGCAAATTCGGCAATTTACGATTTAAGCGGCAGACGAATCGCCAATCCCACAAAGGGCATCTACATCAAGGAGGGGAAGAAATTCATGAAGAAATAGAATGTAAAAACAAAATAATAAAGTGACATAATAAGATAATTCTGCTGTATAATCAGATGGATCAGGGGACGGTTCTCTGACCCACTTTTCCATTGATGCGTTGGATGATTCCATAACTAACTCCCGTGATCCCGCCGACCCCGTGATCTCTCAAAATAAAAAAAGGCCCCGCTGCCCGTCGTCAGAGCAGAGAGGCCGATTAGCTATGCTTATAGCGCCGAATCTGGCGGGATGGTCTCTGTAGGATCCACAAACCCATCGCCTGTTGTTTCGCCGTCCAGCGTTTCAAAAGGCGAACCACACAATAGCTGGGTGGTGACAATATCCACCACCTCCACTACCGGTTTTATGTAGAATGTTTTTTTTTCATCGTATAACTACTTTTTTACCGTTCAACAGATACAGTCCCTTCTTCGTCGGTCTGCCCTGCAATTTCCGACCATCGAGCGTGTACCATTCAGCGGTAGCAAATTTTTCACTATTCACTTTTACCTTTTCCCTTATATCGGTGGCATTTACCGAGGTTAAGAGTTTTTGTAAAAGTTGTGGCTAATCCTTGCCGAAAGTGATATCCTTTCAAGTACACAGGGGGCCAGGAACTGTGTAGTTACATTATAATTTAAGGATGTTATGGAAGGATATATTCAGAAGTTAGGAGGAGTGAAACGGTATGTGCAGTTTCTGGAGATCAGCGATGATCCGGAACTGGTGGCACAGTATCGTAAGTGGCATTCGGAGGAGTACAGTTGGAAGGAAGTGCGCGACGGCATCAGGGCTGTAGGTAACCTGGAGATGGAGATATACATCTTGGGCAGCAAACTGGTGATGATTGTCGATGCGCCTGCCGATTTCCTGTGGGATGAGGCGATGGCACGTCTGGCAACATTGCCGAGACAGGCAGAGTGGGAGGCTTTCGTTTCAAAGTTCCAGGGATGTCCTGCCGATGCCCGTAGTGACGAGAAATGGCAGCCGATGGAGCGGATGTTCAGACTGTACCAAAACTTTTGATACAGAGGGACGATTCTTTTGTTACATACCAAGTGCGGATGGCTGCGGCTGTCTGCACTTTTTTGATGGAATGTTTGGTGGTATCATGGGAATTGCTTATCTTTGCAGTGTGAATGGAGAGTCCATCACTTTAATAGAAACCCTAAATTATGAAGACTATGGGAACAATTCAGAATTACAAGAAATGTAGATTTGTGCGATTTTTGTACAAAAGGAGTGTTTTTATGCTCCAAAATTTGGTGAATAATAGAAATTTTGCTATCTTTGCACCGCGTTTTGCCTGGCGAATAAACTGATTAGAAAATATAATGTTTAGGATATGAAAAAGATTATCATGATGGTAGAGAGGTCAAAGGATTACTTTGACGCATACTCTGAGAATTGTGACGGAATATACGCTGCAGGAGGTAGTATCGATGAAGTAAAGGCCGATGCAGAGAGAGCCATAGAATTGATCAAGAAGACGCTTCCTGAGAGTCAGTGGCCGAATGAGATAAAAGGCGATTTCGAGATAGAATGGAAGCTTGATGTGGCAAGCTTTCTGGAGTATTACTCAAGTTTCATGTCTTTGGCGGGTATGGAGAAAATGACTGGTATCAATCAGAAACAATTGTCCAATTACCTGAATCATCGTGCTGTGCCAAGAAAGAAACAGACTGAAAGGATTCGGGAGGGGATCCACAAATTTGCCCACGAACTATTGAGCATTACATTGTAAAGTGTAGAACAAAAGACGAATGGCCGCAAGTTCTTGTTGTTTGACCCGGTTTTATCTTGGATAAGGCTGTCCGCTGGCTCAGCAAAGAACAACTCGATAGCGTTGACTGGCTGCCTGCTGACAAAGTTGTGGTTGAGCGGTTGCACCCTCTTGATGTTATCTGAATGAATCTGTGAGCAGCTTGATTTCGATCTGGGGGGAGATACGCTCGTAGAGTATGTTATATACGGCATCGAGGATGGGCATGTTCACATGGCAGTGGCGGTTGATCTCCTTCATGCACTTCGTGCCGAAATAGCCCTCGGCAATCATCTCCATCTCGATCTGGGCACTCTTGACGCTGTAGCCCTTGCCGATCATCGTGCCGAAGGTGCGGTTGCGGGAGAAGTTGGAGTAGCCCGTGACGAGCAGGTCGCCCAGATAGACGCTGTCGTAGATGTTACGGTCGAGCGGGTAGACAGCCGTGAGGAAACGGTTCATCTCTTGTACGGCATTGGCCATGAGCACGGCCTGGAAGTTGTCGCCGTATTTCAGACCGCTACAGATGCCGGCAGCGATGGCATAGACGTTCTTCAGTACAGAAGAGTATTCGATGCCCACCACGTCGCTGGAGGTCTTGGTCTTGATGAATTCGCTGGCGAGGACATCGCAGAAGGCCTGTGCCTTCTCACGGTCAGCACAGCCGACGGTGAGGTAGGAGAGACGCTCGAGCGCCACTTCCTCGGCATGGGACGGACCGCCGATGCAGGCAATGTTCTCGTAGGGCACGTCGTAGACCTGATGGAAGTATTCTGAGCAGACGAGGTTCTCGTCGGGCACGATACCCTTGATGGCCGTGAGGATGAACTTGTCGTGCAGACGGGTCTTGAGTTTCTTCAGATGGCTCTTCAGGTAAGGCGATGGCGTGACGAAGACCAGTGTGTCGTACTGCTGGGCAATACGGTTCAGGTCGCTGTCGAAGTGTATCTCGCTGATGTCGAAGTGTACGCTGGTAAGATAGGCGGGGTTGTGGCCCAGACGGCGGAAGTCTTCGATACGGTCGTCGCGCCGCATGTACCAGCCGATGTGGTGCGTGTGGCTCACAACAATCTTGGCAATCGCTGTTGCCCAGCTACCGCCGCCGATAATCGCTATCTTACCTACATCATACATAATAACTCCTTTTTAAGACAGAGTATCTTAAAACTATTACTATGTCTTTACTCCGTTGCTTTGTCTATCCACTTCTGTATATCGTCGACAGAGGGCTTCTGCATGTCGAGCTTGAACTTCTTCACGATGTCGCCGATCTTCTGCTGCAGGCCCTGGGCCTTCTCAGTGGCGATGTTCGAGACGAGGTTGAAGCCGGCCTTGCGGAGCACGGGTACCCACTCCTCGGCAACACCGATCTCGGCCCATTCGGCGGGAGTCGACTGGGGAATCTTCTTCTCGGGCTTCATCTGGGGGAAGAAGAGCACTTCCTGGATGAAGGTCTTGCCCGTCATGAGCATCACCAAACGGTCGATGCCGATGCCGATACCTGAGGTGGGAGGCATACCGTACTGCAGGGCACGGAGGAAGTCCTGATCGATGATCATCGCCTCGTCGTCGCCTTTGTCGGCTAATTTCATCTGTTCTACGAAACGCTCCTCCTGGTCGATGGGGTCGTTGAGCTCTGAGTAGGCGTTGGCCAGTTCCTTGCCATTCACCATCAGCTCGAAACGCTCAGTGAGTCCGGGCTTTGAGCGGTGCATCTTCGTCAATGGAGACATCTCGACGGGATAGTCGGTGATGAAAGTAGGCTGGATGAAGGTACCCTCGCAGAACTCACCGAAGAGCTCGTCGATGAGCTTGCCCTTGCCCATGGTCTCGTCGACATCCATGCCCTTAGACAGGCAGAACGCGCGGATCTCTTCTTCCGTCTTGCCATTGCAGTCGAAACCGGTCTTCTCCTGAATAGCCTCGAGGATAGGCAGACGGCGATAGGGGGCCTTGAACGA
>Ga0247608_10007620_pt1 | contig 11063 bp, 6 predicted proteins | sample 176DNAGHGlowgp2_FD_193490 | JGI IMG/M metagenome (GOLD analysis project Ga0247608, IMG submission 193490) | Sheep rumen microbial communities from Palmerston North, Manawatu-Wanganui, New Zealand - 1766 DNA GHGlow gp2 | ecosystem: Host-associated > Mammals > Digestive system > Stomach > Rumen ... | reverse complement strand
TCTATTAGAAATAAATATACTGATTAAAACTAAAAATGGTATCGAAACAAGTGCTCCGATTAATAAGCCCAATAAAGCCATATCAGTAGATTTATTGAAAATAAAGAATCCAGCAACGCATAATCCCAAAAAGATAATTAATGATAATAAATCAACTAAAAAGCCAATTAAAGAAAATGACAATGTTTTCTTATACACTTCAAAATTAGACATAAATCGTATCCTCCTTTAGTTTATTTTAACATAATTATTGTTCATTAACAATTTCAATATTGTTATTATCTTCTTCTATAGGCATTCTTAAATTTTTCTTCCAGAAATAAATTAATATAGGAAGTTCAAATAATATCATAAATACCCAGCCTGTAAATGTAGAAAAGGCACCGCCTCTTACATGATACATTGGTATAAAAATAAAGGCAGCTGACACTCTAAAAATGATTTGTACAGTTGTAGACAAGAATACAATTAATAAGTTACCTATTCCTCTAAAATATGATTGAATTCCATTAGTTGTTCCAGGCATTAAATATATGAATCCCATTACGCTTAAATAAATTGCTGCATATTTTTGATTCTCAGGATTATCTGTAAATATTTTTACTATATTTTGTCTAAATGTTAAAACAATTATTGATATAAATATAGCCATACTCCACTGAAGTATTAATCCATAAATATATCCTCTTTTAGCTCTCTTTCCTTGCTTAGCTCCTCTATTTTGAGCTATAAAGACAGCTACTGCTTGTCCCATGCATTTAGATGGTTCTAATGCATAATCATCTATTTTTGTACCAAATGTATATCCTGCTTGTTCATTAAAATCTAGGGTATTAATTTGTGTTTGAACTAAAGCTTTACCAACATATAATACAACCTGTTGTAATGCAGATGCGATTGAATATCTCATTGTTCTAATAAATAATTCCTTTTGAACAAAGAAATCTGAGATTTTTAATCTAAAATGCTCATTTTTTATTACTGCATAAATTATTGCTGTAACCATTGTTGCACCCTGGGCAATAATTGTTGCTAATGCTGCTCCAAATATTCCCATTTTAGCACCTGCAACAAACCAAAAGTCTAGTCCAACATTAATTAAACAGCTAATAATTAATATAATTAATGGACTTAACGAATCACCCATACTTCTTAGTGCTGTAAATATTATTGTATATATTGTTAAAAATATTATTCCTATCATTGATATAATTAAATATGTTTTAGCACCATCTAGTAATTCAGTATGAACATTAGTTGCTATTAATAATGGTCCTGATACAATCATTATAAATATAGATACTACTAAAGCAAAAATAGAAAATACAGTAACACAAAGTCCAATTTCTTTTTTTACCATTTCTTTATTTTTAGCACCATAAAATTCACTCATTAATATGGATGCTCCATTACATAAACCAATAATTAAAAAAGATACAAGATTAATAATAGGTGTTGCTGCACCTACACTATCGACACTTAATGTATCTGTATAATTACCAATTATTGCTGTATCAATTGTTGAATATAATAATTGAAATACATTCGCAATAATTAAGGGAATTGTATATATTAACATGGATTTAACGATATTACCCTTGGTCATATCATTTTTTCTTACCTTTTCCATAATTTTATCCTCAATGATATTAATACCACTTAAATCATTTAATGTCAAAATATAAAGAGTCCAAAATGGACTCTTTTTAAAAATTATCTAACTAATGCTTCATATAAAGCTTTAATTGTTTCTTCATAATCCTTTGCATCAACACCAATGATGATGTTTAATTCAGAAGGACCTTGAGCTAAAAGCTTAACGTTGATTTTCTTTGCGCCTAGAGTTTCGAATATCTTAGCACAAACACCACTTCTTTTAGCCATATTACGACCTACTACTGCAACTAATGCGATATTATCATTAATAGATACTGTAGCGCCTAATTCTTTTTTAAGCTCAGTAACTAATTCATATCTACATTTTTCAACAGATGCTGCACCTACTACAACTGAGAATGAATCAATTCCAGAAGGTACGTGTTCAATAGATACATCATATTTTTCAAATACTGATAATGCTTTTCTTAAGAAGCCTACTTCATTTGACATATGATCCTTTTGAATATTGAATGATAAGAAATCCTTCTTACCAGCAATACCTGTTACGATATTAGATGTATCAGTACATTCATTTTGGATAAATGTACCTGGATTATCAGGCTCATTTGTATTCTTTAAATTAATAGGTATATTTAAGCTTTGAACTGGGAATACAGTTTCTTCATGTAAAACTGAAGCTCCCATATATGATAATTCTCTTAATTCTGCATAAGTAATTTCTTTAATAGCCTTTGGATTAGAAACTAGCTTAGGGTCAGCTGCTAAAATACCAGAAACATCTGTCCAGTTTTCATAAACTGATGCATTAACGCATTTAGCTAGGATTGAACCTGTAACATCTGATCCACCTCTTGATAATAGCTTAATTGTAGCATTAGGATATGAACCATAGAATCCTGGTACTACCATTTGACCATATGCATTAAATGCTGCCTTAACATTAGATTCAGTTAATTTTTCATCTAGCTTACCATCATAATTAAATCTTAATAAATCTCTTGCATCAACAAATTTATAATTTAAATATTTAGACATTAAAATTGATGTTAAATATTCACCACGGCTTACTAAATAATCTTGGCTAATGTTCTTATTTAACTCAGCCTTTAATGCTTCTAAATCCTTTTCAATATTATAATCAATTCCAAGCTCATCTCTTACACCAACAAATCTTGTATATAACATATCCCAAATATCCTCATAAGGAACTGAATATTTTAGGTGAGCATGTAAAATATATAATAAATCTGTGATTTTAGTATCGTTCTTATCTCTTTTTCCTAAAGCACTACATACTACTATTTTTCTTTTAGGATCAGATAAAACAATATTTTTTACTTTAGCAAATTGTGTAGCACAAGATAATGAGCTACCACCAAACTTTGTTACTGTTACCATAAAAACCTCCTGGTAATAACTAGTAATCTAAACCAACTAGTTTTAATGCAATTTGTACTGCGTTAGTTGCTGCACCCTTTCTTACTTGGTCACCACAGCACCATAATGTAATACCATTTTCGTTGACTAAATCACGTCTAATACGTCCTACATAAACGATATCTTGATCTGATGTTACAATTGGCATTGGGTATTGTTTATTAGCACCATCATCAAATAGCTTACAGCCCTTAGAGTTAGCGATTGCATTTTTAACTGCATCTAATTCAAGTTTTTTTTCAGTTATTACTGTTACTGAAATTGAGTGGCTTCTAACAACTGGAACACGAACACAAGTACAAGTTACATTTAATTCAGGTAGATGCATAATCTTTCTACCTTCATTTTGCATCTTCATTTCTTCTGTTGTATAACCATTATCTAAGAATGAACCGATATGAGGAATTACATTACCAGCAATTTGATATTGGAATACCTTAGATTCGAAATCACCCTTATTTAAAATCTTGCCATCCTTCTTATAAGTATCAGCAAGCATTGACATTTGTTCCATTAATTCAACAGGACCTGCAGCACCTGCACCAGATGTTGCTTGATATGTTGAAGCATTCATTGCTTTAATCTTTGATAATTTATTAATTGCATTTACTGCAACTAATGTAATGATTGTTGAACAGTTAGGGTTAGAAATAATACCCTTATTCTTAAATACATCATCACCATTAATTTCAGGTACAACTAGTGGTACATTTTCATCCATTCTAAATGCACTTGAGTTATCAATGAATACAGCACCAGCTTTAACGATATCATCTGCAAATTCTTTTGCTACTGCATTTGATGCAGCACCTAAAACTATATCTAATCCAGCAAATGCTTCATGACAAGCTAGCTTAATTTCAACATCCTTACCATTGAATGGCACTTTCTTACCAACTGATCTTTCACTAGCTAATAATCTTAGTTCATTAACTGGGAAGTTTCTTTCTTCTAAAATTTTTAACATTTCACGTCCTACAGCACCTGTAGCACCTAGAACACCGACATTATATTTTTTCATATTAATATCTCCTTACCATAACCAATTTCATTTATTATTAAATAAATATGAGTCTATTATATTACTAATTAATTAGTAATGCAAGTGAAAAATTCATTTTTCGCGAACATTTGTATTTTTTGTGCGAACAATCTAAACATGTAAGGGCTTTATGTCTTTTTTATCATTTTGCTATAAATAAAAATGTAGGATATATATCCATAGACATTATCCTACATTTAAAATTATTTAATTAATTTAGAACATTTAGATAATATTAAGATGGAGATCCTACTACTACTGCATCACCAACAGGAATATTATTAAATGCTTCTTCTACCTTATTCGCAATCTTTGGTGCTTCATTGATTTCAATAACAATATCAATATTAGTAGTTACATCACTCTTTTGTACAGCTGTAATTGTAATCTTATTATCATCAAATACTAAGCTACCATCAATTGAGCCTTTACCGTCGCTTACTGTATCTGAAGAGCCATTAAATTCAAAGCCTGTATCAGTCTTAGTTAATGATGTTTTAAATACATCCATACCCTTATTTTGAGTTAATTCAAAATCTAAAGTTTCCTTAGCCTTATCATATGTTAATGAAGCTTTAACTTCTTTATTAAATACTGATTCATTATAATAATAAGGAACTGTGAAAATTTGCTTAATTTCTTCGTCAGCAAAAATATCCTTATGTGCATTTTCATCATTTGTTATATCAGCTTGATGATATGCTACTTCCTTGAAGTTTCCTTGTAAATCTCTATAAACTGTTGTGTTGATATATTTTGTATTATAATCAATAACATAATCTGAAACTAAAGTATCATCTTGTACTTCATTTGAAGTTTTAAAATAAATATATCCACCTAATTCACGTGCTTCATTATTATATCTATATTCATTAAAAATAAATTCAGCTGTATCTAAGTCATTAATATAACCAAATGTTAATTCGCCTGATTTTTTACCGTTATCTAAATTATATTTATTTATATCTAAATATGCATAATTATAGTTTTCATAAGAGTCAGCTTTTGCGTCTTTAACATTTGAAGCAATTAATGCAGTACCTTCTAATGCTTTTCTTGTTTGGAATAAATACTTATTATCGCCTGATGCACCAATATCATTACTACCAGGAACATTTAATACAAATGAAAGAATCTTTTCATTATTTGTATCATCATTTGAATATGCAATATTTAATAATGTATCAGTACCATATAATAATTCAGGTTCAGCTTCACCATCTGATGGTTCATCAGAAACAACATAATTTGGATTTGCATAATAATTTAATGCATTAACATCAAATACAGTTCCTTCAGCATCAGTATGATAATTAAATTCTAATCCCATTTTTGATACATTATAATCAGTATAAGTATCATTTTGTCCATAGACTCTATAATAATCCTTTGATTCACCATATTCGAGTATTGAACTATCTACCATACTAAATGTTGCATTAGCATCAAATGAATCTTCACCTTGTTCAATAGTATAATCAAATGAAGCAAGATTCATATCAGGTACTTCATCACTACCTGATGACATATTTACTATTAATTGTCCAGCAGCACTATTTTCAGTTGAAGCAGCTGTAAATAGAACATTATACATTCCCTTTAGATTAGCATTGCCAACAACATTTGATGTTTTATTTACTGTATCATTTGTACTTAACAATTCTAAATTAAACATAGGTGTTAAAGCTTCTTCAGGTGTTTCAGATACGCCATTAAATTGTGATACATTTAATGCCGCATTAATAGTTTCAACACCTTCTACTACTGCTTGTGAATATTCAATACTTGCAGAATACATACCTAGCATTAGATTTGCATTAAATTGTGTTCCTTCACTATTTGACTCATAATGAACAACATATGCATTTGCAAAATTCAAATCGAATGTTTGACCTTCTGCATTAGATATAAATGCGAATGTTGAATCATCAGCTAGTAGCATATCAACTAACTCAGTTGGGAATTGCTTACCTAAAAGATATTCAGCATAACTAATTTTAGCTACTGGTTCAGCAGTAGGGCCTTCAATTAATGGAGCTTGTTCATCATTTGCAGGACTCATTTTAGAAATAAATTCTGAAACAGTTGTTGCTGCAGATTCAGCAGTATTAATAGCATCTACTATTTCTTTATATGTAGCTTCATCATAAATTTCATGTAATACTTCTCCAATAGTTGGTTCAGTTTCAAATCCATCAAAGAAATTCTTAATTGCTTCTTTATTTAATTCAATTTTAGTATTTGGACTTGTAAAATCAATTTTTATAAATTTAGCAAGAATTGGAGATAAATATTTTCCTGCTAATTCTACAAATATATCATCTACTTTAATTGTACTAGTATCGCCTGATATGCCACCTTGGATACTTGAAATAATGCTAGGATCTAACATTTTTTCAATAATAGTATCTAGATCAAAGCCAAATTCACTTTCAACCATTTCATTTAAATCATAGCTTGTATAATCACCTGTAGAAGATAATAGCTTTACAACTAAATCTTTAAACATTAAATATGATGTATTAACAACATCATCTTTTCCTGTAGCTGATGTAGTGTTAGTGTTAATTTGATATAATGCTGGAATTGAAGTGATTAAATCACCCAATACTAATTCTGTTTCACTTTCAGAAATATATTTATGATCAGTATACTCAGTTGTTACTTTAGTATTAGTATAAATTGAATTACCAACAATAGAATCATTAATAAAGTCAACTAACTCCTCCATAGTTTGAGGAAGCTTTTTATTTTCAGGATTATTTTCATTTCCTCCCTCACCAGTATTATTAGTAGTACCAGTACTAGTATTACTACCTGTGTTTGTGTTACCATCAGTGTTATTAGATGGTGTAGTACCATTATCAGTTATAGGTGTACTTCCTGTTAAGCTAGTTACACCTGTAGCTGAATTACATGCTGCAACTGTAAAAACAGGTGCAACTAATAGAGCTGATAAAAATATTCTTTTTAATTGTTTCATTACTATAATCTCCCTTCGAATATTTATATTATAATTATTATATCACTTTATAAGTTTATTGCAAATAACTCAAGGATTAAAACCTAATATAAGACATAGAGTTGCACAAAATAAAAAGGCTGTTAAATTAATAACAACCTTTGTAATTATTATACTTTAATTAGCAAACTTCATTCTTTGCTTTTGCTTTAGTAAGTGTATCTTCTACTTTTTTTGCAATCTTTGATGCACTATTTACAGTAAATTCAAATTCAACTTCAGTAGTATTTCCATTTGACTCTTTATTGAATGCTACAGCAAAGCCATTTTCTATGATAGTGAATTCACCTTTTAGTGTACCAGTTGTTTTCTTTTCTGCTTCAGAAACATTTAAGAATTCCTCACCTGTAACTACAAAGCCAATTTCAGTTTTTACTAAAGAGCCTTCAATTTCTTTATCACCTGATACAGCATTTAATAATATTGCATTATTTTCTTTATCATTTGTTAATACAATAGTTGTATAAGTATTAATTGTAGCTGTATCAAAATCAGGAATCATAAAGTATTTTGCAAAATCATCATTTTCAATAATTGAAACTTCATTTTCTACTTCTACATTTGATAATGCTAGCTTAATAGATGAAACTTCAGAAGTTGTAACATCCTTAGCTATAGTTAAATAAGTTAATTTACCATCTGAGTAAACAACTAATTTATCATAAGCATTTTCTTCATCTGCTTCTGTAAATACTTTAACATAAGTATCTTCTAATACATCAAATACTTCTCCATTAGCTTTAACAATATTTTGTTTAGCAATGATTTCCTTAGATGCTTCAGTTGAATTGTATGCAAAGATATATTCCATATCTAATGCAAAACTTCCAGTTTCACCATTATATATACCAACGTTATTCTTTACAAAATCAACATATGCATATTCTTCTGTTTCAGTCTTAGTATAATTTGCATCTAAAGTGAATGCTTGCTCTGTATTAAATGCAAAATTACCACTTTCTTGATCATAATTATAGTATACATCCTTTGATTGAACATATAAATTCTTTGATTCTTCATCAAAATTATATTCTAAATCAAAAATATGGTTAGTTTGAGTCTTTTTAGTTGACTTATCTGATTCATCTAAGTAATAATAATTTACTAAATCATAATCCATTGTAATAGATGATGCTGTTCTTTCATATACAAATCTATTATTTTGTTCAAATAAATTCTTATATTCACCATCAACTATTACAGATGAATATGGATTTCTATTTCTAGAGTATACAGTTAATTTAGCTCCATCTACAGTTCTTTCATAATCTAATCCTGCAAAGCTTAATACAACATCCTCTGAACCATTCTTATATGAACTATCTAGATAGCCTGTAATATTTAAAGCACCTGTTTCTACATCTTCAGTTTTTGTTAGGTTAGCTATTTTAGTTAAGCCATCTTTATAGCTTTCTAAATTGAATTCTGCATTAGTACCATCATTAGTATAATTAAATGTTAATTTATTAATGTCATAGCTTGTATTATTTTCTACAGCATACATTCTATAGCTACCTACAACAGTTGTGCCAGTTTCATCTGCTTCACTCTTGAATCTTACATCATAATTAATATCACCCACTTTAACTGTTGCTTCTAAAGTAGTGATACCTGCTGCTGGAACTGAAATATATGATACATAATATTTATCAGTATCAGTTTCAAAATTCATATCAAATGTAGTTTTATATTGGCTTGATACAAACTTTAATGTACCATTAGAAATTATATTAATTAAACCTGTAGGTATTTTCTTAGATAAAATATAATCAGCATATGTATCTTCAAAAGAAGCTTTTACAGCTAATTCTTTAACTAGAATTTCATCCTCTGCAGCAACCTTAAGTACTTTTTTAGCTTTTATAGGTCCATTAATTCTGTAATAAATCATATCTAATGTTTCAACAACATTATTGATAGCATATTTTAATGAATCTACAGCTGGTTCACCATATAAATCAACTAATACATCTTCGATAGTTGCATCAGCACTAAAGCCAGCAAAGTATTCACCAATATTTTTAGAATTTAATTCAAAAGTAATAGAACCTTTTTCAAAATCGAAATTAGATGTAATTAATTTCTTTTCTAAGAATGGTCTTACAATATCCATTGCAAATTCCATTGCTTTGTCAGAAACATCATTCATATTAATTTCAGTATTAGCAATACCTTTAATCTTTGCATCAGCGAATTCTAAGAATTCTTGATTTGTTAATAAGCCAAAGATTTGTTCTAAAGATATACCATATTGATAATTTAACATTTCTTCAACATCAGTTTCGCTGTATTCGCCTTCAATTAAATTACTTAAAACGAAGTTCTTAAACATTGAATAATTCTTAGTAATTGAATCTTGATTAGTTGTATTATCAGCATAATCTATTTCTGTATTACTGAATGCATAGAAGCTTGGAATTAAATCTTCAAAAGATAATTCGAATTCAGTATTTTGTTCATATGTTTTAGATGAAGATTCTTCAAAAATATTTAATGATGCATTAAAGCTCTTACCATTTAAAGCTTCATTAATCATATTAACAACATCAGCTAATGTTTGTTCTTTTGTAGCATCGCCTTGTCCTTCACCTTGACCTTGTCCTTCACCTTGACCTTGACCTTCACCTTGGCCTTCACCTTGACCTTGACCTTCACCTTGGCCTTGTCCTTCGCCTTGTCCTTCACCTTGACCTTGACCTTCACCTTGACCTTGGCCTTCACCTTGACCTTGTCCTTCGCCTTGGCCTTCACCTTGACCTTGACCTTCGCCTTCTTTTTCGTTTACGCCTTGGCCTTCACCTTCAGCTCCAGTATTAGTATTTGTGTTTGTGTTTTCAGTATTTGAATTTTGGTTTTCTTCAGTAGTAACATTTACTGGATTTGAAGTTGATTCACTAACTGATAAATCAGTTGAATTTCCACTTGAAGTATTATCACATGCAGCAATTGTAAACGCAGGTGCAACTAAAAGTGCAGATAAAAAAATCTTTTTTAACTTTTTCATAAATAATCTCTCCTTTATTCTCTTAAAAATTTTTTTAAAAACCAACATATTCTATCATATGGAATATTATAATTCAATAAAATTTATGCATTTTTATCTGCTTTTTGTATAAAAATGTGCATATTATGGCAAAAAATTGAAAAAACTGTGAATTTTCATCCACAGTTCATTCATTTTATAATTATTATTTATTTCCAAATAATACATCATCCATATCATAGAAGCCAGCTGGCTTATTAGTTAACCATCTAGCTGCAACAATTGCGCCATTAGCAAAAATCTTTTTAGAATGAGCAGAATGCTTTAAAGTTAAGATTTCATCTTCACCACAATACATTACCTCATGCTCACCAACAATTGTTCCACCTCTAATTGCTGAAACACCAACTTCTTTTTTTTCTCTTGGGCAAATTCCAGATCTACCTTCATTTACCTTAAAGCCAGTTTCTTCAACAATTGTATTAACTAGCATTTTAGCTGTTCCTGATGGAGCATCCTTTTTCTTATTATGATGTGCTTCAATTACTTCAATATCAAATTGATCCTTTAAAATAGGTGTTACCTCTTTAACTAATCTATTTAATAAAATTACACCTAAAGAAAAATTTGCACTTCTAAGTACTGGAGCTACTTTTGATAAATCATCAATCTTCTTAAGTTGTTCTTCTGTATATCCTGTTGTTGCAAAAACAACTGGCTTTTTTGTTTTAGATACATAGTCACAAATCATATCTAGATTTGCTGGATTAGAAAAATCAATAATTACATCAAAATCCTCTTTTACATCATCTAATTTTTTATTTTCACATTCAATTGCTACTACAGAAGCTAATTCATCACCTAGCATTTGTGATAAAAGCTTACCCATAGCTCCATATCCTACTACTACAGCCTTCATTATTTAATTAGCTCCTTTACATTATCCATTTCTGCTTTTA
>Ga0247608_10007619_pt1 | contig 11065 bp, 7 predicted proteins | sample 176DNAGHGlowgp2_FD_193490 | JGI IMG/M metagenome (GOLD analysis project Ga0247608, IMG submission 193490) | Sheep rumen microbial communities from Palmerston North, Manawatu-Wanganui, New Zealand - 1766 DNA GHGlow gp2 | ecosystem: Host-associated > Mammals > Digestive system > Stomach > Rumen ... | reverse complement strand
GAGGAGTACCATCAGGACTATCTCGACAAGAATCCCACGGGCTACTGCCATCTTCCGCTGGCACTCTTTGAGTTTGCACGCCAGGCTAAGGACAAACGCTGAAAGAAAACAGGAGAGGGAACCCCCTCTCCTGCTTATTTGACCACCTTCTTCCCGTCGACGATGTAGATGCCGGGCGCGAGTTGGTTGACTGATGTTGCCGGCAGGGGCATGCCGCTGATGGTGTAGATGCCCTTTGCCTGAGCATCGGCTGGCTGGCTGGCCTCGATGTCGTCGATGGCGTTGACCACGCCACCCAGTCCGCGTACGAAGCCGGCATAGACATGCTTGCGGTAGTAGTTAAGGTCCCAGATGCCCACCGGCGTGTTGGCACGCCATCCGCTGTTCTGCGGCGAGTCGGTAGGACACCACTGGCAGATGCCCCACTGCTGTGCGGGAGGCACGATGCGGAAGAACTCCTTGATGATCCACTCGTAGAAGTCGGCCATCCGCTTATGTTGCGCCTCGGTCATGCTGCCGGTGGGAACGTCTTTGCCGCTGGCGTTGACGTAGCCCATGTCCATCTCGCTCACGCGGACATATTTCCCCGTGGCGGCCATGAGCTTGAACATGTTGGTGATGGCGTTTTTCTTGCTGGTCTGCGTGCCGCTGTTTTCGTAGTAGGAAATGTGCATCTGCGTGCCGATGCCGTCGATCTTCGTCACGCCGTCGGCCTCCCATTTTTTAATCCAGTTGATGAGCGACTTCAGTTTCTTGTTCTGGTCCCAGTCGGACTCGAGGTTGTAGTCGTTGATGAAGAGCACCACGTCCTTCGGCCCGTACTTCCGGGCCAGTCGGCAGGCCTGCCTCACGTAGTCGAGGTCGCCCATGTAGTCCTGCCAGTAGAAGGCATCGCCGCCGACGTCCCACGTGCCGTTGGGGTTGTAGCCCTCGGAGTGCTGAAGGGCGTAGTTGCCCGAGCCGTCGTTGCCGCCGCCTGAGATGGCCTCGTTCACCAGGTCCCAAGCCTTCACCTTCCCGTCGCAGGCATTCATCATGCCCTTGATCCACTTATCCATGGCATAGACCAGCGTGTCGTGACGCTCCTGCTGCGTCAGGGGCACCGAGCAGGGCACGTAGACGTAGGTCAGGCCATCGGCAATGACGGGGTCGACCGCGCTACCGCTGTTCTCCTTTACTTTGAACGAGCTGACATCGGTGCCCTCGAAGTCGCCATTGACAATCTTCTCCACGCCTCCAATCTTCAGGCTGACGTTGTCGAAGTAGTAGTTGTTCTCGTCGGCCAGTTCGCTGAGGTTCAGGGCAATGCTCTGTCCGGCGGCAGCGAACTTGCCGCTGATGGTGATGGTCTTCCAGTCGGTGGTGAAGCTGATGTTGCCCAGCGCATTATTGCTGGCGTAGGAGCCTGGCGCGTAATGAATCTGCGTGGAGGCACTGGCGGGCTTGTCGGCCCGCACGTCGGCGGTGAACTCGTAGGTGGCACCGGAAGCGAATGAGCCAGGCACGAGCCACACTTGGTTGTCCCAGGCGTACTTCTGGCGTGCCGTGGCGTGGGCCAGCAGGCAGCGACGGTCTTCAGTGATGGTCTTGCCCTTCTTCTGCTCCTCGAACTTGATGCTCTTGATGTAGATGTCGCCCACGAAGTCGCCGCACTGCAGGAGTAGGAAGTTGCTTGACATGCGGGCCTTGTAGTTAACCTCTACGTCCTGCCACTCTGTGGTGAAGGGAATGTCGGCCGTGGCACCGCCGTTCCAGTCGCCAAGCTTGCTGTGCAGCTTGCCGGCCTTTGAGCCGCGCACGGTCATCGTCATCTTGTAGGTTTTGCCGGTGGTGGTGAGGATGTCGGTGGCAGCCTGAAACTGCACCACCCACGACTGCTGCGACTTGGTGGTGTGTATTTTCAGGCCGTTGGTGGCATCGAAGCTCAGCGAGTAGGCAAATTCCGACTCTGAGGCTTTCCATCCGACGTTCTGCTGGGTGCGGAAGTCCTTGCGGTAAGTCTGCGACCACACGTCGACATCGCCGTCGGTCAGCGCTGGTGCCGGCTTGTCGGCCAGGAGCTTCAGCAGCCAGCCCTTCGGCTGCTGCGAGTGCCAGGCCAGCGTGTGGCCATAGACGTTCAGGCCGGCCTTCGTGGCGGCATTGACGTAGTTTTTGACGGTTGTGAAATTCATGTTGCCATTGCCGTCGACGCAGCTCGCCATCTTCATGGCATTGCCGGCAACGGTCTCGGTGAAATTCTTGTTGGTCATGTTTCTGACCAGCGAATTGTTCAAGTAGTCGTTGACGGTGGTGCCCGCGCCGAGTTTGAAGTTAGGATACTTAGAGTAGTCAATATACTCCTTCAGGGCCGCATACTCGTCGAGGTAGCGGTAGGCATCGTTATTGGGCTTGCCCAACTCATATTTCTCCTGTGCCACGGCAGGGGCCGACATACAGGTAGTAAGCAGTAATAGGTATAGTTGCTTTTTCATGATGATTTGAAAATTACAGGTTGCAAAGGTACAATTTTTTTTTAATTAACTGACATGTTTAAATAAAAAATGTGTTGAACTTTTTTTCCAAGACATCTTTGTCGTCGTGAAGCTTTTCATGGTGAGCTTGTATATACCCTCCTGTCGGGAAAAGAAATAAATCCTTCACAGGTGGTATAAGTGGTTGATAATCAGTTTGCTGTGGTGAAGGATAAGCCTGCCGGCTCTCGTCTTCCTATCGCTCTTCCTGCCTATGTGGTACTGCCGACGGCCTTTGCTGACCTGTGTCAGCAAAGGAAAAAGCGGCACTTCACCTCCGGGCTGTGTGAGTGAACGGACAGAATGGTACGGCTGCTTGCCTGCCAAGTGTCAGTAAAAAAATCCTTCACTGTAAACGCTTGTGAATGAAGTGCTTATGCTGTCTGTGAAGGATGTTTTTGCAATGTTTTTTCTTGCTGTAATATCATTTCCCGTTCATTTGTTTTGCCTTTTTTGTTTTTTTTTGTATTTTTGCACCCGATTATTTAACAACAAATGGCTTATGAAACGAATGAAGCTTTGGATGACGGCCGCCATCCTTACCATCTGCGGCACGAGTGTATTGTCGTCTTGCAAAGAGGCAAGTGCCAACACCGACAATCCTGTACAGACTAAAGTGGAATCGACTGAACTGATTCGTACCAGCCAGAGCTGGGACGGCGTGGAGCTGCCCGACTACCTTGAAGGCCGGCCGGAGCTGGTGGCTGTGAAGTATGTGTTCCCCGTAGGTCAGAAACTGGGCTGGCACCACCATCCTGTGATGAATTACGGTGTTCTGATGCAGGGTGAGCTGACCATCATCGGGCAGGACGGCAAGGAGAAAGTGGTGCATGAGGGCGAGGCTGTCGTCGAGATGGTGAACACCATCCACCACGGCGAGAACCGAGGCTCGAAACCCGTCATACTCTACATGTTCTACCTCTCGCAGGAAGGTTTGCCACTGGCTGTGCAGCACCCGGAAATACCGTTAGACTAACCATTTTGCCTTTGCCTACCAGGAGTGTGGGCAACTTGTTAACCTGGTGTCAGGCAAGGGAGAAACACTGTGAGGTGTTTTGAAAACTTTCATACCGCTCTACCAAAAAAGTAGAGCGGGCTTTTTGTCCTTGTGTGTCAGGCGATGGCCTCATTCCGTAGCTGGCTTCGCAAGTGTACAAGGCATGTGTTGAGGTATGAAGCCCCACAGCTTCCCCCTTTTATTCCGCCAATTCATCTTTTTCTGCGTTTCGACAAATAATGATGGCGTTAAATAAAATAATGTCTGATGTCTTTGTCGTTTATTTTTTTTTAATTACCTTTGCAAATGGAATAAAAACAAATAACTAATAATAACTACACTACTACAACAAAAGTATGAAAAAAACTATTCTATCTTTGCTCTTTGTGGCTGTTAGCTGCGCGGCCCTGTCCGACAATCCCTACAAGAAATACACCGACGGCCTGCCTTTCAGCATGCCCGAGATGAGTGCCCCTGCGTTTGCCAACCGCGAGGTGTCGCTCGTCAGCTTCGGTGCCGATGCCACGGGGCGTGAGCTCTGCACCGATGCCTTTGCCAAAGCCATCGGGCAGCTCAATGCGCAAGGCGGTGGCCGCTTGGTGGTGCCGCGTGGCGTTTGGCTCACGGGGCCTATTGTGCTGAAGTCGAATGTGGAACTCCATCTTGAGGCTGGTGCCGTCATCATGTTTGCTGCCGACGAGAGCCTCTACCCTTTGGTGAAGACCTCCTTTGAAGGACTCGACACCCGCCGCTGCCAGTCGCCCATCAGTGCCGTGGGGCAGACGAACATCGCCATTACCGGCCACGGTGCCATCGACGGAAACGGGCAGTACTGGCGACCGCTGAAGAAGCAGAAAGTGACCGACAGCCAGTGGAAGGCCATGACGGCACGCGAGGGCGGCGTCATGAAGCGCGACGACTACTGGGTGCCCACGACGGGCTATGACAAGGCCGAGCAGATGTCGTCGATGAATGTGCCGGAGAAACCCCTCACCGAGGAGGAATGGCAGGAGATAAAGCGATTCCTACGTCCCGTGATGGTCAGCCTCGTCGACTGCAAGAACGTGCTGCTGAAAGATGTCATCTTCCAGAACTCGCCAGCCTGGAACATTCATCCGCTGATGTGCGAGAACATCATCATCGACAATGTGCTGGCACGCAACCCCTTCTATGCTCAGAACGGCGATGCCCTCGATTTGGAGTCGTGTCGCAATGCGCTGATTGTGAACTCGAAGTTCGATGCCGGCGACGACGGCATCTGCCTGAAGAGCGGCAAAGGTGCCGATGGGTGGCGCAGGGGAAGGCCGTGCGAGAACGTGGTGGTCAGCGGCTGCACCGTTTTTGCAGGCCACGGCGGATTCGTCGTAGGCTCGGAGATGAGCGGCGGCGTGAGAAACATTGCCGTCAAGGATTGCCAATTCCTGGGCACCGACGTGGGCCTGCGCTTTAAGTCCACACGGGGCAGGGGAGGCATCGTGGAGAATATCTTCGTCGATGGCGTGACCATGACCGACATCAAGACCTACGCCCTGACCTTCAGTATGTACTATGGAGGGCGGTCGGTGGCCGAGGTGCTCGCCGGCGAGGCGCAGCCCGCAGCTCATATCGACAATGTGCCAGTGACGAAGGAGACACCCATCTTCCGCAATATCGACATCAGAAACGTGGTCTGCGATGCTGCCGGCTACGCCATGGAGTTCAACGGCTTGCCAGAGATGCCCATCGACGGCATCAGCCTGAAAGACATTTTCATCCGTGCCAAGCACGATGCAACTTTTGAGAGCTGCAAGAACATCAGCAAGGAGAACGTGAACATTATCATTGAGAAATAGATAACTAAAGAAAACGACGCTATGAAAAGAATGTTGCGCACCATTATGGCCATGGCCCTTCTCCTTGTCGTAAATGGGCTGGCAGCCTTGCAGACCTCAGCCCAAGGGCGGGTGGTGGAGAACCTGAACTTCGGCTGGCGTTTCCACGCTGGCGACGAGCCGGAAGCTGCCCTGTCTTCGCTCGACGACGGCAACTGGCGAACTGTAGACCTGCCTCACGACTTCCAGATAGAGCAGCCGTGGGTTGCTCCGGCCGCCGACGAGAAGGCTGACAACAACGACCCGGCAGCCAACATCAAGAGCCGCCTGAGCAGCAGGGCCTTCAAGGAGATGGGCGTGGCATGGTACAGGCTGCACCTGCAGCCAGCCGACTCGCTGAAGGGACGACGTCTGCTGCTTGAGTTCGACGGAATGATGTACACCGGCGACGTGTTCCTCAACGGTGAACGCATCGGCGGTACCGACTATGGCTATGTGGGCTTCGACATCGATGTCACGGACAAGCTGAAGACCGGCCAGGACAACGTCATTGCCGTGAAGACCGACACCAGGGAGCCGGGAAACTCCAGGTGGTACACCGGCGGAGGACTCTTCCGCAGCGTCAGGCTTGTGGCCACTAACCGCGAGGTGTACTTTGAGCGCCATCCGCTGTATATCACCACCCGCGACAACCGCTTTGTCAACATAGGGGTAGAGGTGACGACGCGGGGGCGTGACAAGAAGATGCAGGTGGCACTGCAGGTCGTGGCACCCGACGGCCAGACCGTGGTCTATGAAGGGCGGCACCAACTGACACGTGCCACACCGGCGCGCACCGTGGAGCAGCGACTGCCAGAGATAGAGCTGAAAGACCCCCAATTGTGGGACTGCGAACACCCCAACCTCTACACCGTCAATGCCACGCTCTACAACGGGCGCGGTGAGGCCGTCGACCGCGTCACTGACCACTTCGGCGTGCGCACCATAGAGATAGGCCCCCAGTTCGGACTGAAACTCAACGGGAAGAAGGTGCTGCTCAAAGGATATGCCAACCACCACTCCTTGGGAGCACTCGGAGCTGCTGCCTATCCGCGCGCCATAGAGAAGCGAATACTGCTGATGAAGGAGTGGGGCATGAACCATGTACGCACGTCGCACAACCCCTACAGCAGGGAGTTCATAGAGCTGTGCGACAAGTATGGCATGCTCGTCGTTGACGAACTCTACGACAAGTGGACGCGCCAGCACACCGGCGGGCGACAGCCTTTCGAGGCGCTGTGGCAGCAGAACGTGCCGGAGTGGGTGAAGCGCGACCGCAACTCGCCCTCCGTGGTGCTTTGGAGCTTAGGCAACGAGCTGCAACAAGACCCCAACATGCCTTTCAATGACTACGGCGTAACCATGTACCGCCTGATGCGACCCTTGGTGAACCGATACGACAGCACACGACTCGTCACCGTGGCCATGCACCCCCGCTACCGCAACTGGCAGACCGACTCGCTGCCCTGCGACCTGGCCATGATTACCGACGTGCAGGCGTATAACTATCGCTACATGTACTTCCCCGGCGACGGAAGACGCTTCCCCTGGATGACATTCTACCAGAGCGAGGCTTCCATCTCGGCCATGGGGCAGAACTACTTCGAGATGAATCTTGACAAGGTAATCGGGCTGGCCTACTGGGGAGTCATTGACTATCTTGGCGAAAGCCAGGGATGGCCTGCCAAGGGATGGGCACAGGGAGTGTTCGACATAGACCTGGAGCCCAAGCCGAAGGCATACTACATGAGGAGCTTCTTCAAGCCCGAAGAGCCGATGGTGCACATTGCCGTCGTCGACAACAAGGGCGACCAGATGTGGAACGGCATACAGACGGGCAACGACGGCATGAGCGACCACTGGAACAGGGCAGAGGGCAGTAAGCTCTCGCTGACGGTCTATTCTAATGCTGAGGAGGTGGAGCTGCTGCTCAACGGACGGAGCCTCGGAACGAAGAAGAACCCCGTAGACAATGCCAAGATGCGAAATCAGATGCACTGGGAGAAGGTGCCCTTTGAGCCTGGAAAGCTGGAGGCCCTGGCCCGCAAGGGAGGGAAGGTGGTGGCCCGCCACCAGATTGAGACCACCGGCGAGGCTACGAAGCTCGTGGCACAGGCCGACAACGACCAGTGGCAGGCCGACGGCACCGACCTGCAGCACGTGCGCATAGTGGCCCTCGACAGCAAGAATCGGCGCGTGCAGACCGTGGCCGACGACGTGACCTTCGAGGTTGAAGGCCCGGCACAAATCGTGGCCGTATCCAATGGCGACATCAATTCTGACGAGCTGTGTGTCGGCAACAAGCGCCGATTCTTCAACGGTGCGTGCAGCGTCATTCTCAGGGCCTCACGCCAACCGGGCGACATTGTGCTGACGGCAACGGCTACAGGCATGAAGAAAAAGGTGAAAGTGAAACTGCAGACCCGTTAGCGGGGTGCTGCTACGACAATAGTATGATGATGACTGACGACATTGTTTTCAACGAACACAACAAAGACGAGTTTCCTCCTGCGCACACGGCGGAGCATCTGTTGAACCAGACCATGGACAGGATGTTCGGCTGTGGGCGCAGCTTCAACGCTCATGTTGAAAGGAAGAAGAGCAAGATGAGTTTTCACTTGGAGCGCAAGCCCTCCCGCCAGCAGGAAAAGGAGATAGAGCGGCGCATGAACGAGCTGATAGCCGCAGACCTGCCCGTCAGCTTCGAGGTCGTGGCGCGCAATGAGCTGCCGCCAGAGGTGGATGCCGCCCGATTGCCCGGCGATGCCAGCGACAATATCCGGCTGGTACGCATTGGCGACTACGACGTGTGCCCCTGTATAGGCAAGCACGTCAGGAGCACGGCGCAGATAGGGCGCTTTGAACTCTTGGGCACCAACTGGGACGAGCAGGAACGCTCGTTCAGGGTGAGGTTTAAAATAGTACAGTAAGTATTAAGCTTGATGCTTGTACTAAAGCTTGATGCGCATGAAGACGGGCAGGTGGTCGGAGTAGGTGGCATCGTGCTTGAAATAGCTCACTCCCTCCAGCTCCTCGCTGTGGAAGATGTAGTCAATGCGCACGCGCTTCAGACCCTCGCGCATGGTGTACATGAAGCCCTTGCCACATTCCTTGAAACCATCGACAAGGTCGCCCTTCATCGTCTTATAGACATAGGAATAGGGCACGTCGTTGAAGTCGCCACAGAGAATGACGGGGTGGGGGCTCTTCTTAATCTCCTTGGCCATGAGGTCGGCCTGCTGTGCGCGCAGGACCATGCCTTGCGTGTATTTACCGTAGATGGCACGTAGCAGTGAGTTGCGCTCTACGGCCACGCCCTGCATCTCTTGCTTGGCGGCTTGGTGCAGTGTGCGGTTTATGCCCGTAGTCTCCAAGTGGACGTTGAACACGCGGAACACCTGTCCGTTGACATCGATGTCGGCCCACATAGCACTGTTGTTCGTGGAGCCGAAGTCAATGGCTAACGAGTCGACGATGGGGTAGCGGCTGTAGATGACCATGTCGTGGCGGCCGGTGGCCTTGTTGCTGAAGTAGTTCAGGTAGTTGGCAGAGTTCTTCTTGTCGCCGCTGTTCTCCATATACTCCTGGATGCAGAGAATGTCAACCTGGTGGCTCTTCATCACAGAAAGGATGTCTTCAGCCTTGAAACCGTTAATCTCGCGCCCGAACATGGCCACATTGTAGGTGGCAATGTTGATGCCCGACTTGCTGTCGTTGCTGCCATTGAACAGTCCTAACTGGAAAAGCGTGCCGATGTAGGGTATGCAGCAAATCAGGGTGACACCGGGGATGGCAGCCCAATGCCAACGCCGACGGATGAGCCAGAAGAGCAGCAGGATGAAGTCGAAGACAATAAGCACTGGCAGCACATAGACGGTGAGAGCCATGGCCGTGCCCGTGGCGGGGTTGGCGTTGCCGCCGAAGAGTCCCATGACGATGAAAGCGGTTACCAGAATGGTGATAACCAAGACCATAAACGACAAGTACTTATAGACGGCAAGCTTTCCCATGTTAACTTCTTACTTGTCCAAATAGCGTGCGATGATCTCGATAAGGTCTTCCACGCGGAAGGGCTTGGCCAGGAAGTCGTCGCAGCCAGCGGCCTTCGCCTCGCGGATATTCTCCTCAAAAGCGTAGGCACTGAGGGCGATGATGGGTGTGTCGTGGTTCACCTCCTTGATGATGCGGGTGGCATCGAGGCCATTCATGTCGGGCATGCGGATGTCCATGAGAATGAGGTCGGGGTGGTCTTCCTCGTTCATCGTCACGGCTTCGATGCCGTTGTGGGCATGGATGAGCTGATAGCGCTTCTGCAAGACAATGCGCACCAACTCGAAGTTGCTCTCCTCGTCTTCGGCCACCAGCACTTTCTTCATGTGGTTGCTGTCAGGACGGTTGCTCACACGCAGTGTGCGAATCATCTGCGACGACGTGGTGGTGCGGCTACTCGTCGAGACACCTCCGACGGAGCCGTGGAACGGCAGCTGGAAGGTGAAGGTGGTGCCGACGTTGAGTGCCGACTTCACGTTGATGTGGCCGCCCATCTTCTCGACGATAATCTTGCAGATGGCAAGACCAAGGCCGAAGCCCATCTTCTGCTCGGCATCCTTTGAGGCGTAGGCGGTGAATATCTGGTCGATAAACTCCGGAGCAATGCCCGACCCAGTGTCAGAAACGAAGAATTCGATGTCTTGATGGTCGTTGATGAGTTTGTAGCCGTAGGTGATGGAGCCACGGATGGTGTGCTTCAGTGCATTCGAGATGAGGTTGGAGAATACCTGCGTGAGCTTGTCTTCGTCGGCATGCATGATGACCGCAATGGTGGGCATCTTGCAATCGAGGTTGATGCTTTCGGGGCAGCGGAACTTGAAAATCTGCTTGATGCTCTTCAGCATTGCATTCAGGTCTACGTCGGTCTTCTTGATGTTAATCTCGCCGGCTTCCACGCGCGAGAAGTCAAGAATGTCGTTGATGAGCGTCATCAGGCGGCGGTTGTTACTCTCGATAATTTCCATGTAGTTCATGCGCTCCTGAAGGGAGTCGGCTTCTACAAGAATGCGGGCAAACCCCTCAATGGCATTGAGAGGGGTGCGAATTTCATGAGACATGTTCGCCAGGAAGAGAGACTTCATTTTGCTTGCTTTCTCAGCAGCTTCGGCCTTCTCTTCGTATTCCTTGATCTTCTTATTAGCCTCCTCGAGTTTGGCGTTGGCCATATTCAACCGGTGGCTTACGTCGGCAAACTTTTGGAGCAAGAGTTCTCTTTCTTCTTGGCTCATCACTGTTCGACTTTCAATTTCGCTGCAAAATTACTACTTTTTTTTCAAACGGAAGCATGTTTCGCTAAAAAAATTCAGTTTTTTTCACCCGCGTCGTGCTTTTTCCCAGGCACCGCTGCTCTTATGGGTCATCAGGTAGCGGATGCCGAGGAAGACGTTTATGTTCATGAAAAGGAAATAGTAGGGCACGTAGAGCAGCTTGCTCTTCTTCCCCATGCGGTAGAGGAGCCATCCGGCCAGGGCTGCCAGATAGAACAGCAGTTGGAGGACGGCGATGACGGCGTAGACGATGCCGGCATTGAGCACCACCAATGCCACGTTGAGGGGGATGAGGGCCAGCAACGCAAAGGGGGTGATGCTCCAGCGCAGCACGCGGTGGGAGATGAACTGGAAAAACACGCGGGGGTGGGCAAAGGGGTTCATCAG
>Ga0247608_10007618_pt1 | contig 11065 bp, 13 predicted proteins | sample 176DNAGHGlowgp2_FD_193490 | JGI IMG/M metagenome (GOLD analysis project Ga0247608, IMG submission 193490) | Sheep rumen microbial communities from Palmerston North, Manawatu-Wanganui, New Zealand - 1766 DNA GHGlow gp2 | ecosystem: Host-associated > Mammals > Digestive system > Stomach > Rumen ... | reverse complement strand
CCAACTTTCCGGATTCAAACTGCATGAAGTCGTTCGCAATCTCGAAAGAATTCTTCAATGTGTCAAACCATACTGCAGATCTGGATGTGGAATCGGTAATTTTGGATTCTGCTTCGGATGTCACCATACGTTCTTTCTTTTCATAAGGAATGGTTGGAATTCCTACTTCCGTATCAAAGTTATTCAGCACTGTCTGGAAATCCTTCAACAGATCTGTAATGATGTATGATTCTTTCACTTTACGGTCAAGGAATTGCCAAGGTTCTTCTTTGTCCGTTCCGTCATTGGCAAGCTTTGCATCAAAGAATACTGCAGGTTCACCTGAATTGACTTTGTCAAACAGCTTCTTAATGACTGCGGCAGCTGCTTTGTTCTTTGCGCCTACCATGTATGCAAACTTGCTGTTCACAATGGCTGAATTGATTGCAACATCCAATGTGGCAAGCTTTTCTGCATAATATGCGATAATATCCCAGATACCGGAATAATAAGGTGTCAGTTTGCACACCTGGCATTCCTTTCCGATTTCCAGCATTTTGCCGTTCTTCTTATTCTTATCATATCCCAGTGCAGGGTTACAAAGAATAAAGTGTGTAGGATTATAATAGAAATTGTATCCATACAATGTTCCGGGGTTAAACCATGCACCCAGTTCCGGAAGGCGGCCGCATCCAAAGAAGCCTGCAGCAAACAAAGAATAATACATCAGATTCTTCTGTTCTTTCCATTCATCCGGAACGGTAATGATCAATGTGCTGCATGCTCTTTCAAACAGTGCCTTTTCCCAGAAGCGGAAAGTCTGATTATTGTATGACTTCACACCTGATGGTCTGTATGTACCGGCATCCACATTGATGGATTCATAATTCATTGGTATATAATGATTGATTGGATACATCTTGCACTCCTTTCTATATATTTTAAGAATGCCCCATGGGGATGGTACCATAGGGCATTCTATTGAATAACCGGTTATTGACTAAATTATTCACCAGGTTCCGGTTCAGGTGCAGGTGCACCGGCTCCGATATAGAAAATGACTGCATTTTCAGTGAAATCATTGATGGCATTTCTTGCAAAGTGCCACCAAACGTTTCTGTAGCGCTTTCTTGCTTCTACAGGGGTGGAATATGCTTCATCCAGCTGATAATCAACAATCATTGCATCTGCATCATAAAGGACACCGACAAGATGATCAAATACTACAGGATCACCTACAGTCTGTTCCGTAGGATCAGACACATCCGGAATTGCAGGGGTGATGGATACCTGTTCAGGAAGTGCTTCATTCTGCCAGAAATCAACCTTTTCAAAGTTTTCTACATTCAGATACTGAGGATTGAAAATTGCAGGCATAACAGTGCTTTCTGCGTCATAAATATCCTTAGATAAAAGAATCAGTTTCTGCCTATCCTTCGGGGTATGACGAAGCAGTGCATAGTTTACACCGTCAATGGTTTTTGCAGGGCTCCAGTGATATTTCTTGGATCTGTTGGTTAAAGTATCGGATACATACTTAATTGTAGATACGAAATATTCAAGGAATTCTACCCTGTGATCATATAACAGCTGTGCTCTGGTGTAGCTGGTACCATACTTTGCATTGAATCCGGCTGCAAGGTCGATTGCAGATCCGGTAGATACTGCCTGATCCATGTCATAGATACCACCAATGAAGTTAAGAAGGCATGCACGGTTGAATGCTTCTTTTGCGGTTTCAATATCATTTCCCTTTTCGGTCATGACACCGGTCATGAATTCAGCAAAGCTTGCTTCATCACGGAATGCCTGCTGAAGCTGAATTTCATATACAGTCGTGGATTCATCCCATACGGAACGGCCACCAAAGTTAAGTTCCAAAGGAACCGGCTGATTCTGTTCCCACATGGTAGGAAGGGATGCGCCGCTGTTGGATCCATTGTCATAACCCATGGCATGATTCGTGTAAAGGTTTGTGTTAAAAGCACCTGAAGCTTCAGCTTCACGGCTGTAATATGAAATTTTGCGCATCCTGTCGGTAAATAAACCGGTGTTTAATGCGTTAATAATACGAAGTTTTGCTTCATAAGGTCTGACTGCCATGAAAGTTCTGCCAAGTACAACAGAAATGGCATTCAAAGTGTTTTCGGTTCCGGTACGAAGAATTGTTTCACCGACGGACACAAAACTTGAAGTATCCTGTGCCTGAAGTGCAGCTTCCTGACCGGTTGCTTCTTTTGCGATTGCATTGATTAATACATAGCAATCCAAAGGGGTAAGTGCTCTTGCCATTGTTTTCTCCTTTCTACATGAATGATCTGGCTATATCTGCCAGAACATCATCTTCTGACTTTTCTTTTGCTTCTGTTTTTATATTTCTGGATGCATTGTCCTTCTGGATCTGCTTGATCAGCTTGTCTTTCTCATCTGACTGTTTCCGGAGTGTTTCAATTTGACTTTGCAGATCTTTCAGCGCATCCGCTTGTTCAGGTTGCGTTTCGCTTACAGGCTTTTCAGCATTTACTTCCGGTGCTTTCTCCGCTTCCGGTTGCACATCCTCTTTTGGTGCGGTCACTGGCGGTTCTTCAGGCACTGCCTTCTGCTCATTCGCAATCTGTAACAATTCCTTCACATCACCTGGTTTATACCCGGCTTTTGCCAAATCAATAATATCTTTGAATCCTAACTTTTCACCCATCCTTATATACCATCCTTTCTTTATAAATAGGCGGATACATTGATTGCTGATCAGGCAAGCATCCCTGTCCTACGACATTGATCTGGGGCTTATTGCATCCGCCTATCTTTAATATACATAGTTTTGACTTAAAAAGTCAATATTATTCATAGAAAAATCCACCATTTAAGTATGCATTGATTTCATCCCTTTCCCATGTTTCACCACCTATGGAAACAGATGCACCATCACAGCAAACAAATCCGGAATGTGTACTGATTGCATGCGTGACTGCAACAGGCCTTCCTCTTTGTGCAATATAAGATGCAGAATCGCAATCTTCCGTATCACATGACACTTCAGTATATCTGATTTCAGGAATCAGAGAGGACATTCTGGAACCGGAAGATCCGGAAATGGAAGTTCCCCTTCCGGAGAATGCAAGAACCATGTCACCTGCAGCTTTCAGCAAACCGCCACCGGCACCCATAATGGCACCCCCAACACCACCGGACACAAAGCCACCGATTGCGCCACCACCAATTTTTCCGGGGGATGTTGTGATTGCGCTGATCATACGGCCACCGTCTGAAGTCACCTGTCCCAGCGGACACTGTGATGCAACATTACATGTTGCAGTCTGCATCACCATTCCATTCTGATTGAATATTAAGTAGGAAACATTTCCTGTTGCATATTCAAAATTGTATGAAACATAAATATTTGCTTCATTAAACCATTCATTCAGGTTGATATCTACAGAACCAATTCCCGGAAGATATAAAGATCCTGTTGTATAAGGCTGGCATCTTCTGAAATCATTGTACCTTAGATGAATCGGAAGTGTGGCTGTATAAGAAACAATGCCTGTGCCTGCAAGCAGTTTTGCATTGATGTTTCCATATGTTCCTACCCACAAAGCACTTGACTGGTTTCCAATAACCACATGATCAACACCTGTTCCGGATACTGCAGAATAATCAAAAGGTACCCATATGCAGCCAAAGATTGCTTGCAGCGGCGAACCTAAGAAATAATTGGCAAGGGAATTCATGACAGCAGATTCGCCCAGCCATGACTTTACCTTATAGATATTATCCTGTGTCATCACATATGACTGTGAAAAACCAGTGGATGCCGGTGTCAATGCATTATTATATACAGTAAGAATATAGCATCCTGTCGTATTGAATCCGGATGTCTGCGAAGGAAGGCTTCCTTTTATCTGCTTTGTAGTGTGGACATTGATTCTGTTATCTATGATTTCCGTATCATATAATGTGCTTGCATATGCAATTCTGGCCACCGTAGATCCGATTGCAGATTTATTGGTTGCAAGTACATCTTCCGTTAGATCATACTGGGTTGTATCTTTCGTGATGGAAATGATATCATCCACAAAATAGTATCTGTTCCAGTCAGGTATATATGCATAATTCCATGAAAAATTAGTGGCATTCAGAACAAAAGAAGGATTTTTAATGGATGTGCTTTCCTTTAAGTACACTTCTTTTTCAGTGTATCCGGTTGATGGTGGCTGCTTTGTGGAATTTCTTCTTTTTGAAAAATCGTAAAATCTAACCTTCATCTTTTCCCATCCTTTCTATCAGTTTTTGTATCACAAGTGTGTTATTATTAACTGCTTCAGTCATTTTGGTCATTTCCTCAGCATGACCTTTCTGCAGTTCCTTGATATCATTTCTGTAGTTGTCATTCACTTTGGCAAAGAAATATGCCATTGCACAGCATGCCACAATAGGAAATCCGAGGGAACCGATTGCAGTGATAATTGTATTGAATTCCATTTACTTCACCCCCTTTGTATAACGAAGCGCAATCCATCCGGCACCGGATTTTAATTTACCCCAGCCACCGGATGTTTCCACAATGGTATATACACCATGGTCAGTGATTTCACCAACCTTCTTATATTTCACGCCTGCACCGGATCTTATGTTTAAGCAGTCAACAGTGACTTTTACCAGATAAGCATCTGTGAGTTTTTCTGGTTCCGGATCAGGTGTCGGTGTCTGACCTTCAAGGCCTGCATTCACCTGATCAATGATATGCTGGATGTGTGTCTTGATATAAGCACCGGGGCATTCCGTATTTTGGAACATATAGTGGAATGTGAAGCTTCCTTTTTTATTTCCTGTGAATGTAGGCTTGATGTTATAACGGCTGCAGATATCAACACATAATGCAATCATGGATTTCCATGCTGCATCTGATATTGTCCATTCAGGTCTGCCTGTATGATTGCACACTTCAAAGGTTATTTTCTTATAATCATTTGCTCTGGATCCAGTTGTCCATGCACGGTTGTTTTCATCCACTCCACATATGATGGTGCCGTCATCCCCTATGATATAATTGGCACTTGCCTGCCTTCCGGGATTCTGGAAGCGCTTTGCATGTTCCTCTGCAGACACACCTACGGTTGCCGTGTGGTGGATGGTGATTCCATCCGGGATGCCGGAAGGATTGTATGTCATGTTCTTCCTTGGGTTACAGTTTGGTGATAATATCGCTTTACTTGCTAATTTTGATATCATGGTGGATACCCCCTTTCTATGATAAATATAACAAAATGCACCTGCCGGGGCAAGTGCATTCTGTTGATTAAGTATCGCTGATTGTCAGGGAACCTTTGGAACAAATATGAGATTTTCTGATTCTTATCTTAAACCGATTAGCAGAAATCGTCAAGGGAATGATCTACATAAGGTTCACCCTTTTCATATTTCTTCACCCATAAGGTATAGGAAGTGAATACTTCACCTGTTTCGTCATCCGTATGGTTCTTGGATGACAGATTCATGTCAGTCTTTTCCACAATGATGTTCATGGGACATTCGTCCGGTTTGGGTTTCACGATATCTTCCGGGAATTTTACTGCAGCTGTGATGCTTCCGGATCCATCTTTCTTTTCAAGCTTGGCAATGTAGGTGAAGAAGGGTTTTCCTTCCTTGGTGGTTTTCTTCTTGGCAAATACTGTAATGTTCATTTTCTTTTCCATCCTTTCTTATTCTTTTTCAATGGTGTCAATTACTTTCCAGTCACCGGTGCACAGTTCCAACCGGTACGGAATCAAAGCTGTCTGTACATCCAGATCATAGCGGTCATGGAAAAACTGCTTTGCAAGTTCGTCACTTTCTGCATAAATGCATCCGAATAGATGCCTTGTTGCATTCTTGCGGATTGCATACTTTCCGACTTTGTACACACGAAGATTCACTTGGTTAGTTTTCACATAGTTCATGCATGTGTCATACGGAAGCACTTCAGTGCATTCCATCTTGTTTCCTTCATGTGTTATCATTTCAACAATGCCGGAATTGCAGTCAACCCTTTTGATTGAATACTTGTTCATGTTTCCCCCTTTCTTCCATATTGATTGTATTTTATCCAGCATACAATCCAGATGATTGCATTCATGGCTAAAAACATAACTACCGGAATCAAATGTTCATTCATGCTTCACATTCCCTTTCTGTCTGTTCGTCAATGATTGGTTTATTCTTAACTGAATCCGTGTCAGCATAAATATGGGTAAAACCCCCGGTTAATCCATAAATAGAATTAAGTCGTGTATTACGAATTAAAGTAATAATGGTGAGCATATCTTCCTTCACTCTTGTGAAAGAATTTTCAAATTCAATCCTTGTACATTCCTTGCCATTAGAATCTGGATCTTCATACATCTGCACAATTGAATTTACCCTGATCATTGTTTGCCTGTCATTGGAAAACAATGTTAATTTAATGAAATCCCACATAATCCAATCACCTCATATTCACAAGAATCTGACTGACCTGTTCTTTTTCAATGCAGACAGTTTCATCAGCATCTATCATGGAATTGTAGATATCAATATAGATTATCTTCTGAGTCCATGAAATACTATCCACATGATAATAGACTGACCTGTTGCCATTCTCAAAATATATTATTACTTCTTTCATTCTTCCTCACTTTCTACCAGCGGACATTCTCCGTTAAGAAAACATAATTCACATTCACCGGTACAGTCTGCAATGCAATCCTGTCTTTGCAGAATCATTGCTTCATAATCCGGTTGTCCATAATCATCAAATATCATAATTACCCAAACCTCCTCTTACATTCTCTCCATACATCATCCACCATTGCAGATGGACTGTCAGCTGATACATTCACATTGAATGCTGCATTGGATGCTTTATCTTCAATGAAACGATTCAATGCAGATGCATACACAATGTTCACATATTTAATGGAAACATATTCTTCTTTTGTTTCCTGATCAATGTGATAGAATGCATTTTTGATTTCCGGGAATACATACTGCAGAAGTGGCAGCATTTTGATCACGGTCATTGTTTTAGATGTGCCTTTTGACATTTCATCACCCCTTTCTTATGTTTGCCTGATCTGTTTATTATAATAAAACTTTTTAAAAACAAAGTCAACCTATATTTCAAATATTTTCTTATAATTCACAATCAGGTCATACTGGGTGTACTTTTGGAAATAAAACTTATCCTCAATGCATTCATCACGAAGTTTCACAATGAAATCATAGAAGAATTTCTTCTGCTGGTTTTCCCTTGATAAATCATAATTGTCCACATTGGATGCTTTACTATCACATGCATAGTAATTTCCATCCTTTTCATAAATATATGTGGTTTCTTTCTTGTAAGTATAGCTGCATAATGGCCGGTACCCTTTCAGGCGCCTGTGTGCCACAGCTGAAAAATCATCATATGCAAAATGGCCGCCAAAAGCCATGTCAGCCCATGCAGTTCCGGCCATTGCCAGTTCAATGCCTGTCTTTTCTTCATCCGGAACATCAACAGCAGGGATCTTGTGCATCAGAATTCCCCTTTCTTCATGGAATTCCGTGTTTTGCACATCCATCAGAACGGCCTGATCAATCACATTTAAGATATTGAAAGTTGGATTGTTCACGGATGTGGCATTTGCCAGACAGATCAGTTTCAGTTCTTCCCGGCCACGGTTTAATCTGTCCCTTCTAACGGTCATATAGATGTCAAGCAGCTGGTCACCTTCATTGCGGTTGATTCGTTCATGCTTCTTTGGAATGAATTCATCAAATATCATATATTCACAAATGGATAAATCAAAACCTTTAATATCCTTAGCTGCAGATAATGCACATGCGTATCCAACAGGATCACCACATGGCTTTCCATCTTCATTGCAATGATAGAATCCTGCGATTCCTTTTTCAATCTTCACAGGCTTGATATCCCATCCAAAATCACGATTCAATGGAACAAATGGTGATACATCAAACCGGACATCTGATCTTGCACCGGATGCACAAAGAAGTTTTACATCCTCAATGGTTCGCTTCATGAACATAAATTTCTTCTGATCTTCAATGCACATTCGAAGTGTGCTGTAAGTCTTACCGGGGCCACGGCTTGACCAGATCAGGTAACACCATGCATCCGGGAATCTTTTCAAATCATTTCTGATATCATAATATGTCATCTTCTTCATAGCTTTGCACCTCTATATCTTCATAAAATATGGTTTCCCAATCAACAGATCTGACGGAATCCAACTTATAATCTGCAGGTGATAAGTCAATAGAATCACCTCTTTCATTTCCTTCCGGATCCATGGTGATATCTTCCTCAAAGAAATATGTATGCTGCTTCTTCCCGGTTGTCAGACCGTCAAAGATGAAGCCAGCATGGAAATAGTGAAGATCATCCTTTAAGCATGCAGCACCTTTCTTTGGAACACCGGCAACCGTGATTTTCAATTTACCTGCAACACCTTCATCCTGATTTTCTTTTGTATCAGCATATCGGACTGCATATCTTTTTGCACCAACGGAAATGAAATTTTCATATACACCATCCAGTTCTGCAATACCCAGCCAGTATTCACGGCCATTGAAATGCACTGCACCATATCCCCTTTCAGTCAGCATTCGTTTGCATTCTTCATTATATGCTGCAATTTTGTCTGTATCCCATTCCTGACCATAGCAGCTGTCTGTATCGGAATATAACCACACACCTGCACAGGCACCCAGCCGGAACAAGTTCCGGAATGCATAGGAAGTTACCCACACACCCCACTGGTATGGAAGGACGGATGTGTATCTGTTGACATATTCCTGATAGAGTTCAGCCGGATCTTTATCATCATTTACTTTGAAGTCACCTGTCTGGTAATTTTCTTCAATCAATGCCTTGACCGGTTTCTGAACACACATGCCATACAGGGAATTCAGTTTTGATTTTGCAATGGAATATGCGACCGGATCGCCACCTTTCAACATGGTTTTATCAACAAAGCATTGGTAGATATAATCAGTAAACCATCTTGGAAGATAATCTTTCATGGCATATTCGACTTCAACACACAATGCCCCCTGATGGTCATATTGCTGCATAATGACTTCCAGATCTATTTCATTCAAATAGATTTCTGCATATGCAGCGCATAGGATTCTTCCATTATCTTCAATCGCATTGACGGTTTTCACACATTTGCTTTTCTGCAGTGCCGGCATCGGAATGAAATCATCCTTCAGCTTCGGCTTGATCAGAATCAGCTTGAACAGATATGCATATTCATCTGCATTGGCCAGAATGAAATCCGGTCTGCAGTTCTTAAACGGCATGAAGCGCTCCATAGGATATTTGTATGCCAGCATACAAAAAGGGTAGCTGGATGCAAAGTCATATGCATAGATCAACCTTCCATCCTTCTTTCCATCTATGATCCGTTCTATATAATGCCGGTTATTGTGTGTATAACCACCATGAAAAGCATTTTCAAGCTTTTCCTGTGTTTCATACTTCGGTACAATTTTCTTGAAGGCATCCCTGCCCCGGTTCTTTGCAGCAAGCTTTTGCACATTTTCCCTTGGAATGCCGGTTGCAGTGAATGGCATGGAATAGATCCGTTTGTTCAATACATCCATGGTTTTCTGAAGGCATTCAACACCTGCAAGGGTATCATGTTCAATGTATGTTTTTTCCGGATCCGTGAATGTGCAACTCTGATTGCGCTTTGCTTCATAATCCCAAGCACCAACAGCTTTCTGATGCTCTACATTCATATCTTTTGCCCATTTTTCAAGACCTCTTTGTGCAAGAATTAAAGAATCCTTAAACACAAGGCCGTTTGCAAACTGAATGAATAATGGATAATGTGGTTTTACATTCAGCTGGTGAATAGGAGTTCCCCATTCCTTAAACATAAATTTGCGAAGAAAGACATAATCATATGACATGTTGTGAAAATATATCACAGTCATATCACCTTTCATTGCCAGCATGATCTGATTGATGCATTTGATGAAATCAGAAGGTTTTTGTCCATACAATGTGACAATGTTCATACCAAAAGCCCGGATGGAAATTGTCCATGCCACAACATAGTTTTTGCATACAGTTCCCGGTACTTCTTTTGATGTTTCCGTATCAGCCATGATGATACAGTCATTGTATTTTTCACCATGATTTTTCCCCGGTCGGTAAAGATACATGATGTTGTGAAGAATATCATAATTGAAAGAATCAAATCGGCAAAAAGAATAAACATGGTGCCTGATCAACCAGTTTTTTCTAATTACCCTTAATTCAGATGATTTCATGAATTCTGAAGGAAATCTTTCAATTCTGCACGATTATTCTTGATCAGATCATCAATGATTTCATCAACCATCTTATCAGGCACCCTCTGATCCTTTTCGTCCGCTTCCTTAATTCTTTCTAAGATTTCCTTTTTATTATGCTGAATAACACCAATGGTTTTCATGGCCGTTTTTGATGCAAGTTTTTTATCCATAGATTCAGCCAGTTCAGATTCAAAATATTTTCCGACTGTATCCCATTTGAATTTTGTGCCATATTCCCTATTCAGTGTTTCTGCCCTTCGGATCATGACATCCTTGATTCCCTTCTTTGTGCTGGATGGTGATTCAAGGAATGTCTTGATATCTTCAATCTTTGCAAGTAATGAAGATTTTGATTCAGGAGGAGTTGTGTTGAAACGCTTCGCATTTTCACCTGACCATTGCTGAATATCACGCTGCGCTCTGGCATAAGCCCATCTTGTTGCATTCTTAAAGTTTTCTTCATGTTCATAGCTTTCCAGACGGACAAGGCGCTGATCTGCAGTTTTGGCCAATGTTCGATAAACGGATACCAGATCATCATATTCATCCGGCATGTCAAACCATGGGTTCATGATCTGTCCGTATTTGTACTTTGATGCCATAACATCACCCCTTTCTGTATGTCGTAACTTCATAATACGGATCATTGCATGGCCTTGTAAAGTATGACCAAATCGGTCAATGAAAGTTCGTAACATTTGCACAAAATTCAGAACGGGGAAATAGTAAAACCGCCTACCTTGCCCTATTTTACCAC
>Ga0247608_10007616_pt1 | contig 11067 bp, 7 predicted proteins | sample 176DNAGHGlowgp2_FD_193490 | JGI IMG/M metagenome (GOLD analysis project Ga0247608, IMG submission 193490) | Sheep rumen microbial communities from Palmerston North, Manawatu-Wanganui, New Zealand - 1766 DNA GHGlow gp2 | ecosystem: Host-associated > Mammals > Digestive system > Stomach > Rumen ... | reverse complement strand
TGGTCTTGTTATTTGTTTTGTATTGATATATGACGTAACTTATGACGGAAAGGTTGACACGAATTTAACTGACATGGGTATATTCTTGCTTTGCAGTGGTGGATATATCTTAGGTAGTGGTGCTCCAAAGGCTTGGGTTGACGGTAAGATGAAGACTCGTTCTTGGGTTGAGAATGAGAAGATGCAGATTGAGGCTGAGGAGGACTTGGAGGATTTGAGGTCGGCTAGGCGCAGACAGAGAAGAAAAAAAGAAGAGATAGAGGATATGGATGATTCCATTGATATAGAAAATGACGATGAAAACGTATAATACGATATGGATAAGACGGTATTAGCATTTGTAAACAAATTAGAGGGTTATAAGACAGCTATTAAGCAGTTGCATTGGGATGCGAAGAATATGTCCCAGCATGAGTTGTGTGATGATATTGCTGAGAGCATTGCTGAGTTTCAAGACACCGTGTCTGAGGTTGAGCAGTCCATTACTGGCAAGTTAAAAATTAACAGTCTCAATCCTACTGAGTATAAGATTAAGGATTTGAAGTCATTTGTTCAAGATGTGTTGGATGCTACCAATACGTTTTACAAGGCCATAAAGGACAAGGGTGACACTTATGTCGGCATGGCAAGTGACTGTGAGAGTTTCTTATCAGATATGCAGAGGAAGTTATATCTTGTTAATTTCACTGTTAAGGAGGAATTCAAGCGTGAGTTTAGGGCAAAGATTAACGAATCTATGCCTAAGAACTTGGCGAATCACGATGAGGTTGACAAGTTCATGGGTAGGAGGCCAAAGACGATGAAGGCTAGAATTAACCAGATTTACAGAATTGTAAAGAGATATGGTATTGACTCAAAGCTTTATCATGATGACCATTGGCAAGCAAAGGATGATTATTACAGAGCAATAACCTCATTGGGATGTGAGTTTGAAATGAGACCTTGCGGTAATTCTAATAATTTGGACAATTGGGATGACATTACCTCAGATGGTGGTTATTGTGATTATGCTGAAGATGGTATGCCACGTTCAAAGCAGTATGCTGTGAAGATTATGTACGATGATGGAATGAACATTGGCGGTTACATTAAGTTTATGGCAGCTGGTCGTGTTGATGACCCATTCAGTGCTTATGACACTTGTATGATTCTCTGGCCAAAGAGCAATAGAGTATTGGAGAGTAGAGTAATGAGAAGCAAGTCAATTAATGAGGATGATTTCATGCGCAGATGGTTTGACAAGAATGAAGAAGACCATTTGGACAAAGCTCGTAAAGAATTAATGAACAGAGACCAAGAAAAGTTGAATCCACTTGGGTCTAATGCTAATGCTGGACAAGTTGAAGAAGGTATTAGATTAACTGAGGCAGAGCTTAAACAGCTTGTTAAGGAGGCTGCAACGAAGATATTATCTGAGACCCCATTGAATTATGACATTGACAATTTCAGTGGTAGGTGGACTAAGCCTAAAAATTGGAACATTCCCAATCGTGATTTAACTAGCGGTGAGGAATACATTGATGATGAAGGTTATTTGGATGACCCATATAAAAGCAATGAAATCGAAGATGCGCTTAAAGATGATGAATGGGAATGGGGTAAAGATATGGATTTAAAAGGTGCTGAGAATTACTATTCTTGGGATAGATTCGATGGAAAACCAATTGCCCAAGGTCTTGACCCATATTATAAAGTTGGAAAAGGCGCTGTTGGTAGAGAGGTAGATGATGCAATTTCTAGAAGGAACAGAGAAAATGACTGGTCTGATAGAGAGCTTCGTCATGGCGACAGAGTAATGGATAAATATGTTCATGGTAAATATGATGGAGAAGATGTAGGTGATGCTTGGGATGATTTGCATTATGAGAGTAAAAAGCCAATGAAAGTTACAGAACAAGAGCTTAAACAAGTTGTTAAGGAAGCTGCAACAAAGTTGATTAGGGAATATGGCGAAAATGTAAAGAATTTTGTAAAACGTAGTGGTTGTGCTGCAAGGCGTAAAACTGGTGACCCACGCAAGGATAAGGAGAATAGGGAGAAGTGGCTTGAGAGACAAAGGAAAAGGGAACTGAAGGGTGTTTCAAAGGAAACTGATGAATCGATTGATATAAAGCCATCTAAGGAAGGAACATTCACAGCAGCCGCAACGAAGCACGGCAAGAGTGTTCAAGGTTTTGCTTCTCAAGTATTAAATAATAAGGATGATTATTCACCAGCTATGGTTAAGAAAGCAAATTTTGCTAGGAATTCAAAGAAATGGAATAAGAAATAAATGATATAAAAAAAGAGGTAGGAATTTAATCTTACCTCTTTTTTTTATGTTTAGAAATCTGTTGTTCCGATTTTAGGTCTTTTATAGAATCCTCTTGGGTCTACTGTATAGTCTTTATATCCATCACTATCCGTATATGTACCATCGGTGAATTCTATATATAATTTATTATCTCCAATCCATCCAGTTTTAGCATCGCTAAGTCCAAATTTCATGAACTCATCATAGATTTTTTCTGACTCTGGTGTCATGTGTCCGTTTTCATCGGTATCAAATAAAGCATAGTAATCTCCGAAGTCAGTAACTTTTCCTCCAGTTTGTTTTGTTAGGTCTTCTAGATAGTTTCTTACATAATTCCAATAGCTTCTATCAGAACCTTTTCCAAGGCCAGTTGTTTTCTTTCCTCTAGCCCTTTTATGTGTTTGCATTCTTTGTTTTTCTGGAGATACTGTTTGTGTTATATCGTAATATTTACGAGCACCATCACCAATATCTTTATAATCAGTTTCCTTATAAGTATAACCAGGATAGTCTTGGTTTCTTGAAGCTGCTATGTCTTGACTTTGCTTAAGTACGGATTCAAGTTTCTCCTTTACCTTTGGGTCTTTCTGATACTCTGGTTTAATTATGATATATTTACTTCCATCGTTAAACTCACATACATCATCAACAAATTGGTCTAGTTTCCAAGGAATACTTTCGCCTTTTTTTAAAAAAATTAAGTCATAACTTAAGTCATTTTTGTCCAATTGATACTTTTTGTTGACACTACGCACCCCTCCATGTTGTCTTGCAGCTTTTTTGAGTCTTGGTGAAGCAAAACCTTCGCTAAGTATTCTTTGTACGGATTCTTTAACAATGTTATGTAAATCTGATTCTGTTAATCTAATTATATTTTTCATATATATACATTTTCTATATAAATATTAGTATATACAAAAAAATGCAGTCATCGTAGGCTGCATTTTGTATTAGAAATCTGCAAGTGCATCGACAGTTTCAGCGTAATTATATTGAATGTCCTCGAAGACGAATCCACCAGTTGAAGGGGTCTTATTTGGAATCTTCTTAAAGTAGAGTCTCATATCTGTTGCATTGAGTGTTACCAATGTTGAAAGCTTGGTTGGTATGACACCTTCTGTCTCGAATTCCTCGACCTCATCGTTTGTGATTTCCTCAAGTGCCTCAAGATATTTCTTATTTTCCTCTTGGAAGAGCGCATTATCCTCTTCTTCCTTTTCCTTCTTGTATTTCTCAACAAGTGCATCCCAATCGATGCCGCATTCCTTAACGAATGGTGGAACTTCATTAATCTTGAGCCAATATTCGATTTCTTTCTTCTCTGGAGTCATCAACTGCTCATATGTATCTTGGTCTCCCTCTTTATTTGGGAATCCGCATACAAGTTTTGATTCTTCCTCAGTGAAGTATTGTTTATCCTTTGGATTGGTTACAAGAATCTTATTTCTAATATCTGGATGGAAGCATACTAGTAGAGGTGTGATTCTCTTATTGAATTGTTCAATATATTTCTCCACATTATATTCAAGACCCTCGTAGTCACTGCAAAGAACGTCTTCTTCCATGTCAAGGATTTTATTCGGAACTAGCTTACAGTTAAGGATGATTTCATCTTCATCAAATGCCTTTGCGCCATATTTCTCTTTTGCAAGGTCAAGACGAGATTTCTTATCGCCTCCACTCAATTTAAGTTCCTTTGTATAATCCTTATAGAGTTTTTCGACTTCCTTTGTTATTTCTGTCTTTTCACCTTCATTATAATAATAGAAGTGTGTGACACGTTTAACATCGGAGTGTCCTTTCTTTGTACCTGTGTTGATATAGAATACTGTATCACCCACATTAACATCGAGTCCTTCGTTAAGTGCAAGTTCGTACCAAGCTTGACGTGATTTCTTTGAACCAGCCTTGGTAAGTGTCTTACAATCTGATTGATATTCTGCAAGTGACTTCTTGATATTGCCCTTTGAAGCGATGTCTCTGATTGGAATCTGATAATTGTATATCTTTCCAATGTAATCATAATAGTTAGACAAGAACTTATATCCATTATTATGAAGAAGTAGGTCAACACCTTCGTCAATGAATTTCTCAAGGTATCCAGACATCTTTCTTGACTTAATGGTATTACCCACCTTCTTTGTCTTACCGTCTGGCATCAAGTCAGCGTAGTTCTTTCTTGCGAACTGTATACATGCGTCACAGTATTCATCGATACCAAGACCCATCTTATTAATGCCACCGTTATATGCTTGTGATAGGTACATATCTTCAAACTCTGCCACGTCAGCATCAACACGTGTATATTCCTTATCCTTGATGGAGTTACGTCCAGCTCCGTTTGAAATATACGGATGTTCCTTTGTGTATCTGAAATCTTCCTCCTTTGGCATTTGGAAGTTGAAACCATCGGTATCACCCACGATTGGTTCATATCCAATTGACTTGAAGTGTGAAATCATAAGTCTAAGAGCCATTCTGCTTACGCAAGTTGTCTTTTCTGCTGCAAGAATATCTCCGAATGGGAATACGTTAGGTGAACCATATCCACCGAAGAATGAGTTTGCGAGAATCTTAAGAGGCAACTGTTTCTTATCGTTACCACTCTTCTCTGCTTTCCAAAATTTGATTTCGGTTTCAATCTTTGATTTATCCTCACCTTCTGCTGTTTCTAGAATTTCCTTAAGGTAGTCTACCTTATCTCCTGCTTCTGCCTTAAGTCCCTTATATTTCTCGCGTTGTGTAAGAATATATTCAAGGAATGAAAGCATGACATTCATAACATCAATTGGAGTTGATATATGCCATGTAAGGATTACTGATGGGTAAAGTGAGTTATAGTCAAGCTTTACGATACGGTCAACGTAACCTGTTTTAAGAAGACGTGATAGACCACCTGTGAATCGTTTATTAGGTGCTGCGGCTGGGATTGCCAAGTCATTCTCATAACACCATGCAAGCATGATAAGTTTCCAAATACCTGCTGTACCCATTGTACAAGTTCTAGCAAAGTTGGTAGGTAACATCTTACCAACGAGGAAGTTAGACTCATTTAGTTTATCTTCCACCTTATCAGTTTCCCAAAGGTCATCTAACAAGTATCTTTCGACAATATATCTACCGCTTACGAGGTCATATCCCTTTAATAGAGGTCTCTTTTCGGTTACTCTGTACCAATCTCCATCTTCTTCACAGAGACCGTATACTTTTTCTTCCACGTTCCATGTATCGGTGATTTTATCACCTGGAACATAGACACGATTTTGTTTCTTCAAGTTAAGGTATTTTGTAACGTATTTCAAGTTCGATTTTTTCATGTTTGAGTCAATTGCTTGTGCTCTACGTGCTGCATGAAGTGAATCGAGTACGTTATGTCCCCACATTATTGTTGGATAGTAGTATTCCACTTCTCCACCAAGTTTGAGGACTGATGCCTTTTTCTTCTTATATATTGCATATCTAAAGTATTGTAATGATAGTTCTGAGAAATCGTAGCCAAGCTGTTCACAGCGAACGATGAGGAAGTTCCAGTCGAAGTTTTCTGAGTTATGTCCTACCACTGTATCTGGTTTCAATTCTGACAGAATTTGTAGGAATTCCTTTATACCTTCGATTTCGCTTCTATCTAGTTCTTCCTCTGTATTACCGACAACTGATATGATTTTCTCAAATCCTTTATTGGAGCGTATACCAATCTGCTCAATCCTATGTATTTTAGGATTAAGACCTTGAGTTTCCAAGTCGAATACGAATCTGTTGAGTTCGTTATATGATTCATAGCCTTTGAAGAGTCTACGTCCAGTTGCAATCATATATTGTTCAATTGGCGTAACTCCCATGAATTCTCTGTTTCCATTGTCTGTTTCACCTTTCTTCTGGCGTGGATGTATGGGGACTCCAGCCTTGGTGAAAAAGTCTTGGAATATTTTGTTTGACATTCTTCTTGTGGCATAGAAGAGGTATTTATAGCCACTTTCTAGACGTTCATGTTCCGAACCGTCATTGTTTTCTGTAATCAGTTTCTTAACGGAAATGCCGTATCTCCTTAATTCTTGTCTAAGTTTTGCTCTGTTGCCCTCGAAGAGTCTGATTGCTGCGCTATGTTTAACCCAAATGAACGGTTTGAAATCGTCTTGTTTGATTCTCTTAATTCCATTTTGGTCAACATAGATGATGTTAACTTTATCCTCATCAAATGCACATTCAATGGATATGATATGTTCCATTGGGTCATGGCCAGTAAGGAAGGTGTTAACCACCTCAGTTGTAATCTGTTTCATAATTAAAAATTGTTAGTGTTTGTTAGTTTTAAACCTAAAGACACACCAAGATGTCATCAGTTTTTTGTATTTTGTTGCAAAGATATTAAAAAAATGTTAAAAAAGCAAATAAAGTTAAAAAAAAAAGAGTAACCACTTATGATTACCCTTTTCTATGATTCAAATATTCTCCCAATGGCATGCCACTGCGTCTTGCGTCTCTGATTATGCAAAGACGACCCCATCTTCCCATACCATTTCCAGCTTTGCTCACAAATTCAAGTTCCTCTGGCGTTAATTCATCCATACTAGGGACAGCAAATTCAGATTTTCCTTGTGGACGTGGATTTCCGACTGTTCCAGGAGCACCTTTCATTTTTTGGCAAAGGTCATCAGCCCAACCTTCTCTTAATCCTTTTTTCTTTAAACGTTCTTGTTGTTGTGCTGTAGTTTCGTATTCTTGTGTTTTTTTCTCACCATATTTGCCAAAATCACGCTTGCCACCTTTTTTGTTCAAACGTTCTTGTTGCTGTGCTGCGGTCTCGTATTCTGAGCTTCTAGCTTCTTTCAGTATTCTGTTAACAGACTCTTTTACAATGTTGTGAAGGTCTTGTTCTGTAAGTCTTATTAATTTATTCATAATATGTTATGTTTTATAATAAATATTGATATTTATAAAAAAATATGTATAATAATGTTATTAACAATAAACCAAATAATTAAAAGGTTTAGAACTGAGGGACAGTGTTATAAGTTCAAACCACAAACCATTATGTATATGGCAAGCAAGCTTGGGTATACGAAGAAGAGGTTTGGGGGTAAGATAGGTTACGACCAAAGTTTGATTACAGCGATTACAAGGCATTTCAATGAAGCTGTGGATTACGATAAAGGTTTGGGTATGAAAATGCCTCAGAAGTCTTTAAAACAGCCAAATATGGGTGATTACTACACATACAATGGTGAAAGGGACAATATAGATTATGATTGGGAGAAAAACGAGAGTATAATGAGAAACAAATATTTAATTGAAGGTGTTGAGGCAATTAATAATTTAGATATTGCTATTAATATAATTAAAACACAATGGAATTCTCCTGATGATTATTGGTATGTTAAAATTTTGCAGAGACAAAAGGATAATAGTAATGTCATTGATGATGAGGGTAATTCAATATTTACCAACGGAAGTCCTTGGTTAGATGGTGACAAACATGATAATAGAATCGGCTATGCAATTATAAAAGGTAATACAAAAGAAGAAGCCATTAATTCGTTGTTGAATGCAACTGTTACTATATTTGATTCGTGGATAGATTTTATTGGTAAAAAATATATAGCAAATAATGATGGAAATATTGGAGCTATTATTCAAGTTTGTAGAGCCTTTAATGCTAGGGCATATATGACATCTTATAAGCGTTCATTTAATTCTTTTAAAGATAGAGAGCCAAAAAAGAATGGTGTAATGCCAAATGCTATTTTAAATTTGGCTGGTAAAACTGACCCTTCTTCTCGTGAAAGGGTTTTTGACCATTTAACAAATCATCAAAGAATAGGTTCAAATCCTTATTACCTTATAGATTGTGATGATGAAGATGAAAAAATACATAATAAAGTATTGACATTTTTGGAAACAAAATATAATATCAGACCTTTAAATGTTTATCGCACACATAATGGAATTCATTTTTTAATTGATTTAAGTAAAGCTGTTAGACAAGAGGACAATGTTCCTGTAACTAGTGTAACTATAATGAATACATTTGCTAATGAGATAAACCATTATTTTAAAACGTTATATGGTAATGAAGCTAAAATAAGAAAAGGTACTAAGAGAGAACAAGAAAATCCAATAGAATTGGAGCATGATAAGCCTATAATATTATATTCTGAAGTTGGTGTTAAAGGTAGGAATATTGCTCATCCAGAATGGCAAACATATAGGAAATATCCTAATAGAGAGTTAAGGACAAATACTCCTAGTAAAAGAGTAAATAAGCCTAAACGTGTTCCTAAACCAATGTTTGTTTTAAAATTAAGCAATGGAAATAAAACTAGTGTTTTCAAGTGTGATGCATCGTCAAAGGAATCTGTTTTTGCGGCATTAAAAGAAAGATTTCCTAAATGGCCTGATGCTGTTATCATGAAACATCTAAATAACGATAATAATTATATAATGGAGGCAAGAATTATAAAATCTATCGTTAATGAAGTGCTAAATGAATTTTTAAAAAAAGAAATATTATGATATTATATACAAATGATAAAAAGAAATTTTATCTAACAGAAAATCAAGTCAATATGCTAGCAGAAAACTTTAATGATGAAGCATTTAAAAGAACTGCTCCAGTATATTATAGTGGTGATGATAAAATATCTTTAGTTAAAGACCCATACGATTCTTTAGATAAAAGCAAACAACATGGCAATTTAAGAAACTTCGCTATCAAAAGAAACGGTAGAGTATATTGGGTTGCTCGTTCAATGGCAGTGCAATGTTGCGTTTTCTGTAAAGATAGAAATGGTGAGTGGTGTTTATTGGCAAGCCAAAGAGGTGGAAGTGGAGATAGAAGCGGACAATGGAATATTGTTGGTGGTTTCTTAGATTATGGTGAAGACCTTGAAATGGCTGTTGTTAGAGAATGTTATGAGGAGACTGGAGTTAGGATACCTAAAGAAACAATTAAATACCTTGGACATCATGCTCCAGTTGGCGATGGTCCAGTTGATATATTCTTTAAAGCTGTTTTAAACGGAAATACTGATATGTATGATGCCCCAACATTAGAACATTGTGAAGGGTATGGCACTCCTAAACAAGAGTCTACAAATGTTGGTTGGATTCCGATTAGTCAACTAGGTAATTATGATTTTGTATCTAGACAAAGGAAGTATATACAACAAATGGTTGGGGAATTATCAGCCAATAGTTCTGGAAATCAACTTTACAGTAATTTTGTGAATTCATTGGGTGAACTATTGAGAAATGGAATGATTAATAATATTACTTATAATAAAGTCATTAATTTAGTTAAATTGGGTTAATAAATTTGGTCATTCAAAGGTTTTTTCGTACCTTTGCATCGAATTAATAACTAAATAAAATTTTAAAAATATGAAGAAAGTACATATCAATGAGAATCAAGAAGCAATTGTAAATGAAGATGCTAAAATAGTGAAACTTTATGATACTAACTTAGGTGATTTTTATGATGAAGAAGAGGAGGAGTATATAACAAAAGTATCAGAAAAGTTAGATGAATTAATAAGAGGACTTTTTGATTTGAAGGAATATATTGATAATACACCAGAATATGTTTCATCAGAAAGAGGTGAACGAGAAATACAAAGAATAAAAGATACAATAGAGACTTTAACAAATGGATAATAGACAAAATATTAATGAATCATTTACTGATACCTTATTCCATTTTACTACATTTACTGGGGCTTTTTATATAGTTAAATATGACAGGTTCTTTTTAACTAACATTATAGATGCTGCTAGAGAAAAGCAATTTAACAGAGACAGATTATATTATATGTCTTTTGCTAGGCATTTTAATTCTACTATGGGTTATGTTGGTACTAGAAACAATGGTACTAAATTTGGCTCGACATACCTTAATGTTAGAATAGAAGTTGATGGTAGAATATTGTCATATAACCATAAAGCTGTTAATGTCAATAATGTTGGTAAAGCGGCAGATGTGATAACAAATAGGCAGCAAGAAGAAAGACTTGTAAGTGATGAGCCAGAAATTGAAGACGCACATAAATTCATAAGAGGTATATACATCTACAATCCAAAGGTTGGTAATACCAATAAACTCACAAAAACAATAGTGAATTTACATAGACAAATACTTTACATGATGTTAAAACCTGGTTATGAAAGAAAAGTGTATGTTTTCACTGATGAAGAATCTTTCAACAACATTCCAAAAGCTATTAGTAGTGGTTCATATGTTGACCCTAATGTAATAAAGGAAATAGCACAATCTCCAGTCGAAGAAGTAGATGGAAGCCAAATTGAACTTGATAGTAACCAAATAATAACTTCTGCAAGAATATATGCTCTTCTTCAACTTTTAGAAAGAAGTTCTGTAGATGATTTATTTGTTAGCAATGATGAAAGATGGAACAAAGCATTACCACGCATCAAAGAAGAAGGTTTAAAAATAATAAATAGTTCATATTCAAACCCTATGAGAGCAAATACTTATCTTTTTGGCTCTCTTCTAGGCAATAATTTGAAAAACAATTTTGGTGGGGATTATAAGCAGTTTTATCGTTTTATAATTGCACCTATCTACAAATATATGAATTCTAGGGGAATTGAAGAGTTTAATATATTACAAAAATGGAAACATAAATTATTTGCTGATGCGATTGGCGTAAGGTATAAACCAGAGGTTGATATGAGCGAAATACCTTATGGTTTAGATAACACCAATCATATAGCTAGGAAAATGGCTGTTGGTGAGAATTCTACTTATAAAACATTATTAA
>Ga0247608_10007615_pt1 | contig 11070 bp, 11 predicted proteins | sample 176DNAGHGlowgp2_FD_193490 | JGI IMG/M metagenome (GOLD analysis project Ga0247608, IMG submission 193490) | Sheep rumen microbial communities from Palmerston North, Manawatu-Wanganui, New Zealand - 1766 DNA GHGlow gp2 | ecosystem: Host-associated > Mammals > Digestive system > Stomach > Rumen ... | reverse complement strand
TAATTAAATATCATAAATATCATTTTTATCTTAGTCATTTTCCTACTCTTGCAACTAATTTTGATGATTATCAAAAGCCATTAAAACAAAGAACTCTTTGTCTTGCAGGCCATACGCATTCTAAAGAAAAATTTGAAAGTTGCGGTTCATATAATGTTGCAGTAGATGCACATAATTGTTGCCCTGTTAGTATTGATGAAATTATTCAAGACTTTAATGAATATATGAAAAAATAATATTTAAGGACAAAATTAATTAATTACATCGTTCTATTTTTTATATTTCTTAGAGAACATAAAGTTAGTTCTCTAAGGAATATTTATTTTTATGGAGGTATAAAAAATGAATTTAAAAGTAAGATTTAATAATCCAGTATTTATTGCTCAGTTAATTCTTGCAATTTTAACTCCAGTTCTTGCTTATGCAGGACTTACGGTTCAAGATTTAACAACTTGGAAAGCATTAGGTGGAATTTTATTAGAAGCTATTCGCAATCCATATGTACTTGGGCTTATCATTATTTCTGTTTGGAATGCTTTAAATGACCCTACTACTGCAGGATTAAGAGACAGTGATTTAGCTATGACATATGAGAAACCAAAATCAAAAACAAAATAATTTTTTAATATAAAAATTATTTTATATTAAAGGAGTAAAAAATAAAATGAATTATTGTGATCCTCAAAAAGTAATAGACATAGCATTATCTCAAATTGGATATCTTGAAAAAAAGACTGGTGATTTAAAATATTTATATGATTTTACTGCTAATGCGGGTAAAAATAATTTTACTAAATATGGTTATGATTTAATGCAATAGTTACCATCAATGGAAGATACTTATGGTATTAATTATGCATGGTGCGACCAGTTTGTCGACTGGTGCTATATAAAAGCATATGGACTTGAGGTTGCTAAAAAATTATTAGGAGGCTGGTCAGCTTACACGCCAACTTCCGCAGAATATTTTGAAGAGAAAGGATTATTAAAAAAGAAACCACAATTAGGGGCGCAAATTTTTTTCTATAATGAAAATAAAATTTCACCAAGTCGCCCACACGGGATTTATCATACTGGATTAGTAATAAGTTATGATAATAATTTTGTTACAACAGTAGAAGGAAATACTTCATCTGCTTCTGGAGTAGTTGAAAATGGCGGGTGTGTGGCTAAAAAGAAATATCCATTAAATTATTCAAAAATTTATGGATATGGAGTACCTAATTTTGAAGCTTAGGAATAGAAAATGCAATTAAAAAATTATGAAGATTTTATTAAAGAAGCATATTTAACTGCTTTTGGAAGATAGGCTGATGTCAATGGATTAAAAACTTGGACTACAGCTATGCAACATGGAATGACAGAAACTGAAGTGTTATTTAAATTAAGAAATTCAATTGAAGCTAAAAATCGAGAATAGAAATTTAGAAAAATTGCAATTGGATTAGCTTATTATACTTTATTAAATCGACCAGCTTCTGATGAAGAAATCCATTTATGGGATACTACAGAAAGTATTGATAAAATTATTGCAAAAATTAAAAAGTCACCAGAGTATAAAAAATATGAAAAAGAAAAAAAATGATTTTAAAAGAGTTATAGTAATTAAAAATTGCTATAACTCCTTTTTTTATTGGAGAAATATAAAAATTTATTATATAATATATTATAAAATACTTAAGGAGATTTTTATATGTTATATATTTATATAGATGGATCTTGTCGTGGCAATGGCAAGCAAAATTCTCATGGTGGTTTTGGTATTGTAATTTTTGATGAACGCCACAATTTAATTGATGCCTATTATGAACAATTTGATAATGTAACAAATAATCAAATGGAACTAAAGGCTTTTTTAAAAACATTTGAATTGTTAAATACAAAATATAAAAATCAACAAACAACTATTTATTCTGATTCATCATATTGTATAAACATCCTTACCTCTTGGATTTATAAGTGGAGCCAAAATAATTGGCAAAATAGTAAAGGTGAAACTATAAAAAATTTAGATATTATATTATCTTTATATGAATATTATAATATAAATTTTTTCATAAATCAAATATATATAATTAAAGTTGATGGTCATAAAGGTATTATAGGGAATGAATTAGCTGATGCTCTTGCAACGGCAGACGTGTCTAAATTTTCAAATATTATATTAAAAAACCATATAAACATTAAGGCTTTGTAAAAAACTTGCTAAAATTAAAAAATTATGTTATAATATATTATATAATAAAAAAAGGTAAAATGTATGAATTATATAAATAATATGACAATTATTAAAGAACTTAATAATTGTCTTCATCAAGAAAAAACACCAAGAGAAATAGAAATAGAAAAAATTTTAAAAGAAGAGAAAGATCAATATGAAAAAGATAAAAAAGAGTTTTACTCTAATCCTTTACATTGGTCTAATAATAAAAGAAAATATGCAGGTTTACCAGTTTTACGCGGTAAAATAAATAAACACAGAATTAAAAAATTTAGATCTTTTCATCCTATTCCTCGTATATTTTTTCTTATTGAAGATACTATTGATGAAATGATCTCTGCTCAAATACAAAAACCAGAATTTTTTAACTCTTTTGTAGAAATCAAAAATTTTAAAAAAGGAAAAAACTATGAATAATAATTTATATACGGAAGATAGTATTCAATCATTAGATCCCCGCGAATTTACTCGACTCCGCCCAGGGGTGTATTGCGGATCAACTGAATATTCTACTCAGCTTTTGATAGAAATCATTTCTAATGCTATTGATGAATTTAAAGCAGGACATGGAAATTTAATCGAAGTAAAAATTAATACAAAAGAAAATTCATACGCGGTGAGGGATTTTGCTCAAGGCTTTCTTGTTAATTCGATTAGAGAAGATGGAAAAACTGTCCTTCAGGCTTCTTTTGATACATTAAATACATCTGGAAAATTTTCAGATGATGGAGTTTATGAGGGAACCGCCCTCGGTCTTAATGGAATTGGTTCTAAACTTACAAACTTTCTTTCACATAAAATGGAAGTAGAGACTTGGAGAGATGGACAGACTGAGAGTATATTTTTTGAAGAAGGCATTTTTGTTAATAGATCAATAGGAAAATCTAAAGAGCCAAATGGAACTTATGTAAGATGGCAGCCTTCAGAAGAATTTTTTACTCATCCAGAAGTTGATATAAATAAAATTAAAGATTTATTTCATATTTTAACATGCTTATGTACGGGATTGACAATTAAATTAACAATAGATGAAAAAGAAGAAATTTTCACATCTAAACATGGATTAAACGATTTAGTGGATGATGCGGTTGGCGACTCAGAAATCATTGGGTCCCGTATGAATATGAATTTTGATGCTGGTAAAAATAAACTTGATATGGTTATTACTTATACATCGAAATATTCATTAAATATGATTTCATATGTAAATACAGGTGATACAGATGCAGGGCCGCATATTACTCAAATAAAAACTATTTTAACTAGGGAATTTAATAAATTTTTTAAAGAAAAAAAATGGTTAAAAGAAAAAGATGAGAACTTAAGTGGCGATGACATTCAGGAAGGAATGTTTATTGCATTTAATTTAACTGCCCCAGGGGTATCTTATGATGCACAAACAAAATCAAGAATAATAAAAATTGATATGTCACCGTTTACAACTTCTATTGTAAATGCATTACATGATTGGTTTAATAAAAATGAAAAAGATATTAAAATAATCTTTGAAAAGGCGGCTGCCGCCCGTAAAGCACGAGACGCGGCAAAGAAAGCAAGAGACAAAGCAAGAGAGCAGAATAAAAAGAAACAAAAAGCCCTTAAATTTGATAGTAAACTTGCGGATTGCTGGTCTAAGGATCGTATGAAATGCGAGATATATGTGACAGAAGGTGACTCAGCTTCTGGTAACTTGAAACTGGCCCGTGATAACGAATTTGTCGCGGTTATGCCTGTTCGCGGTAAGATTCTTAATGTAAGAAAGGCAACTCTTGATAAAATTCAGAAAAATGCTGAAATTATGACTATGATTGATGCTTTTGGTCTTACTGTTGATATGAAGACTATGAAGCTGACTTATAACAAAGAAGATCTTCGTTATGGAAAGATCATAATCGAATCTGATGCTGATGTTGATGGAAGTCATATTAAGAATCTATTCTATACTTTTATATGGACTTTCTGTCCACAGCTAATTCTTGATGGATATGTATATGCAGGAGTTCCCCCTCTTTATAAAATCACTGAAGGCAAAGATACTTATATTTATTTAAAAGATGATGCGGAACTTGAAGAATATAGAGCTAGTCATAAAAGTAAGAAGTATCTCGTTAACAGGCTAAAGGGGTTAGGAGAAATGTCGCCGGATGAAACCTCAATTCTTGTAGATCCTGACCAGCGTATTATTAAGCAAGTAACCGTAGAAGATATTGCAGCCACTAATAAATTATTTGATGATTTAATGGGTACACAAATTATTCCTAGAAAAAGATTTATTCAACAGCATTCTCAGGAGGCCACTTATGGAGTCTAACAATGAAATTTATTATATTACTCTTCAAAAAATTTTTGATGAAGATTGGAAAACTCAACTTGCTCAAGGTTATCCCCCAATTCCAAAAGGTAAAAAAGTCTTATATATAAAAACTTTTAAAAATTTCTATGGAGAATATATTAGAATTAAATGGAATAATACTTATTATGATACTGTTCCATGGAAATTAAAGGAGATAAAAAATGCAGAGTGATTTAAATTGTATATGTAAGATAAAACCGCTAAAAAATGGTTATTTAGGATACAATAATGATGTAATAGACGTTAGTAAATAGCTTACTCCTGGAATATATTTTGGAGTACAACATAATGGAAAATATATTATATGGACGTATTATGATTCAAATTCCGGATATTATCCTAAATATTGTCCAATGTGTGGGAGGAGATTAACAAATGTAGAATAATTTAATATGTCCAAACTGCAATTCTCTACTTTATTGGGGTCTTGACGAATGGGGTAAAACTCCATGGCATTTACATTGTGATAAATGTGCTATTAACATTGGTGTAACTAAACAAAATAAAGCCATTGAATTAATTCAAAAATATCACCAGCCAAATACTTATATTGAATATTATGATAATGAAATTCAAATATTATTTGAAAATAATAAACGAATAATATTTAAGGAGATAAAAAATGCAGAATGATATTAATATAGAAGATAGAATTACAAAAATCTTAACTGATGAATTAGGCTATTGCTATTGTGATAATTGCGAGTTTGGAAATTGGGATAAGTATCAAGATAGAAATTGTGATAATTGTCATAGAAAGTATCAAAATTGGCGGTTATCTGAGGATACGGCAAGAATAATAGCAGACAAAATTATAAAAATTGGTCATATTAATGCTATAACAAAAGAAATAGGTTGAAGGGGCGTTAAAAAAATGCAGAGTGATTTAACAAAAGAATTAAGTATAAATTTTATTGAATACGCAGCTGCTTGTAATTCAGACAGAGCTATACCAAATGCTACCGATGGCCTCAAACCAGTTGCTAAAAGAATTCTTTATGGAGCTTTTACAGGAGGAAGGACTAGTAATAAACCCCATGTAAAATGTGCAAAGATTGTCGGAGATGTAATGGGTTCTTATCATCCACATGGAGACTCGTCCATTTATGGTGCATTAGTGCGTCTTGCTCAAGATTGGGTAATGCGTTATCCTCTTATTGACTTCCATGGCAATGTAGGAAATCAAGCGGGTGATGGTCCTGCCGCTCCGCGTTATACAGAAGCAAGATTATCTAAATTAACAGAAGATGGAATGTTACAGGGATTAAAAAAGAATAATGTTAATTTTATTCCTAATTATGATGAAACAACAGAAGAGCCTGTAGAACTTCCAAGCATCTTTCCAAATCTTCTTTGTAATCCTAATAGTGGAATTGGTGTAGCTATGGCCTGCTCCTGGGCACCACATAATCTTGGAGAAGTTGCTGCGGCGATTAATCAATATTTATCTGGAGAAGATCCAATGTTGCCTGGCCCAGATTTTCCAACAGGAGGAGTTATTATCAATTCTAAAGATATTCCCGCTATTATGAAAACAGGACATGGTAGTGTAAAAATTCGTAGTAAATATAAAATTGATAAACAAAAAGTTATATTTACAGAAATCCCTTATGGAACTACTATTGAAGGACTAATGACAGAAATTGGTGAAATTTCTGATAAAAAAGAAATTGAAGGAATTGATAATATTCGTGATGAATCTAATAAAAAAGGTGTTAGAATTGTTATCGAATGTGATAAGGGCATCAATCCTGCAAGTATTGTAAATAAACTTTTTGCAAAAACAAATTTACAGAGTTCATTCAGCTATAATCAAGTTGCTCTTGTCGATAAAGTACCAACTGAATTAAATCTTAAAGATTGTATTAAAATTTATGTTGACCACAATATTAAATGCATTAAAAGGGAAACTCAATTTGATTTAGATAAAGCAACAGATAGATTAGAAATAGTTAATGGTTTATTAAAAGCATTAGAAGATATAGATAATATTATAGCTTTAATTAAAAGCTCTGAAAATGCAAATGCGGCAGCTGAAAATTTAATTAAAAAATATAATTTTACTTTAAAACAAGCTAAGGCTATTTTAGCTATGAGACTTTCTTCTCTTGCTAAACTTGAAAAAGTTGAATTACAAAAAGAAGCTAAAGAACTTGAAAATAAAATTATTGATTTAAAAAATATTTTAGCGAGTGAAGATAGACAAAAAGATATTCTTAAATCTAGACTTGGAGAACTGGTTAAAAAGTATGGCGATCCCCGCCGCACAGAACTTACTAATATTGAAATCAAGCCTGAAGATAAAATTATTGAAGAAGTTACTCCAGAAGATTGTGTAGTAATTCTTTCTCAAACAGGTAGTATTAAACGTATTCCTAGAAATAGCTTTAAAGTACAACGTAAAAATGGTAAAGGCGTAAAAACAAAAGATGATGTAATTATGTCTACTATTTCCACAAACACCATTGATAATCTTCTTATTTTTACTAAAAAAGGTAAAATGTTTAAAATTATCGTAGATGAAGTTCCTGTTGGCACAAATGCATCAAAAGGGGTTCATGTTGGTACATTGATTAATATGGATCAAGATGATGAAGTAATTGCAATTACATCTCTCGCAAGAAGTAATACTGCAAAATATGTAGTATTTTTTACAAAACAAGGATTGATGAAAAAAACCTATCTTGATGAATATACAAAAGTAAAACGTAGCACAGGGATTGTTGCAATTAAAATTAATGAAGGTGATTCTATTGCTAATGTAGAATTTATTAATGAAGAAGATGTTCTCGTAGTAACCAAAAATGGAATGTCTATTCATTTTGAAACTAAAAACGTTGCACCTGTTGGAAGAATTGCAGCAGGAGTAAAAACTATAAAATTAGATGAAAATGATGAGGTAATTGCAGGATTGCCTATTCATTCTGATAATGATATGGTGGCAATTTTTTCAACAAAAGGATATGGTAAAAAAACTTCAATTAAGGAATTTACTGTACAAGGAAGAGGCGGCAAGGGTTTAATTATTTATAAACCTAGTGTTATTTATGGTAATATTGCTGGTGTAACAATTATATCAGACAGTGATACAATTCTTCTCGCTGGTCAGCCGAGTTCCATATGCATTGCCGCAACAGATTTACCTTTATTAACTCGAACAAGTTTTGGTAATATCATGGTAAAATCTAATATTTCATCTATTGTTAAATTTTAATAATGAGGGGTTTAGCCCCTCATTAGCTTTTTATAAAAAAATATATTATAATATAATTATAATAAAAATCATCATTTATAAGGGACTCTGGTCAATGATGATTAATTCTTCTTAAAAAATTTTTATATATAATAAGAAAATAAAAGGAGAATTTTTATATTATGGGAAAAATATATAAGATAGTAAATGATATAAATTCAAAAATTTACATTGGTAAAACAACAAGGTCTTTATAGACACGTTTTGAAGAACATGTTAAAAATACTAGTCATTGTAAATCTGCAATTTCTGCCGCCATTCAAAAATATGGGGAAAAACATTTTTAGATTTAGTTAATTGAAGATAATATTCCAGATGAATAGTTGAATCAAAAAGAACGATATTGGATTAATTTTTATAACAGTTATAGAAAAGGATATAATCTTACTCCTGGGGGAGATGGGAAATCTTTAAGTGATGAAGAAATTGCAGATATACGATAGCTATGGGAATTAGGTTTATCTTGTTCTGAAATTAGTAATAAATTAGATTTACCTCATTCTACTATATATCATCGAATTTGTAAATATCCTGAATATAGCATAGAAGAAAATAGAAAAAGAGCGAAAAAAGATCAATATAAAGAAATCTCTCAATATAATGAATAGGGGAAATTTATTCAAAAATTTTATTCTATTACAGCTGCAAGCAATCAATTAAAAATATCTGATAAATAGATTTGCGCAGGAGCAAAAAAAGGATATAAAGTACGTGGATTTTATTTCGCATATGGAGATGAACCTTTAGTTATTAAAACTAATAAAAAAAGAGTCTATCAATATGATAAATAGGGAAATTTATTAAATATTTTTAATGGAGTTAGGTAGGCTGGAAGAGAAACTGGTATTGATTATACAGGTATATTAAAAAATTGTAATGGTAAATATAAAACATCTGGAGGATATGTTTGGTCTTATGACTAGAGATGAATTAAAAGAGAAAATTAATAAAGCTAAATTTGCTTATTATAACACTGATAATCCTATTATGTCAGATAAAGAATATGATAATTTAATTAAAGAATATGGAGAAGAACCTTCAGTAGGGGCGCCTGTATTAAATTCAATTAAAAAAATTAAAATTGTAGATAAGCCTATGTTAAGTTTAGATAAAGTACATAATGAAAAAGAAATTATTTCCTTTTCTAATGAATATGATATTGTAGCATCAATTAAATGCGATGGTTTATCTGTTCGATTAATTTATAAAAATGGAATTTTATTTTCAGCTAATACAAGAGGTAATGGTAGTGAAGGAGCCGATATAACTGAACATATTAAATACTTTACAAATGTACCCTTGAAAATTTTAAAAACTGAAAAATATATTATAGATGGGGAAGCTATTATCTATGATGATGATTTTAAAATAATTAATAAAAATAATCAATTTAAAAATAATAGAAATACAGCAAGTGGATCATTAGCATTATTAGATATGAATATCGTTAAGCAAAGACGTCTTAGTTTTATTGCATGGGATGTAATTCAAGGCGGTTGTTCATCTAAATATTATCATTATAATATGGAGGAAGCAAAAAAATTAGGCTTTACTACTGTTCCCATGTTAATTTTAGATGCTACAAAAATAGAACAAGAAGAAATAGCAAATATTAATCAAACTTTATTAAAAGAGTCTAAAGAAAAAGGAATTCCTTGTGATGGAATCGTATGGCGAATTAATGATATAAAAGAAGGTAATAAAAGAGGTCAAACCGCACATCATTTTTTAAATGCGATTGCATGGAAACCAAATAATGAAACATATGAAACTAGATTAAAATATATCCAATGGACAATGGGAAGAACTGGTGTTCTTACTCCAGTAGCAGTATTTGATCCTATTGATATTGATGGTTCAACAGTAGAAAGAGCATCTCTTCATAATGTAAGTATTATGAGAGAAATTCTTGGTGATTGTGCTTATGTAGGTGAGCCTCTTCAGGTTTACAAAGCGAACCAGATTATTCCTCAAATTACAGAAGCTGGACCAAAATATGATTATGGTTATGTGATTGCTCATGGTGGAGTATCTGCTAATGATGTTATTGAAAGATGTCCTATATGCGGTGGTGATGTTGCATATATAACCAGTGATGATGGAGTAATTAACGCATATTGTGATAATCCTCTCTGTGAAGGAAAATTGATAAATAGACTTGAGCATTTTTGTGGGAAGAAAGGTCTTGATATTAAAGGATTATCTAAAGCTACTTTTCAAAAATTAATTGATTGGGGGTGGCTTGAAAATCTTGAAGGAGTTTTTAATCTTAATAAATACAGAAATGAATGGATTAAGAAACCTGGATTTGGAATAGCTTCTGTTGATAAAATTTTAAAATCAATAGAAGAGCATAAACATACAACACTTGATGCCTTTATATCTGCTATTGGTATTCCTTTAATTGGGCGGGTAGTAGCTAAAGATTTAATTAATTATTTTGAAACTTATGAAGATTTTCGCAATGCAGTTAATGATAAAGATTATCATTTTTATAATCTAAATAATTTTGGTGAAGAAATGGATAATAGTATTAAAAGTTTTGATTATACAGAAGCAGATAAAATTTCTAAATTTTTAATTTTTGAAACTCCTACTGTGAACAATAATAAAATAAATGATAATCTTACAGGAAAAACTATTGTCATTACAGGAAAACTTATAAATTTTAAAAATAGGGCAGAATTAAAATCAGTTATTGAAGCTCACGGTGGAAAAGTAACTGATTCTATTTCAGCAAAAACAGATATGCTTATCAATAATAATATTAATAGCACATCATCTAAAAATAAAGCTGCAAAAATACGAGGTATTCCGATTATAACCGAATTAGATTTTATGCAGCAATATCTTGAAAAATAAAAAATTTTTTTATATAATATAATTGTAAAAAAGATGAATAGTTTATAAGAGGATTGAAATTAAGCAACAAGACAAAAATAAAAAATAATATTTTATTCACTAGAAAATTTTTTGATTTTTTAAAAAATTTTTTATATAATAAATATATGGGTGATAAAATATAATTCATCTTAAAAATAAAAAATAATTATTTAATTAAAAGTATTAAGGAGAAAAAAATGCTAAAAGAAAATAGTAAAATTGTTTTTAATTTTGTAAAGACACATGACGGTGAAGATTTTACAGCACAGGATATTGCAGATGCTACAGGACTTTCTGTTCGTACAGTTAATGGTATTGTAACATCAGCTTTTCAGAGACATAAGGATAAGGATAAGAATG
>Ga0247608_10007614_pt1 | contig 11070 bp, 8 predicted proteins | sample 176DNAGHGlowgp2_FD_193490 | JGI IMG/M metagenome (GOLD analysis project Ga0247608, IMG submission 193490) | Sheep rumen microbial communities from Palmerston North, Manawatu-Wanganui, New Zealand - 1766 DNA GHGlow gp2 | ecosystem: Host-associated > Mammals > Digestive system > Stomach > Rumen ... | reverse complement strand
AAAAAGAGTCTTGCCGGCGTTAACATTATCAATGTTAAGCTCATTTACATCATACCCCTCTATGGTACCGTCCTCGCGCACCTTTGCACCGATATAATTATCAGAGAAGGTAAGATACCTCTCGTCCCCGGTAATGGCATACATTTCCAAAAATGCTTTGATCATGCAGCCGTCAATATAGTCCCATTTTGCCTTCTTACCGGCGCGGATCACCTCTATATTCCACATGGGTGCCTGAGGTGTGCTTTTCTCCATCAGTTCTTCGATATACTTATCAATTTTTTCCATACCTTCTCATAAACTCCTTTAAACTAAACCGTAGCACCATTTATAAGTCCTGCAGATATAGAGTATATCATATTTTTTTATCTGAGTACAGTATACTGCAGTCATTTATATATCTCTTTTTTAATTTTGTTTATCCGAATCCGTATCAGCCAGAACCTGTCCGTCAGTCCCGTAATATACGGCGTGAAAAGCAGGATTTCCATTTCCGTTAAAAGCATTGTACATGGTAGACAAAAGCTTCAGCTCCAGCATAGCCATGGAAGTCTTGTCGCTTATGGATTTTGCATCCAGATTTATCACAAAGTCCGTATAATCATCATTGGCACTTATGGAAGTGATATCCTTATAGCTCTTGGATGAAGAAGGCAGATATGCTATCTTCTGGTCTATGCCTTCCTTAAGCTTGCCCATCATCTCATCATGCTGTTCCTTAGTGAGCACATAAGTGGCGCTGCCGTTATCATTAAGTGTGACAGAGACGTAACCATGCTCCTTTGCCACCGCATCCAGATCCGACTGGCTCGCCCCGTATACATAGGTGGGAGGCACCGTCAGGGAAAGGTTGCCGTCAGGCAGCTCGGTAAGCGAGCACATGGAACGCTCCTCCTGACTCAGATCCGTAGTCATGGGCGTAGTCTCTGATTTATAATTGTAATAAAAAGCGGTGAAAAAGTATATGATAAATGCCACCACCAGGAATATCCATATTCCCTTATTATCTTTTATACTCATAATCTGTCATATATCCCCTGTATATACTCCCGGGTCTGCACGGCATTCTCCGGAACGGTGTTTTCCAAAGTCGCATGTACATAGGGCTTTTGGGTCTTGATAAACTTTAAGATCTTTTCATAACTGTCGCCCATCTGCCCTGTACCGCAGGCCACGGAGTCCAGTGACTTTCCGTCCTCTTTGACTTTAAAGTCCTTTAAATGGACCATGGCGATATCCTCACCCAGAAGATCTATGGCCTCATCAAAAAGCTCATCCCTCTTGTCTATATTTGATACATCCAGCAGATTCACGGGATCAAATATGATCTGAAGATTCGGGGAATCGATCTGATCCAGGACATAGCGGGCCCGCTTCGGGTTGCACACTATATGCTTATACACCGGCTCTATGGCAAAGATGACTCCGCACTTTTCGGCATATTCCACCACGGGTCTCACATTTTTGATAAAGATTTCCAACGCCTCATCGCTGTGATTTCTCTCTTCAAATTTGTACTCTGTATTAACCGCACCGGTTTCCGTACCGACCACGCCGCAGTCCATAAGAGACGCAAAGCGCATATGGGCCTTATATCTCTTCATATTTTTACGAAGAGCCGCCTCATCGGGCGTAGCCAGATTGAGATAATTGCCCAACACCGCCGCATCGATCTCATTTTCCCTAAACAGACGTTTAAGATACAGGGCCAGACCGGGAGTCAGGGCCGCATCTGCGGTAGAATATTCATCTATCACTTTTTTTAAAGCTATATGTCCGCACTTAAACCCCTGTTCACGGGCGATCTTAAGCCGCTGCTCAAGAGGAGCTTTTTTTATATCATGTAATCTGATCCCCAGCTGCATATCATTTCACCTCGCCTACCATCTCATCGATGCCTTCAAACACCGCCTTCTCGCCCTGCTGTCCGGTGACGGTCACATTATCCACCACCAGACGCTTTACATTCCTGACATAGAAGCCCTTAAGAGTACACTCTTCCACGCCGGAGCTCATAATAGGACGCTCAGGCTTGGGATCGGGAGAATAGGTAACACTTATATTTTTGAATACTACTTCTTCGATCTTCTTTTCCGGGAGTCCGTCAAAATATGTGGCTGCCACATGACAGTTCTCCGCCTTTATATCCTCGAACACAAAACGCTTGAGCACGGGAGTCCTGTCGTCGACTTCCATAAGTTCGCGGCTCTGTACATAATCCGTCTTACCGTCGGGATCACAGAAGTAAAAAGCATTGATACAAAAAGGCGTCATCACATTATCCATATCTATACGACGGAACTCTATGCCGTCCAGTATGGCATCCTTACCCCTGCCCCTTCTGGTCTTGATGCGCAGGCCTCTGTCGGTGTGGGAGAATTCACAATCCTCAACCTTCATATTTTTGACGCCGCCCGCCATCTCGGAACCTACAGTAACCGCTCCATGTCCATCCTCCATGAGACAATGATGGATATGCAGATTCTCCGAGGGTTTGCGGAAAGTCTTGCCGATGTATATCTTGCCGGACTTCACGGCTATACAGTCGTCACCCAGTGAAAACTTCACGCCTGCTATCTCCACATTTTTGCAGCTCTCGGGATCCAGTCCATCGGTATTGGGAGAATCCCAGGGGTTCTTGATAGTCACATTGTAAAATCCCAGCTCATCCGAAAAATAGGGATGAATGGTCCATGAGGGAGAATTGGTCAGGGTCAGGCCCTGCAAAGTCACATTTTTGCAGCCGTTAAGGAAATAAAGCCTGGGTCTGTAAGCCACATTCAAAACTTTGGGATCCTTCCACCAGTTCTCCTTTGAAGCGCCGCCATCCAGCACGCCCTGTCCGTAGATCAGGACGTTCTTTACATTAAAGCCGCAAAGAATGCCTGTGAACATAGGCAAAGGATTACCTTCCCAGGTACCGGGCAGATAATCGGACTTTCCGTCCGTGCTGCGGACACGTCCCTTAACCTTAGGGAATAACTCTCTCTGTGTCCTGGCTAAAAGTCTGGCGCCCTTTGCCAGTTCCAGACTGATATCATCCTTAAGGAAAATGCTGCGGATGAGATATGTCCCTTCTGGAATGAGCACCCTGCCGTTTTTCGGACAGGTCATGATAGCTGCCTGTATAAATGTAGTGTCGTCATTTACTCCGTCACCCACGGCACCCATTTCCTTTACATCCATGGTGACATACTCATATGCGGTATGGATCCCCACCCGTGAATATGAATCGTCCGATACAGCCTCTATCTCATAATCCGTATCCGGGAACAGATCATAGACCGATGTGACTACTGTATCTGCAGTGCCGTATTTTACACCGTTAATAAATATAGTGTACTCTTTTTGCGTCTTAAATTTTCCTTTGTCGGGAAGCTGCAGCACAGCCACCCTGCCACCGATCTTTAGTGCCTTGATGCAGCCCCTGCCCTTATCGGCAAAAGCCTTTCTGGCAGATACCAGTACAGGATCCGTAACCGTCTCTTTGACGGGTTCATTATCCTTAAGCATCCCGATCACTTCATCCCTTGCATCCTCAAGGCTCCTGTAAAGCTCATATATCTGAAAATCCATATAGGAGAGAGTCTCATCCACTATGGACACGTATTCTCTTGCGTCATCGTCACATTTTATATCATGCACAGCTGTAAGCAGTTTATCTGTCAACTCTATATAAAGATCCTTTTTTCCTGCTTCCTTCTGCTCCTTCATAAGAGCCGGTATATTTTTAATTTCTTCTTTTATCATGATCAATCCCCCGGATTTCATATTTACTTAAACAATCACACTGTTCTGAATTTTTGTCTTAAATCATCCAAAAAGGGGCACCATGAACCATGGTGCCCCAAACTTTGAAACAAATTGAGCTTATTCCTTTACGGCTCCGATATTAACACCCTTTACGAAATACTGCTGCAGGAAAGGATAGGCTATCATGAAAGGAAGGATAGCACAGATGATTCCTGCGTACTGCAGTGTCTGTGTAGCCACCTTATATGAGGTGGTAGGTGTATCACCATCCATAACCAGGTTTCTCAGCTTATACTGGAAATTGATCTGGTCGGGATTAACGATGTAAATCTTAACCGTTGAATAATCGTTCCATACGGACACTGCATACATCAGACCGATGGAAGCAAGTGCTGCCTTTGAAAGGGGAAGCACGATCTTAAGGAAGATTCCCATAGGCGTACATCCGTCTATCTTCGCCGCCTCATACAGCGACTCGGGAATACCCTCAAAGAAGTTCTTCATCAGGACTATGTTATAGACATTGATTCCGTGCTTAAGCACGAGGATCCACATGTTATCTGTAAGTCCCAGCTGCTTCATAACCAGATACTCGGGGATCATACCACCGGAGAAGATCATGGTAAAGAGCAGGAAGAATGCGATTCCACCACGGCCGGGCATATCAGTCTGCGCCAGCACATATCCACCCAGTGTACAAAGGATAAGACCCAGTAATGTACCGCAGATGGTAGTGATGACTGAGTTAAGCAACGGACGCGCCAGTGCTTTTGTTTCAAATATTGTCCGATATCCATCAAGGGTAGGCTTATTCGGGAAGAGCTGGAACTGGTACACGCCCACGGCGTTAAACGAGTCACACAACACCTTCCAAATAGGCATCAGGATGAACAGTGCTATAAGGATGAATACCAGATAGTTTATTACATCGAATAAATGTATTTTCTTCATATGGTACCTCCTATACTATTCCACGGCCTCTGACCTTTTTACTCAGCTGGTTGCAGACAAGCACTAAGAAGCCGCCCACTATGGACTTGAACAAGCCCACCGCCGTAGCGTAACCGTAATTCGGGTTCGCTGCAAAGGCCTTGCCATAAAGGAATGTGGATATAACATCCGATACATCAAGCACTGCGCTGTTATAAAGTACGAATACTGACTCGAACAGGTTCATAACCTTTGCCAGGTTAAGGATCAGCACTACGATTATGGTATTCATCAGAGCGGGTACGGTAACGTACCAGATTTTCTGCATACGGGTAGCACCGTCGATATCAGCAGCCTCATAAAGCTCGGGGTTAATACCGGACAGAGTCGCCAGGAATATAATGGTACCCCAGCCGGTCTCCTTCCAGACATTAATAGTGTAGAAAATCGCTCTCCACATATGCTTATCCTGAAGGAAGCCCAAAGGCTCTTTTATGATGCCTGCATTAAGCAGCATACCATTTACCATACCGTTTGCAGGGTTAGGTGAAAGTATCATGGAGAAGATACCTGCCACAACGGCCCAGGACATGAAGTGGGGCAGATAGATAACTGTCTGCAGTGACTTCTTTGCCCAGAGGGTGTTCATCTCATTAAGGAACACGGATGCAACAACTGCGGTGAATGTGGTCAAGAAAAGCTTTATAACGCTGAGCTCAAGAGTATTCCTGAATGCAGTCCAGAACCCTTTCTCATGGAACATGTCCTGGAAATGAGCCAGACCGATAAAGGTGGGCTTACCAAAGGCTCTGAAGTTCATAAACGCATACCTGATACCCAGCATGGGCCAGTAATGCATGATCAGCACGAAGATAAATACGGGAATGAACATGAGGTAATATCCTCTGCAATTCCATATCTTGGTACTAAGCGGCGTATGCCTTATAGGCTGACCTGAAGATGTCATCTGAGGAGCTTTTGCCATAAGACTACCTCCTTTCTACAACTGTGATTACTGAGCGCTCTCTCCGCTCTGTGAGTTAAGATCATCAAGGATCTGAGTTACCTTATCACCTACTGTCGATACATACTCAGCCATAGCCTCATCAATGTCCATACCATCCACAACAACTGATGCAATACACTTACCCTTAGCTGTGTTGATATCAGCTGCGTAGGTGGTGAAGAGCTCAGATGCGGGAGTTGAAGGAGCATCCTTCATGTGAGAGGTAAAGAATGCATTACCCTCTGTCATCAGTGAAGACTCATCGGAGTAGTTAGCATACTCGCCCTCAAGAGGACAAATAACAAGTGCGGGATCGATAGCGTTCTTCTTCCAAACTGCGTTAGGATCGTTAGGTGTGGGAAGAAGGTGGAACTCGCCCTCCTCGTAAGGTCCGTAAACCTTCTCAGAATCCTGTCCGGGATTGATGGTGAAGCCTTCGTCTGCAGATACAGACCAGTGAACATCCTTTGCGCCATACAGCCAAAGCATCTCAACCTCGCCACCATCAAGCATTGACTCGAAGAACTTGTCGAAGATAGCCTGCTCACGGGTGTTGTCTCCGTCACCGTCGTCGATGATACAGAACACGGGAGCCTCACGGTTGATGTAAGCGCCAACCTCAGCGATGGGCTCGAGCTCTACGATCTCGGAATCAACTTCGTTCTTGATAAGGTTATCTGTAAGGGTCTGATACCAGGTTCCTGCCCAGTATGTGAAAGCACCTGAAGAACCGGTCTGGTTGTTTGAGAACCATGACTCACGAGCGTCCTTGGTACCGTTTGTAAGAGTAGTAGGATCGATAACGTTATCTGCCTTACCCTTTGCCAGTCTCAGGATAGCTTCCTTGCAGGCATCGGTCTGGAATCCGTCATACCATACTCCGTCCTCGCCCTGAAGGATTGCGGGATATGCATCCTGCCAGAACTCGGGAAGGTAATTGATATAAGGAGCCTCTTCTGAAATGTAGCCGGCTGCTATGGTACCGTAGGTGTTACCCTTTGTGCCGTCGCCATCGGGATCTCCGTCACGGAATGCCTCAAGCATTGCATAATAATCATCAAATGTCTTAACTGTAGCGGGATCGATTCCTACGGAATCAAGCCATGCCTTCTTAACATAGGTTACACAACCGTTTCCATATGCGGGAGCCAGACCGTAAAGCTTACCGTCTCTGTAAAGTCCCTCATTAACTGCGGGATACTTGATCCTGCTCTGGAAAGATGCATTCTTGAATGCCTCTGACATATCCCAGAGAGCTCCGGTAGGTGCATACTGTGCATACTGGTCGGAAGAAAGCAGGATGACATCCATACGATCTCCGGCAACGAACTTACGTCCTACGGCGTCAGCGTAACCTGAGTGATCGAGCTGCTGAATATCAAGATCGATGCCTACTGCATCCTCCCACTGCTGCTCGAAAGCATCCTGTCTGTTCTCAACGGTAGCTGTAAGAGTACCGTTAATAACAAGTACGATTTTGTCAAGCTCAAATTCACCGGTCTCCTGATTTACCTCGCCTCCGGTGGTAGGCTGCGCGTCTGAGGCAGATCCTCCCTTGTTGCAGGCAACCAGGGATGTGGCCATAGCAGTCACAAGAAGTGCCGCAATCAACTTTCTTTTCATTTTTTTCCTCCTTAAAATAAAATGTTTATTTAGGTGCAGCGTAACGCACCCCACTTTGTATTAACGCATGTGGCAATTTTACCATAAAGAGCGCCTGTTTGTGAACAAAATTCTGAATAAAAAACCTTATTTTTCCTTTTTACACATTATATACTACTGTTTTTTGTGCATTTTTTATCTTTTTCACACAATCTTTCGGTAAAATTTGATAAAAGTTTAACCATTATTGTAAAAAAAGGATTTACAACCGTCTGCATATTATATAAAATTCAATGTAGGTATTTATTTTTTCTCACAAGGGAGGTATTTATGAGCGCAGAAAATATGATCAAAGAATTAGCCGAAAAGCAGATTCCTCTTCACAGCCTGATGGTCTGGAAAGGAGGGAACATCATATATAAGGCAGAGTGTCCCGAAGCTCCTCTTTCCATGGGCAGACGCATGTTTTCCATATCAAAATCCGTCACAGCCATCGCCATCGGCGTGCTGTATGCAAAGGGTCAGATAGATCTGGACGATCCCATATGCAATTATTTTCAGGAATATGTGACTCCCGACACTGACGAGCGCATTAAAAAAATGACCATACGCAACATGCTCATGATGCGCACCTGTCATTCATTCACCACCTATAAGCAGATGAACTGCGGATGGGTTGAAAGTTTCTTTAAAGCCACCCCCAACCACGATCCCGGTACACTCTGGCATTATGATACTTCATCGGCTCACACACTGGCTGCACTGGTGGAGAGACTGAGCGGAAAGGATCTCTGGGAATTCATCAAAAAAGAACTCCCCATGCTGAATCTTTCGGAGGATTCTTATTTCATCACCGATCCACAGGGCGTATCCATGGGCGGCAGCGGCCTGGTAGCCAATGCCTATGACATCCTGAACATTGCCATTCTGCTGTACAATGCTGTCAACATGACCGAGACCCGGTATAACATCACTTACGAAGACTGCGATTTCAATGTGCCCATCTTCAGGAAATATCTTCAGACGGCCGTATCACAGCTGTCCCCCACTCTGGTAAAATCCGGCGGACGTTTCGACACCTTCGGCTACGGATATATGATATGGCGCACCGACCACAACGGTTTCATGCTTTACGGTATGGGAGGACAGTTCGCAGCAGTGTATCCCGAAAGCCAGACGATCCTCATCACTACCGCAGACACCCAGAGCATGGCCTGTGCAAACGATGACATATTCGACGCCTTTTACAAAAACATCCTGGCTGACGAAGAACTGGCAAAGAACCCCGATACCGAGCAGCTGAAACTCCCCATATACAGCGGACGTCCCCACGAAAACCTGAATGCCACCTATAAACTCGAAAAAAACAGCTCCGATTTCACGGAGCTGTCAGTTAAGTCTGATGAAAATGTCATCACTCTCACCCTCACGGGTAAAGACAAAGAATATATCATTCCCCTGGGCCTGCGTCATCTGGAAGCCTTTACCTTTAGCGGCTATGACCAGAAATCCTTCGCCTTCGGGATGTGGCAGTCAGAGGATCTGCTGTATGCAAAGATATATGTGATCGATGCATATGTGGGATCCGTATATCTGTCACTGCATTTCTCCGAGGACAAAGCAAGAGTAAATGTCTTCCTGAAGAAGGTGGAAGAGAGTCTATTCAATGACTTTGATATGGTACACCTTGCAGGAGACGCAGTGGAAAAATAAGGAAGAATCTTACGGCTGCTTACCAATATATGCCAGGATACCGCCATCCACATAAAGGATCTGGCCGTTTACAAAATCAGAAGCATTTGACGCAAGGAACAGGGCGGGGCCCATGAGATCTTCAGGGGTTCCCCATCTGTTCTGGGGCGTCTTGGCCAGGATAAAACTGTCAAAGGGATGAGGCGTGCCGTCAGGCTGCTTTTCCCTTAAGGGGGCTGTCTGGGGAGTAGCGATATATCCGGGTCCCAGGCCGTTACACTGGATGTTATACTGACCGTATTCCGAGCAGATATTCTTTGTAAGCATCTTGAGTCCGCCCTTAGCCGCAGCATATGCGGAAACAGTCTCACGTCCCAGCTCCGACATCATAGAGCAGATATTGATTATCTTTCCCGCTCTCTTTTCCACCATTTTAGGTAATACCGCCTTTGAAGTGATAAAGGCCGAACTAAGATCTATATTTATCACCTCGTTAAACTCTTCCAGAGTCATCTCTGTCATGGGTATACGCTTTATCACACCCGCATTGTTCACCAGGATATCCACCGTTCCCAGATCCTTTTCGATCTGAGCCACCATATCCATCACCTGCTGTTCATTTGTCACATCACAGATATAACCCTTTGCTTCCAGTCCCTTTGCTGCATAATCAGCCAATGCCTTATCCATATGTTCCTGAGAACGGCAGTTAAACGCCACCTTGGCACCTGCCTTTATATATGCCTCGGCTATGGCAAATCCTATTCCGTATGCGGCACCTGTTACCAGTGCCACTTTTCCTTCAAGTGAAAACATATATTTCCTCCTATGTAAGATCCTTCACTACGCTCAGGATGACATAGCCGGATCTCTATAAAAATTATATTCTTACTCCAAAGCATCGCCCCACCGGTTACCCGATGGGGCGAAATTATCAACTTACACTACTGTTTACTTACATGCATCAACACATCTGTTTTATCTTACTGTGCAGTCTGTGCGGCCTGATCACCTTCAGCTGTAGCATCCTCGGGGATCAAAGGTCTGGGAACAACCTTATAGTAAACGACTCTGGTGCCGGCATACTTACCAAGACCTCTTATAACTACACTGGCCTGACCTACCTTGTCATTCTTTGAATACATCTGAACATCCTTCTTACGTCTGTTCATATCATAGGTGGTGTCGATAATGAAATCCTTGCCCAGTACGAGAGGCTGCTTGTCGGTACCATAAACCAGAAGACCTTCAAAGTCTGACTTCTCCAGCTCGATACCGGTGTAAAGCTTCTTATCGTATGCCTTCCAAACCTTCTCGGGAACCTTGGTCGCAACGGCCTTGGAAATATCATTCTTAGCCACATGGATGGAAGTATTTATGGAGCCCTCGTATCTGCCGGCACCGGTGATGGTTACCAGAATATTATATCCGTCATCATCAGGCTCTACCAGAGGATTTCTGGGATCCAGATCATCACCCTTGGATACCACCTTCTGTCCGTTAACGATCACATCCGAGTCATACTTATAGCTTACAGTCTTTGAGTAATCGCTTCCTGCAGTAAGCTTTTTCTTTGATGAGAACTCGAATACGTTGAAGGATGTCTTAACCTTGGTATTCATATTCTTCCATACTACGTCGGTAGCCTCTGCGTATGCTGTATCGGCGCTGAGTTCACCTCTGTCGATGGTAAATCTCATTTCATTAACATCTCCGGGTGCACCCTTTGCCTTCATAGCTTCATTGTAGTCGGTGTTGAAGATCTTGCCCTTGATACCGAACTGGAAGGTAATTACGTATGAAGATCTGTTGTTATCATCCTTATCTGCATTGGGATTAGGAGTATTGAAGTATACAACCTTATAATCTCTGCCGTTCTTAAGGAGAGTTCCGTACAGGCTGACTCTTACATCAGGCTTAGCTCCATCCTTGCCATAGTATACATAGTAACCCTTGTCGCAGGATACACTGGTACCGGAACCGTATCCGGCGCGATACTTCTCTGCCTGGTTAGCCTGGGTCTCCACTATCAGCTCTTTTCCGAGGAGCTCCTTCATCCTTGCTTCAGAGATAGGATTGATGGTGTA